>JAAUXX010017860.1_pt1 | contig 22043 bp, 19 predicted proteins | sample 7278111 | NCBI WGS metagenome assembly JAAUXX01 (sample SAMN14350116, study PRJNA611818) | marine sediment metagenome | isolation source: surface marine sediment (1.8m) | place: French Polynesia: Moorea | collected 2018-08
CCGCCGCAGATGGCTTAACCGTCGCAGCGCTTTGTTCGGTTTGCTTCTGACTTTGCAAAAAATGCAACGCAGACCCGGGAAGCCCTTGCGAATTCACCCAGAGTTTTTGCACTTTCGACGAGTTTAATGTCTCGCTCAATGACTCGTCGCGGGATAAAAAATTCGCTAACTCCGATGGTGACAGATTGGGAATTTCAAAATCGTAAACCGGAACGTCCAAAATTTGCAATGCGTCAATACGCCGGTCGAGCCCCGGCTCTGACAGCAAAATCAGGTGCAGACCGACATTAGTGTCCGTTCGGCCCTGCAGAAGACTTACCAATGCGCCGATTGCCTGGTCATCGAGGTGGTGCGCATCATCGATTAGCAAGACCACCAGCTTCTTGTCCTGCGCGAGCGCCTGCACGTAATGACGGAGCTCGGCAAGCATCTCACCGACGCTCAGAGACTCCTCACGTTTCACCAGGCCGAGCGCCAGCGATACTTCTTCAATGCACTCTGCAAGTTCAAGATCGGACTCGAGGCTCAGGGAAACGATTTCATGGGCTTGGTCAAGGTGCGAGACAAGTTCCCCGGCAAGCGCCGTCTTGCCGCTCCCCCTGGCACCCGAGACGACAGAAATACCATCACCAAAGAATGCCAGATGGGTAAGCTGTTGCACCAGTCCCTTCAGGGATGGCGTATAGAAATACGATTCAGCACTTGCAGATGGAAGGGCCATCTCCACCTCGATTGAAAAAAGCCTACAGACGCCATCGCGCGCTTTACGCCCCCATTGGAGAAACTCTGAAACCATCTGGACTTATTCAGAGGTTCCTAGACTTATTCAAAGGTTCCTCAGCGTTTCTTGCAGTGCTGTGGCCGGAAATTCGCTGGTGACCAAGGCCTCGCCACAGCGCCGAAGCAGCACCAAACGCAGGGTCTTGTCCCACACTTTTTTATCCACCGACATGTACTTCAGGAACGCCTCCGGCGTCATATCAGCCGGGGGATCGATCGGCAAGCCTGCATTTTTGATCAGCGCACGCGCTCTTTTTACCATGTCTTCATCCAACCATCCTAATTTTTCCGACATACGGCAAGCCATCGCCATACCCGCGCCAACGGCTTCACCATGCAACCAGACCCCATAGCCCTGGTGGGCCTCGATCGCATGACCAAAGGTGTGCCCCAAGTTGAGAATTGCACGCAACCCGCCTTCTCTTTCATCGCGGGCAACGATATCCGCCTTTATCTGACACGAACGCTCGATTGCGTAACCCAGCGCTTGATCATCTTTGGCCACCAGCGCGGCGATATTTTGTTCCAACCATGCAAAAAATGCCTGGTCGGCTATGAGACCATACTTGATGACTTCTGCCAGACCGGCTGCCATTTCACGCTGCGGGAGAGAAGAAAGGAGATCAGTGTCGATCACCACCGCATTCGGTTGGTGGAAAGCACCGATCATATTCTTACCCAATGCGTGATTGACGCCGGTCTTACCACCAACTGACGAATCGACCTGGGATAGCAGTGTGGTCGGAACCTGCAGAAAACTCACGCCGCGCTGATAACAAGCTGCGGCAAATCCCGCCATGTCTCCGACCACTCCGCCACCCAGGGCAATTAGCGTGGTCTTGCGGTTGTGGCCGCGACGCAACAAAGCGTCAAAAATCAAATTTAGGGTTGTGAGCGTTTTATATTGTTCGCCATCGGGCAGAACAACTTTATCCAACTGCTCGCTAAATGCAAGCGCGCGCTCAAGGCCGCTTGCGTAAAGCGAATCGACAGTCTCGTTGGTCACCAACATCACCTGTCCGCCCGCAATATAAGGGTGGAAATTCCCAGGTTTTGCGGCGGCTCCGGAACCGATGATAATGGGGTAACTACGATCACCCAGTTCGACGCGTAGTTCAGGCATGTTTTAACAATGAGGGATCAGATTGGTAATTTTTTGCACAACACTTTTAGCGCTGTCACTGTCGGATACTATAACCTGATCGGCCACTTGGCGGTAGATGGGATCTCGCAACGCTAGCAGTTCCCTGATTTTTGACTGTGGATCTTCCACCTGCAGTAGCGGCCGCTTTTTATCCTTGTAAGTGCGATTTATCAGTTGGTCGACACCCGCCGTCAGATAGATAACCAAGCCGGACTGCCTCAAGAGCCGGCGGTTTTCCTCGCGCAAGACAATGCCCCCACCGGTGGCAATAACGGCTCTATCGGTGGAGATAATTTCGGCCAGAACATTCGTCTCACGATCGCGAAATCCCTTTTCTCCCTCGACATCGAATATCCAGGGAATGTCGGCTCCCGTTCTGTGTTCTATGATGTGATCGGTATCGAGGAATTGATAGTCGAGCTTGCTCGCAAGCTGGCGCCCAATGGTGGATTTTCCCGCCCCCATTGGACCAACCAATACGACGTTGCTTACCACGCAAACTTATTCAATAAGGTTCGACGCCATGATCCTCGGCGTTATAAAGACAAGCAATTCTCTTTTGTCTTCAATATTCAGGTCGTTTCTGAACAGCTTGCCAAGGAAGGGGATGTCGCCCAACAGCGGCACTTTGGTCTCTCCGGTAGTCGTCTCGGTCTGATAAATTCCCCCAAGCACAATAGTTTCGCCGTCCGATACCAACACTTGGGTTTCAAGCTGCGTGATATCGAGAATTGGAATACCACTGGCCTGGTCGATGCCACTGATGGAATCCTGGGTAATTTCCAGGTCCATTATCACGCGATTGTCGGGGGTGATTTGCGGCGTAACATCAAGCTTCAACACGGCGTCTTTAAACGCCGTTGTGGTCCCACCGCTGGCGGATTCCTCCTGAAAGGGAATTTCGGTACCCGACTGGATTGTCGCCTGTTGCTTGTCTCCGGTAATCACTTTCGGTTGCGACACGATTTCCGCAAAGCCAGAGCTCTGCAGCGCCGACAGCTCCATACCCAAAAGAAAATTCGAGCTGATGACGTTCCAGGTAAACGCACCGGCCGGATTAAATACCCCCAGATCCACCAGATTGGAAGCCACCAGACTCCTGTCGTCATCCGAAATGCCATCGCCGTCACTGTCGACAAATACCGCCTCGGGGCCGGCGCCGTCAGCGTTGACCAGGCCTTCCAACCGGCCGGTAAATTCATATTTGTTGCCGCCGCCAGTGGAGGTTTCCACGGCATCGCCGGCAATTCGAACCCCCAGCTCCTTTCTGAAATCTGAATTGGCGATGACAATTCGGGCTTCGATCATCACCTGCTGAACCGGAATGTCGATTTTGTCTATCAGGCGTTTGAATTCCTCAATTTTTTCTTCCGTGTCAGTCAAAATAATGGAATTCGTGCGCTCGTCCACAATCGCTTGACCGCGCTCTGAGAGAATGCTGCCCGTCGAATTTCTATCTCCCACACCGCTGGATCCGGCTTGGCCCTGGGTATTAACATCCATAAATAGAGAAAACAACTCGCGGGCATTGGCATAGCGGATGCGGATATATTCTGTGCGCAGGGGGGCCAATTCCTGCAATTGTTTCTTGGTTTCAATTTCCTGTCGCTCGCGCTCCGCAATCTCGGCCGCAGGCGCTACCATTAACACATTGCCGATCTGACGTTTGTCCAACCCTTTGGTTTTGAGCACGATATCCAGTGCCTGGTCCCAGGGCACGTTGTCCAACCTGAGCGTAATGCTGCCTGAGACAGTGTCGCTGGCTACCAGGTTGAGCTGAGTGAAATCCGCAATCAACTGCAGCACGTTGCGCACGGGAATATTCTGGAAATTTAGCGACAGCCGATCCCCGACATAGGCGAATTCCTTTTTCTTCTCTTCAATCTCCTGGCGCGTCAGCGGTTTAACACTGATCACGTATTGATCATCCGCCTGGTAGGCCAGGTAGTCGTACTCGCCAGTCGTATCTATGCCCAGCACGGCGCCCTCGCCATCCTGCACGCTGGAGATCATGCTAACCGGCGTCGCAAAATCAACGACATCCAGCTTACGCGCCAACTCCGCCGGCAGGGCCGCATCGAGAAATTTCACTTCGATACCGCTGGAGACTTCCTCAATATCGATATTGACCGCGGCGTTGGACAACGACACGATGACCTTACCTTCACCCAATTCTCCACGTCTGAAATCTATATTTCTAATGGAATTCGACGCCCGCGACGCCGCTACGCTGGTGGTTGACGCCACCACTGACTGCTGACCGCTGGGCGCGGCACTGTCGCTGGCGACGAAAGACGGACTGGCGTCTTCAGCCTCAACACCGATCTCAACCACAAAATCGTTGCCGTCGGCATAGGATCGATAAGGTACCGAATTGTCCAGGTTGACAATCAGTCTGGTGCGACCCCCGCCCTCGACAACGATGGCGCTATTGACCTCGCCGACTCTCATAGTGAACTTTTTTTGCTCAAGCGCGTTCTCGACACCGGCGAAGTCCAACACCACTCTGGCGGGCTGTTCAATGGCGTATCCGGTGGGGGAGTTGGGCGGAGCGTCAAAGGACAACCTCACTTCCGCGCGCTCGCCGGGCAGCTCCGCAAATTTGATATCCGAAAGTCTGGCGTCCTGCGCCAGACACCACAACGGCAGTAACAGTAACACACCAATAACTTTTATTTTCAGCCTAAACATGCTTTTTACCTGCTTATTCTTCGGATAACGCGATCACTCGCGGCCGTTCAACCCAACCATCGAGACCATCGGAAACGATCTCAATAAGTTCAACTTTGTTTTCCGCAGTTTCGATAATGCGGCCGTGATTCTTGCCTACGTAGTTGCCATTTTTAACCCAGTGAATGGTGCCGCTAGGATCGGATAGGAGAGCCCACAGAGTTCCGCGTTTTTCTATATTTCCCACCATGCGGACCTGAGTGAGTTCAAAACCCTCCAGCAATTCTTTCCGCCTATTAAAATCCGGTTTTACGTTGCTGGCGCTCTGGGCCAACAACCGGCGTTTCACCTCCACCGGCCGATCAAAGGGACTTCTTTTCGCCGCAGCGCCGTAAATATACGCCTCGAATGGCCTGAAAGTGGGAATAGGTTCGATGGCGCCGGCGGGACGAGCCTTGGTCTGCTCGATATAGGCCTGCAAATCGGAATTCTGCGCACCGCTCGAGCAAGCACCGTTGAGAACAGCAACAAACATTAGCCAAACGACTTTCGCATATCTGGACATGACGTCAATCCTGGGGCTTGTAGCGATAGGTTTTTGCAGTAATCTGCATGTTCAGGCGCCCTTCCTCGGCAGCGCGACTGATGGCAAAATCGTGCAAGGTGACAATCCTCGGCATGCCGGCAATGCCACTGATAAATGCTCCAAATTCATGATAGCCCCCCGTGACATTGATCTGGATTGGCAGTTCGATATGAAATTCTGTTTGCACTTCTCCTTGCGGCGTGATCGAGTTGATTTCCAAGCGCGCTTCCGTCGCTTTATCGTCGATATCCTCCAACAAGCCGGGAACTTCAATGTCGCTGGGCAGACGCGAAACCAGAGCATTCAACGTGCCGGACATTTCCTGCATCTGCTTGCGATACCTGTCGAGATTGGCCGCCTCGTAGGCCTTGGTCTCAAATGAGCTGCGCAAGCTGGTCTCTTTGGCTTTGGCGGACTCCAATTGCACATTTTTATCTTTGACAATGAAAAAATGGCAGGCAAATAAAATGACGACCACAGCGAGAACACAGACGACAATCTTCGCCGGCGCCGGCCAAACGCCTATGCGATCCCAATCAATGTCATTGATGTCAAAGTTCTGGAGCTGTTCGATATATTGATTTAAATCAGCCATCGGCCTTCTCCAATGATTCAGGGAGGACCGTGTTGAGATCCAGAGAAAATCGGGCCGCCTGCGGGCCGAGTTCCGTCGCCGCCGACTGCCCCTTGTAGAAAGGATCGGAGAACCACGCGGAATCGTTGAGAAGCCGCATGAATTCGGAAATGCGGTTGTTCGACTCGCTAACGCCTTCAACAGAAAAGGTATCGCCACGCCGATTTAGCCCGGTCACATAGACGCCATCCGGAACCGATTTGGCAAACTCGTCGAAATAGTGGACGATAATCGACCGCTTGCCCTCTAAATCCTGAATCACTTTCATTCTATCTATCAGGGCCTTGCGTTCGCGTTTCAGGTTCTTGATTTCCTCGACTTGATTTTCGAGCAACTTGATTTCATTTTGCAGAATGTTGTTGCGCGTGTTCTGCGAGGATATGGCACCGTCCACCGATCTCACCCAGACAAAACACACCAGCACCATAAATATGCAGACGCCACCGAGCTGCGTGAGAAACTCTTTCTTTTTTTCCTGGCGCATTTCCTCGCGCCAGGGCAATAGATTAATTCGAGCCATTATTCAAAGCTCCTTAGCGCCAGGCCTGTGGCAATCATGAGTGAGGGCGCATCATTTGCCAACATCGCCGAGTTCACTCTCGACGAAATAGACATATTGGTGAACGGGTTGGCGACGGTTACCGAGGTGCCGAGTTTTTCCTCGATCAAATTGGCGAGCCCCTCCAGCGACGCGACTCCCCCCGCCAACACGATGTGATCGACGTCGTTGTATTGACTGGAGGAGAAGAAAAACTGGAGGGAGCGGGTGACCTGCTGCACCACGGCGTCTTTGAAAGGGTCGAGAACCTCAGGTTCATAGTCATCCGGCAGCCCGCCCTGCTTTTTCGCCAAACCCGCTTCTTCGGCGGAGAGGCCGTAGCGCCTTTGAATTTCCTCGGTCAATTGTTTGCCGCCGAAAAGCTGCTCCCTGGTGTATATGGTTTTGCCATCGATCAGCACGCTCAAGGTTGTCATCGTCGCGCCAATATCCACCACGGCAACAATTTGTTCTTCCTGATCCTCAAACTGCTCCTGCACCAGGGCGAAGGCGCGCTCCAGCGTATAGGCTTCGACATCCACCACTTTGGGATTGAGGTCCGCGAGCTCCAAAATGGCGGCACGAGAATCAACATTTTCCCGCCTGCACGCCGCTAGCAGCACTTCCACCTGGTCCGGATTTTTGTCCGAAACGCCCTGAATATCAAAATCAATCGCCACTTCTTCAAGAGGATAGGGAATGTACTGGTCGGCCTCCAGGGAAATTTGCATTTCCATGGCTTCTTCACTAAGATCCCCGGGCATCTCTATGAGTTTGGTGATGACCGACGAGCCCGCCACCGCCACCGCGGAATCTTTGACTTTCGTGCGCGAGGTCTGCACCAAGGCCTTGACCACCTGCGCCACCGCCTCGGTGTCGTTAATGTTCTTTTCCACCACCGCGTTGGCTGGCAGGGGCTTGACCGCGTAGTTCTCAACACGATAGCTATCGCCCTGCCGACTGATTTCCAGCATTTTGACGGAGGTCGAACTGATATCGAGCCCGAGGATCGGTTTTTGTTTTTTAGCTAGAATATCGAAGATACCCATTTTTCTATCTATTTCCGTCACTTAGCCTATCTTTATGTTATAGCACTTTAAGTGTAACCTGCAACACAATCACACGTATGTAAAGTGTGAAAAAGATCTTATAATGACGATTAATGCCACAAGCCACCTAAGAATTCCCATTTAATATTCAGAATGAAACTAAAAAGATCATTTTTGATTGCCACTTTCTGGACCTCTGTGTTTGGCCTGGGAAGCGCAATGATGGTGTTGGCGGGTTTTTACCTCTACCTCAGCCCCAAGCTGCCCGCGGTAGAATCCATCCGCGATATTCCACTTGAAACGCCCTTAAGAATCTACACCAGCGATCACAAATTGATCGGCGAATTTGGCGAACGGCGCCGCTACCCCATCAAATTTGAGGATATACCCAAAGATTTCGTCAACGCCCTCATCGCCGCCGAAGACGATGATTTCTATTCTCACAACGGCGTCTCCCTCAAAGGGCTGCTGCGAGCCGCCACTCAACTCGTTATCACCGGCCGCAAGGGATCCGGCGGCAGCACGCTCACCATGCAGCTGACCCGGCACGTATTCTTGTCACTCAAACGCACTTTCTCACGCAAGTTCAACGAAATACTGCTGGCCCTGCGCATCGAGAAAGAACTCTCTAAGGAAGAGATCCTCGAACTCTATGTCAACCTCATGTTCTTAGGAAAACGAGCATACGGCATAGAAGCCGCAGCGGGAGTTTACTACGGCAAATCCATCGGTGAACTGACCTTGGCCCAACATGCGATGTTGGTCGGCGTTTTTAAAGGCCCGACGACACTGAACCCAATCAACAGTCCGGAGCGGGCGCTGGATCGCAGAAACTATGTGCTCAAACGCATGTTCAAGCTCGACTACATCGACGAAGACCGCTATCAAGAGGCGCTCGCGCAACCGGTTACCGCGACCCACCACGGCTACAAAAAAGAAATCGACGCACCCTATGTGGCTGAAATGGCGCGCAAAAAGGCGATCGATCTGTTTGGCCCGCAGGCTTATTCAGGAGGCTACCAAATTTACACTACGGTGCAGAGCGCACGACAGGAGAGCGCCAGGCAAGCGATCGCCTCCGGGCTGCTGACGTACGATCGACGTCACGGCTACCGTGGCCCAGAACAGCAACTGAAGATTGAGAGTGCGCCCGAACTGGCCACCGCGGGCGACAGCCTCGGCCCGGCAGGCGACTTCCCATTGCGGGACTATTCCTCCTGGCTGGAAAATCTTGCGGCGATTCCGGAATACGGGGGCTTGCTTCCCGCCGTCGTCGCCCAGGTCAACGAGAAAAGTTTGACGGTGTTGAAGAAAGACGGCGCATACGAAACTATCGAATGGGAACGCGGGCTCGCCACGGCCAGACCCTACCTCAGCGAGAACGCCATGGGCCCGAGCCCGAAAACAGCGAGTGACGTCGCGCAAACGGGAGACGTCGTGCGGATTGTAAAAATCGGCGAGGCGTGGCATTTCACCCAAATTCCCGATGCCCAGGCGGCACTAGTGGCTCTGGCGCCGAACAACGGAGCAATTCTGGCGCTGGTGGGAGGATTCGACTTCGAACACAGCAATTTCAACCGCGCCACCCAGGCCCAACGGCAACCCGGCTCAAACTTTAAACCCTTTATCTACGCGGCCGCCTTGGAAAACGGCTTGACCGCCGCGACGATTATGAACGACGCCCCCATCGTCATCGCGGATAAACAGCTGGAAAGCACCTGGCGACCGGAAAACTCGAGCAGAAGATTCTACGGTCCGACGCGGCTGAGAAACGCGCTCACCAAGTCACGCAACCTAGTATCCATCCGAGTTTTGGAGCGAATCGGCGTCGGCAACGCACTGGCCAGCCTGGAGAAGTTTGGCTTTAGCGCGCAAGAATTGCCGCGAGATTTATCGCTCGCTTTGGGCACCCACGCCGTCACACCGCTGGATGTCGTGAGCGGATATGCAATTTTTGCCAACGGCGGTTATCGGGTCGAACCTTATCTAGTGCAGCGAATCGAAAGTTTCGACGGCGAGATCGTGTACGAGGCGTTGCCGAAAACCGTGTGTCGCGAGTGTGACGACGCAAGTCCAAAGCCAGGACAAATAGCGCCGCCGCTCGCCGCGCCGCCAGAGGAGATGGCGGGTGCCAACCCGCGGAACGAGCAAGACGAATACGCGATAGATGGCGACATATTTGAGCTGAGCAAGCGCACCAAAGCTGTGCTTGGCCTGCTTGAACCACGGGATTATCCGCGCGCACCCAAAGTTATCACAGACCAGATCGCCTTTATCATGGACTCCATGTTAAAAGATGTCATAAGAAAAGGGACGGGCTACAAAGCCTGGCAAAAGTTCAGGCGCTCTGACATCGCCGGCAAGACGGGCACCACCAACGGGCCGATGGACGCTTGGTTTACCGGTTACCACCCAAACTGTGTTACCACCACATGGGTCGGTTTTGACCAAAATCTTCCGCTCGGCCGCGGGGAGTATGGCGGTTCCGCAGCGCTTCCCATTTGGATCGATTTCATGCAGGAAGTCTTGGCAGAAGAGGAAGTTTTCGGCCGCATTCAACCCCCCGGCGTGGTTTCGGTCAGAATTGATCCTGCCACCGGCCAACGCGCCGAGATCGGCAACCCGGATGCGGTGTTCGAGATATTCAGAGACGAATATGTCCCCGAGCTTGGCGACATTAGCGGCGCCAACCCATGGGAATCAGAGGAAAGTATCAACGAGGAGTTGTTTTGAGAAACCGGCGCCTGCCACTTATTTCCGCGTTGCGCCGCTTACTTGCCACCGCGACGTGCGAAGCGCTTGTTAAAGCGGTCGATGCGGCCGCCACTGTCCACAACTTTCTGCTTGCCTGTGTAAAAAGGGTGGCAATTTGAACAGACATCGATATGAATTTCACCGGCTAGGGTCGAACGCGTTTCGATAACGTTGCCACAGCTGCAACGCGCGATCATTTTGCCGTATTTGGGTTGGATATCAGATTGCATAATAGCTTCACTCGATCTTTGCGCATCGCCACCCGATCTTGTGCCGGGCACCATACACCATTAATGTATCGGCCTGTTAAAACAGAGCGCGCATACTAGTCGCAATCCTGCATGAGCGCAAGCATAATCGTTGACCCATCAGCCTCCACGTGCCAAATCATCGCCAATGACGATCTATCTACATGTCGCCCTGCCAGTTCCCCTGCGAGACACCTTTACCTATAGCTATAGCATTGATGAAAGGCGCATCGATGAAAAGGGCGTTGTTGAGGCATCCCAACAAGCACAGCCCGGGGCGAGAGTGCTGGTGGAATTCGGCACGCGTGAGCTGGTCGGCGTTATCGTCGACACCGCAACGAGCACCGCGCTCAACGCTGACAAAATAAAGCCCATCAGCAGCCTGATCGACGATCACGCACTGTTGCCGCAAGAACTATTACAGCTTTGTCGCTGGGCCTCCCAATACTACCTTCACCCGTTGGGAGAAGTTATCAACGCAGCGCTCCCGCAGCGCTATCGCGAGGGCAGACCGAGAGCGACAACGTTTGTCTACGCCCATACAAAAGAGGGTCTGGGATTGCCGGACACAGCCTTAAAAGGCGCCGCAAAACAACACGAAATTCACGCGAGACTGCTGTACCACGGACAACTATGTGAAGATGAATTCAAAACCCTGGGATTGTCTGGCAGCGCCCTAAAGGCACTGATCGCCAAGGGAATTGTCGCAAAAAATGCCGTCGGGGAGCGCCCCGCGACGCCCCCGCCGGCCCGGCTGCTGCGCGAGCCGCCGAAGGCGCTCAACGCCGAGCAGCAAAGCGCGTTCGACCAGATCCGCTATCACAACTACGCCTGCTATCTGCTTGACGGCGCCACCGGCAGCGGCAAGACCGAGGTTTACCTGCAGGTGATTGCGCGCGTATTGCAGAGCGGCAAACAGGCGCTGGTGCTGATCCCCGAAATAGGGCTCACACCGCAGACGATCTCACGTTTTTGTAACCGCTTCAACGTCGCGATCGCCGAGCTTCACTCCAACGTCGCGGAGGCCGCGCGCGCGCGCGCCTGGGAAAGCGCCCGATCGGGGGAGGCAGGGATTGTGATCGGCACCCGCCTGGCGTCCCTCGCGCCGTTCCACAAGCTCGGCGTCATTGTCATCGACGAAGAGCATGACCGCTCTTACAAGCAGCAGGACGGCTTCAAGTATTCTGCCAGGGACCTATCTGTTTTTCGCGCCCGCGCTCTGAATATACCGGTGATACTTGGGTCCGCGACACCGTCGCTGGAAAGTCTTCTCAACGTCACAACGAAAAAATATCAAACTCTGCGGCTCCGGCGACGGGCCGGTGGGGCTCGCGAACCGACCATCGTCACCGTCGATTTAAGGCAGCAGGAGACGCTTCACGGGCTGACATCAGAGGCGCTTGCGATGCTGCGGCGGACCCTGGCGCAGGACGAACAGGCCATCGTTTTTGTCAACCGGCGAGGTTATGCGCCCAGCCTGATTTGCCATGCCTGTGGCTGGAGCGCGGACTGCGCCTCCTGCGATGTGCGCTTAACGGTCCACTCGCAGCCCTATCATCTACGCTGTCACTATTGCGATCGCAGCAGCAAAGTCCCCCGCCACTGCCCCCAATGCGGGGCAAAACAACTCAATACCGCCGGGCTCGGGACTGAACAACTGGAACAGAATCTGCAAAAATTATTTCCACAAACCCCGGTATTGAGAATCGACCGAGATTCGACGCGCCAAAAAGGCAGCCTGCAAAACAAACTTCTACAATCGCAAAATGCGGGGGCGTGCATCTTTGTCGGCACGCAGATGCTTGCCAAGGGTCATCATTTGGCGCGGCTGACGCTGGTGATTATCGTCGATGCCGACCAGGGCCTGCTAGGTCCGGACTTCCGCAGCGTCGAGCAAATGGGGCAGCTCATCACCCAGGTTGCTGGCCGCGCGGGAAGGGAGCAAGCTGCGGGGCAGGTGATGGTACAAACGCATCGTCCGGACCATCCACTATTGAAGCAGCTGCTGGAGTTTGGCTACGCCACCTTTGCCAGAGAACTGCTGGCGCAACGAAAGTCAGCCAAGCTGCCGCCATACTGGTACGTGGCGTTTTTCCGAGCGGAAAGCAAACGTGCCGAAAACAGCCTGAATTTCTTGAGCCAGGCCCGCAGCATTATCGAACAACAAACGCAAGGGCTGGAAAACCTCACCACCCTTGGGCCTCACCCCTCAGCAATCGAGAAAATCAACGACCGTTATCGTTACGCCCTGCAGGTGAGCTGTGCGTCACGCAACCTGTTGCAGCGTTGTCTGCGGCAAGCCCTGCCGCAGATAGAACAACTGGCGCTAGCGAGGCGAACGCGCTGGTCCCTCGATATCGATAGCCTCAACCCGGCATAGCCGGTATTCGCCCATTACCTAAGGAGCATAGTATTTACTCTCGATCGCCTGTCGCGTGGGAGAGGGCTTGCGCAGCATCGGCGGGGACTGCGCTCCACTCGGCGGCGCAAGGCCAGTGCTGGTGCAGACGGACCGGTCGTCGATCCATTCACTAACGGGATTGACGATCCCGTTAAGCGAGGTGTCTACAGTAATGTCAAACACGTGCCAGCAGCGCGTCGGGGTGCCGGATTCCGGCGGCGAAAACGTAAAGCTCTCGCCCTGCAGATTGAGTTCAACCCTGGCGGGTGAATTGCGAATATCGGGCGTCCCGGAAAAATTATCGACGAAAAACTCGTAGACTCCCGGCGTGGGGAAGTCCGGAATTGTGGTGATTTCCGGGCCAAAGCTGGTGACATCGTCCACATCCAGGAAAATGGTCTCATCGCTTACCGTGACCGACGTTTGCACGTAGTAAACGTGGAAGCGATCGGATGAATCGGGAATCGGACCGTAGAGATGCGAATCCAGGTCCGATGGCGTTTCGCCCCACGTGAGAGTGATCACAGTGGAGGAAAAATCGAACGGCAAACAACTACCAAGGTCCGTATTTGAGGTCGACGTGGACACCGACGAGGTTCTACTGCGGGCGCCGACGAGGCCGTAGACAAACAACTGGGAGTCGGCTTTCGCCGGCACGCTGAAACTACCGGAGTTGTCACTCACGGCATAAGCGGTGCCGATATAACTCTCGCCCTGGGCAATGATTGTCGCCGACGCGACACCGTTACCGCCATTGTCCTCGATACAACCGGAAACCAACACGGTATCGTAGGTTTGGCCGGTGGTAAATACTGTCGCCAAGGTGGTCACCGTGCTTTGGTAAATCGCCGTTCCTCCCTGATCGCCCAGCGAGGCACTCACGGCGCCAGTCCAATAACCGCTGTCTGCGTCAAACAAGTAAGCGCTGGCCGTCGTGGGGGGACTGTTGCCAATTGCCCTGGACGCCACCGGGATATTCAACTGGGCCGACACCCCAGCCGCCAGATTGAGCGCGGTACCCTGCGCGTCCGTCAACACCACGGCCAGGCCGCCGAATGACTCGATGAAATTCACACTCCCCGCGGCGCTGAACTCATAGCGACCCGGGAGCGCCGTCGCCCCGGAGCTCGGATCGAGGAAGGTCATGCGCGCCGACACGTTACCCATCGGCGGGTTGTTATCCCCATCGACCAGGCCATTCGCCGGCACCTGCAGCACCGTGATACCGTTCAGGGAAAACACCATATCGGCGGCGGGATCGAGGCTCTGACTGCCGTTTTCCGGCACCAGCAGCACATTTTCAATGACCGCAGGTCGAGTTGTGGTCGGCAGGGCAATCACCGCCTGCGGCGCATAGCCGCTCGCCGTCACATTGAGAATGTAGCGGTTGCCCGCAATTGAATCGGCAATGCTGTAAAGGCCACTCGCATCGGAAGTACTCGACGCAAACACAGATTCGGTTCCGTCCGAGGTAATTTGCGTAACGCTGATCGCAGCGCCGGATATTTCATCCCCGGTAAAAAAATCCTTTACGCTGCCACTGATACCCGGCGCCGAGCAAACGACATCGACCTGCGAACCGGCGACGATTGAGGTGAGGTTGGAAGGTGAAAAAAAGCATTGCTGCCCCTGCGGTGACGCCGTTATGGTGGCCGTAATATCACCGCTGGGCGGCAGGCCCCCCACCTCCTGCGACCCATCTTCGGTAAATGCAACGCCTCTGGAGCCCAGCGAAATCGACACCTCACCATCGGCGCCTGACAACGTCACGGTAATACTTCTACCAATGCCATTCTGTTCAAGATAGTTGGGGTTCTCATTGGGCGCGCCACCACACCCGGCCATCAGAAAGAGAATAAAAGTTAGTATCAATCCCGGTGTCTTTACATAGATTGGCATCATAGCGTAACTCTTTTTTATTGCTGGAGTATGCGGCGCGTTTAGGGTCGCAGCATGCGGCACGAAAATAATCTAAATACTGATAAAATCTTAGTACCCGCGCGCTTGATCTACTCCTATTGATGATTGACGTGCCGTAATATTAGCAGGTTTTTCGAGCACCACAGTTCGATACTAGCTTAAAAAATCACCGTAAACCAATAAAAACATTGAGAAAATCTCTTTACAAAATGAAAATATGATAGGCTTAAAGCAATCACCACGGGTTTGCGCTCTAGAAAATGGCAAGAAATCAATCACATGCGAGTCGAATCAAGGAAACCGGCAGCGTGCCTGCCTGGGTGTGGCTATTTACCGGCGCCGTCCTGGGCGCCTTTGTCATGTTCCTAATGCATCTTTCAGAAGTATCGCCGCAAACACCCATAGCGACACACCCCACAAGCTCGTCGACACCATCTGCCAACACCGTGCAAAAACCCAGATTTGATTTTTACGAACTCCTTAAGCAAACTGACATTCCCGTCGTACCAAACAAGCAACCGGGCACCGCAAGCGCATCCCCCAAGATGGAATTTTTGCTGCAAGTGGCCTCTTTCAAATCAGCCGCGGACGCCGAGCAACTGCGAGCCGAGCTGATTCTGCTCAACCTGGACGCCTACACCGAGAACGCTAAAATCCGCAATGGCGAAACCTGGCACAGAGTCATTGTTGGTCCCTTTACTTCCAAGTCGAAGCTATCGAAAGCCCGCTCGGTGCTGCTTTCCAATCGTCACGAGGCCCTGGTTTTGCAGCGCCGGCCACGGGGATGACGGTAACCGAGGGTGGTAGGAGTCCGCTGACGAGCGCTTGAATTTATCCGGGCGGGCCCCACTTTCATAAAATACCCAGCCCGCCAAACCTAAGGATCGCTCGTGGAACAATACCGTGGAACAACCATTCTTTCCGTCCGAAGAAACGACACAGTCGTTATCGGTGGTGACGGCCAGGTGTCTCTCGGCAACACCATCATGAAAGGCAATGCCAAAAAAGTGCGCCGGCTGTACAAAGACCAGGTGATCGCTGGTTTTGCCGGCGGCACCGCTGATGCCTTTACCCTTTTTGAGCGCTTTGAGGCAAAGCTGGAAACTCACGGCGGCCAACTGGTAAGAGCCGCGGTCGAGCTCGCCAAAGACTGGCGTACCGATCGCGCGTTGCGACGATTGGAGGCCCTGCTGGCCGTTGCCAATAAAGAGGCATCGCTGATTGTCACCGGCAATGGCGACGTGATACAACCGGAAGACGATTTGATTGCCATAGGCTCTGGCGGTGCCTTCGCCCAGGCAGCCGCGCGCGCGCTGCTGGAAAACACCGAACTCGACGCCCGTGAAGTTGTCACCAAGGGCCTTGCGATCGCGGCAGACATATGTGTTTATACCAATCGCAACTTCACCGTCGAAGAACTCAGCTGTTAACTCACCCGAGAACTATTCATGTCCCAGATGACCCCACGTGAGATCGTTCACGAATTAGACAAGCACATCGTTGGTCAGCAAGCGGCCAAAAAAGCGGTAGCTATCGCCCTGCGTAATCGCTGGCGACGCATGCAGCTGAATGAGGAACTGCGCAGTGAAATCACGCCGAAAAATATTCTGATGATCGGGCCCACTGGAGTCGGTAAAACCGAGATCGCGAGACGGCTCGCTAAACTGGCCAACGCGCCCTTCGTCAAGGTAGAGGCAACCAAATTTACCGAAGTCGGCTATGTCGGCCGCGATGTGGAATCCATCGTTCGCGACCTGGTCGATCGCTCGATAAAATTGCATCGTGAGCAGGAAATCACCAAAGTTCGCCATCGCGCGCAAGACGCCGCAGAGGATCGGGTATTGGATGCGCTATTGCCACCAGCGCGGGGGACAGAAGCGGCCGGCCAGGAATCCGGTACCCGCCAGATCTTTCGCAAAAAACTGCGCGAGGGGGATCTCGACGACAAAGAAATTGAAGTGGAAGTCGCGGCGGCACAAGTAGGCGTTGAAATCATGGCGCCCCCGGGTATGGAGGATATGACCAGCCAGCTACAGAACATGTTTTCCTCCATCACCAGCGGCAAAACTAAAAAAACTAAAATGCCGGTGAGAAAAGCCCTGAAAAAAATTACCGATGAGGAGGCCACCAAGCTCATCAATGAAGAGGAATTAAAAGCGCGCGCCATCGATGCGGCAGAACAAAACGGTATTGTGTTTCTCGACGAGATAGACAAGGTCAGCAAACGTGAAGGGGCGTCCGGCGCGGACGTATCGCGCGAAGGCGTGCAGCGGGACCTACTGCCGTTGATCGAAGGCTGCACCGTCAGCACCAAACACGGCATGATAAAAACCGATCATATCCTCTTTATCGCGTCGGGTGCTTTTCATCTGGCCAAACCGTCGGACCTGATTCCTGAACTGCAGGGCCGCCTACCTATCCGGGTTGAGCTCGAGGCGCTCACCCCCGCTGATTTTGAGCGCATTCTGACAGAGCCCGATGCCTCACTCACAGAACAGCACGAAGCACTTCTGGCCGCCGAGGATATCACCCTTAAATTCACCGAAAGCGGTATTCGCAAGATTGCTGAAACGGCATACCGAGTGAACGAAAGCACGGAAAATATCGGCGCCCGCCGGCTGCATACGGTGCTGGAGAAACTGCTCGAAGATGTGTCGTTCAACACCGACGCCAAAGACAAAGAGGTGGTTATCGACGCGGAATTTGTGGAAGAACAACTTGGTGAGCTCGCCAAGAATGAGGATCTCAGCAGGTTCATCCTCTAGTACTCCTTCAACATGACCGCTGAATTGCCGACTCGAGTACATCTTCATCGACGGTCACAGCTTCTCGAGCTGGCCTTTGGCGACACCACTTACTCACTGAACGCGGAGTACCTGCGCGTATTCTCGCCATCGGCGGAAGTTAAGGGTCATGGCCCGGGACAGGAAGTGCTGCAACTGGACAAGTCCCGGGTGGCGATCGTCGGCATCGAACCCCAGGGCAACTATGCGATTAGAATAGTTTTCAGTGACAAGCACGACTCCGGCATCTACTCCTGGGCCTACCTTAAAGAACTTGCCGAGAACCACTCATCGAACTGGCAAACCTACCTGGCAAAAGTAGCACAGCACCAAGCCACGCAAGACCTTTCAATCGTCAGAATTGTCGACCCTGACTAACAGCCTGTTGAAAAACAGACTGTTAACTGGGCTCGCGTTGGTTTAGGCGTTAGAATACTGCCCACCAGAATCATCGAGGTCTTCTATGTCCAAAGACAATACGACCCACTTTGGCTACGAGAACATCAGGCGGGAAGATAAGGCCAAACGTGTCGCCGACGTGTTTCATTCCGTGGCGGCCAAATATGACCTGATGAACGATCTCATGTCGGCGGGAGTGCACAGAATCTGGAAAAGATTCACGCTGCAACTTTCCGCTGTCCGCGAGGGAAACGTCGTACTCGACATCGCCGGCGGGACGGGGGATTTAGCCGCAAAATTTGCTGACATCGTGGGCCCGCAAGGCCGCGTGGTACTCGCAGATATCAACGACTCGATGCTGAGCCTCGGGCGCGATAAACTCATTGACATGGGCATCGCCGGCAATGTTGTATATGCCCGCGCCGATGCCCAGTGCCTGCCGTTCCCGGACGACAGCTTTCATTGTATTACCATGGCCTTTGGCCTGCGCAATGTTACCGATAAAGACCTAGCTCTGCGCTCGATGTATCGGGTACTAAAACCCGGCGGTCGACTCTTGGTGCTGGAATTTTCCAAGCCCGTAAGCCCCTTGCTCGGGAAGATCTACGACACTTATTCATTCACCTTACTGCCTTTGCTGGGCAAGCTGGTGGTCGACGACGCAGACAGTTACCGCTATCTCGCCGAAAGCATACGCATGCACCCGGACCAGAACGCGCTCAAAACAATGATGCAAGAGGCGAGTTTCCATGAGTGCCAATACTACAATATGATGGGGGGCATCGTCGCCATACATAAGGGAGTGAAATCCTGAAAATGACCGAGCGCACCGCCTTCAGCCGCATGACCGCCGCGATCTTGGAGGCAGGGGTAAACCGTGCGCTCAAGCACGATCCGGCAACGCAGTTAAAACTGGCGAAACTGTCTGGATGCGTATTGCAGCTGGTGTGCACTTCTCCCGATGTCGAGCTTTTTTTTGTGATCACAGAGGGAAAAATACGCGTGCTTTCACACTGTGAATCCGCAGCCGATGTGTCGCTCTCGGGGCAAGCCATCGACTTTCTGGGGCTTATCGGCGAATCTCCGCACTCGCTGGCGGACGCCGACATCACAGTGTCCGGCAAAGTCAGCCTATTAAACCATCTGAAAGGTATATTATCGGGCCTGGAAATCGACTGGGAAGACATGCTGGCGGACATCATTGGCGTACTGCCGGCTAACGTCGCCGCTCAAACTGCCCGAACTTCCCGGCGATGGTTCAAGCAGCAGCAACGCGATCTTAGGACCATGCTGCCCGAATATCTCATTGAAGAGCTAAAGGTGGTGCCGTCAAAAACTGAACTGGAAATATTTTTTCAGGAGGTGGATGAACTGTGGTCCGCGGCACAGCGCGCAGAAGCCAAACTGCAACGCATCAGAGAAACACTCAAAAAAAATCTCTAATCCGATTAAATATCCGTGTCTACTTTTCTTCGCTTCTGCAGAATACTCCACACCATTGGTCGTTACCGCCTCGACAATCTGTTTAGTGGCTCAAGAGTCACCGGCCGCTTTAAACCCCTTTTTGCATTGTTTAAGCTCTACCCCTCGTCCGACATCGAGCGCGGTAGAAGACTGCGCCTTGCCCTGGAGGAACTAGGCCCGATATTTGTCAAATTTGGACAGCTCCTTTCGACCCGCCCGGATCTGATTGCGCAAGATGTCGTGCAGGAACTCAACCACCTGCAGGACAACGTCGCTCCCTTCGACAACGATACATTTCGCGCAATTGTCGAGGACTCGCTCGGCACTTCAGTGGAAGAGTTTTTTACCACTTTCGAGCATTCGCCCCTGGCCTCTGCATCGGTGGCGCAGGTTCATGCGGCGGAGCTCAAAAGCGGTGAACAGGTGATCGTCAAGGCCATCCGCCCGGGCATTGAAAAAACCATTAGGCAAGACATCAACTTATTACTTTTTTTTGCCAAACTGATAGAAAAGATTAGTTCTGAGGGGCGCCGGCTACGACCGGTTGAAATCGTTGAAGACTACAATAATACGATATTCGATGAGCTAAACCTGGCGCTTGAAGCCGCCAACGCATCGCAGCTGCGAAGAAATTTTGCCAATTCGAATAATCTGTACGTGCCGCGAGTTTTCTGGAACTACAGCAAAAAAAACATTATGGTGATGGAGCGCATCTATGGGATCCCCGTCACGGATATTGAGCAACTCAATGCGCAACACACCAATATGCGCCTGCTTGCAGAACGCGGCGTGGAAATATTCTTCAGGCAGGTGTTTGAGCACAACTTCTTCCACGCCGATATGCACCCGGGCAACGTGTTCGTCTCGCGCGAAGATCCCTCTCGCCCAACTTACATTGCGGTCGATATGGCAATCATGGGTTCGCTGACACGCGAGGATCAATACTATCTGGCACGCAACCTGCTCGCCATGTTCCGTCGCGACTACCGGCAGGTGGCCGAGCTACACGTCTCCTCTGGCTGGGTTCCCGCAGAAACGTCAGTGAGCGGATTTGAAGCGGCGATTCGGTCGGTCTGCGAGCCCATTTTCGAAAAGCCCCTGAAAGAAATTTCTTTTGGCGAGGCGCTGATTACCATTTTTAAGACGGCACGGCGCTACGACATGCCGGTGCAACCGCAATTGGTCTTGTTGCAAAAGACCCTTCTCAACATAGAGGGCTTGGGACGGCAGCTTTACCCCGACCTCAATCTTTGGGACACCGCGCATCCATTTTTGGAGCGGTGGATTAAACAACGTTTTCACCTCAGCTCATTGTGGAAGGAATTTCGCCACAATGCGCCAGAATGGATGGAGAAAGTGCCGCAAATGCCACACATGCTGTTTGACGCGCTGGACGAAATAAAACACGTTTCATCCACCGCCCACGATCTGGTCGAAACTCAACAACAGCTGCTCAAAGTACAGCGCCACAGGGGGCGACTCCGATACGCCATCGCGCTTGGCGCCATTGCCGGCGCGGTTTATTTTTCCTGGCCCACTATTACGCAAATAGACGGCGAGAGCCTTCTACTGCTTGCTATCGCGATCTGCACCCTTGCTTTTTAAGGCATGGAGAAACCATCACAACCGTGACAGATTTGCCATTAACCCGGCATGCATTTGCGCCGGGTTGTTAGGGCCTGTTAACACTAATTTAACCAACCTCAATTTTCAGATCGCCAGTTCATCCAAGCGAAAATAAAACTCAACGCGAAATAATTCCGGGTCTCAACCAGCGGGCTGTCTTCAAACGTCGCGTCAGATAAATTGTCATAACGCAGACTCACGCCATACCAGAATTTGCGCGTGCGCCGGGACAAGCTGGTTTTAAAGTAATAGCCGCTAAAACCGCCTTCGGCCTCGTATCTCGGACGCGTCTCGGTCACAAATTCTTCGGCCACGGTATAGTAGTAATCGTGGTAGCGATTGGATCCGTATAACAGCCCGACGTTGATACGCCAGCGCCAGTGATTAAAGATATTGGGCTCGGTGTATGTGAAGCGCGGATTAAAGGTATATCCACGGTGGTGCACGCCAGAATCTCCTGCCGTTACAACCGCGCGCAAGGGCAGCCGCAACTGCCATCCACTGCGAAAATCATCGCCGGTGAGATTGATATTAATTGATGGCCCCAGCTCAAAGGCCGACTCCAATTGCGGCATGCCCTCGCGCAATTCGTTGTCGCCGGATCCGCCGTTGAGGGCGGTCTCGCCACTGAGATTGAACTCGATGCGATTGTTCGCTAAAAACTCGCCACGCAATCCTTCGCGATCGGCTTTTAAAATCTTGCCGCGATAAATCAACAGAGGAATGGGATAGGCCTGCACTTGTCGCTCACTAGAGCCCCGGTAGTCGCGCAGCGCTTGACCAGCGAGGGCGAGCCCCAATTCCCACCTTGGCATCTGCTGTGCCGCGACATTGGTGGACAAACAAAACAACAGCAGCACATACATCCGCCGCTTAATTTCTGCTGCGATGTATAGATTCATTATCCTAAAAACCTCAGTCAGAGCCTAACTATTAACCTGGAAATTAAATAGGTCGTCCTGACCTATTTAATTGTCACCCTTAAAAACGAGCGAAATTGTGTGAAATTCCTTGTTTTTAGGGTGGTCCGGCATCCCGGTTCGCGCG
>JAAUXX010009537.1_pt1 | contig 22016 bp, 17 predicted proteins | sample 7278111 | NCBI WGS metagenome assembly JAAUXX01 (sample SAMN14350116, study PRJNA611818) | marine sediment metagenome | isolation source: surface marine sediment (1.8m) | place: French Polynesia: Moorea | collected 2018-08
TAACCAGTGGTCTTGAAGGAGCCTGGACACCGAATCCGATAAAGTGGGATATGGGCTATTTCGATATGCTGTTTGGCTACGAATGGGAGAAAACGAAGAGTCCCGCCGGTGCCTGGCAATGGAAAGCCAAGGATGTTGCCGACAAGGATCTCGCCCCATCCGCTCATGATCCATCTATGAAGGTTCCTACCATGATGGCTACCACGGATCTCTCCTTGAAAATGGATCCCATCTACGAGCCTATCTCCCGACGTTTTCACAAAAATCCGGAAGAGTTTGCCGATGCCTTCGCACGGGCATGGTTCAAACTTACCCACCGCGATATGGGACCTCGTGCACGCTATCTTGGCCCGGAAATCCCAGAGGAAGAACTCATTTGGCAGGACCCCATTCCCTCAGTCGATCATGAGCTCATCGACGATAATGACATCACTGAACTCAAGGCGAAGATCCTCGATTCGGGTCTTTCCGTCGCTCAGCTGGTTTCCACAGCCTGGGCTTCTGCATCAACCTACCGCGGTTCCGATAAACGCGGTGGTGCCAACGGAGCTCGTCTCCAACTAGAACCCCAGAAGAGTTGGGAAGTAAACCAGCCGGCCCAACTGAGTTCCGTTCTGGAAACACTTCAAGGAATCCAGAGAGAATTCAATAATGTACAGTCTGGTGGGAAAAAAGTTTCCCTCGCCGACATGATTGTACTGGGTGGATGTGCAGGCGTTGAGCAGGCTGCGAAGAATGGTGGTAAAGATGTAACAGTACCCTTCTCTCCTGGACGTATGGATGCATCACAGGAACAAACCGATATTGAATCATTTGCTGTACTCGAACCTGCTGCTGACGGTTTCCGGAACTACCAGAAGGCCAAGTACAGCGTAACCGCTGAAGAACTGCTGGTTGATCGAGCACAACTATTAACGCTCACTGCACCAGAGATGACGGTTCTTATCGGGGGATTACGCACTTTAAATGGTAATTTCGAACAGTCTCAACATGGTGTTTTCACCAATAGACCTGAGACGCTCACCAATGATTTCTTCGTAAATCTGCTTGATATGAACACTAAGTGGGAACCAACAACTGAAGATGAAGAAGTCTTTGAGGGTCGTGATCGGGCAACAGGAGAGCTGAAGTGGACCGGCACCCGTGTCGACCTCATTTTCGGCTCGAACTCCCAACTGCGAGCCATCTCAGAAGTTTATGGTTGCGAAGACTCCGAAGAGCGGTTCATTGACGATTTTGTCATAGCATGGAACAAGGTAATGAACCTTGATCGCTTCGATATTGATTAATTGAACTCCAACTATTAACTTCACATCAGCGCAGTGTTTTATTCCTAAGAGAAACACTGCGTTTTTGTTTTTGTTTGATTAATACAACCTGGGCTTTTGCCAATTTGTCTTAAAGCCTAAGTTTTTGAGGTTTATCATTGCACCGTCAATATTGACACCAATTGAATCAACCCCGTGGGAATCATCACCCGGCACTACTGCAATTCCCATCTCCAGTGCCAACTCCAAAATAGCAGTGGTAACATATGGCTCTTTGCCACCCTTGATTAACGAGCGGATGTTGTAATCTAAAATAAGATCATGTTTTTTTACAAACTCTATATTTCGAACAATCCGATCCCAGATATCTGTGTATTTCAGCCGACTGAGGTAATCTGAATCGAAAATTCTGATCAGATCAATATGGCCAACAACCGCCGGTTTGAAACTTTGCAGCATCTCATACTGCTGATCAAAATAACGGCAATAGAGGTTGTCAATTCCACCTAATTCACTAATTGCCTGCTCATAGAGTTCGAGCGAATAATCGATTGGTATATCATCAACATGATGGATCGAGCCAACTATATAGTCTGGTTGGAATTTTTTGATTAAACTTTCAACATATGGCTGATATCCGCTATAGGTCTCAATCTCCATGGCAACATAGATCTCAATCTGATCCCTATACTTACGTTGCAGTCGACGACCTTCCTGCACATAATTCGCAAAACGATCGTTCATGATCTCAGAATTCAGTCCTGCTTTTACCTCGTCGGCATAGAGAAAATCATCGCTTACCGGTGGGATGTGTTCAGTGATCCCCACCCATAAATAACCGCAATTTATATAAGCTTTTATAATATCTTCTAATGTATCCACGGCATGGTTGCAAAATTGGCCGCTATGCCCGCCATGAACTGATACCCTCTGTGGATTATTTGACATTTCCTGCTCTCGTATCATTTTAAAATTATAATATTATTTATTGAATCAATAATGCATCTCCACTATAAAATACACCAGCCACACTCCCTGTCATGAGGCAAGCCAGGGTTGCCGCCATTAGCGCACGAAATGCAACCTGGGAAATTTCCTTGGTCTTCCCGGGTGCGAGTGTTGAAATCCCACCAACAAAAATCGCCATTGAAGCCACATGGGTAAAGCCGCACAGAGCATAGGTGGCAATTACCGCTGAACGCTGACTGACTAATACATTCTCACCAAGCATCTTGGCAAGATCAATATAGGCAACCACTTCAGTTAGAACCAGTTTTTCTCCAATCAACACCGCAACATGTGGGACATCTGCTGCAGCAACACCAAGCAAATAGGCAAAGGGATAGGCAAGATAACCAAGAATTACTTTCAATGAAAGGCTTGTTGAAATATATCCTAAAATCAGATCGACCAAGGCGGTCAAGCCAAGTACGGCGATAAGCAAGGCAGCTATGCCAAAAATTACTTTCAACCCCTCCTGGGATCCTTCAATTATGGCAAGAAAGAAATTATCGGGCTTCTCATAATACGGATGCACATCCATCCCCAATGTCTCGGGTTTTTCCGCCTCGGGCCAAATGAGTTTGGCCATGACAATTGCAGCTGGAGCGGACAATATCGATGCTGAAACCAGGTGACCGGCAATTGTCGGAAACACATCACGCAATGTCAAGACATAGAGTGCCAGGACATTTGAGCCGACAGTGGCCATGCCGGCAGTGAGCATGGTACACAGCTCTGATCTCGTCATATTTTTGATATACGGTTTAACTGTAAAGGCTGACTCCACCCCCACGAATATATTGCTTGCCGCGCATAAAGCTTCAGCTCCTGATATTTTCATAAGTGCTGTAAATATCCTGGCAAAAAAACGGATGATCAGAGGCATTATTTTGCAATAATATAGAAATGAAATAAGTGCCGAGAAGAAGATAATCGTCGGCAAAGCTTGAAACGCCAGGATAAAGCCGATGGAGCCTTCTTTACCTGGTCCGCTGGCAAGGGGGCCAAAGGCAAACTCACTTCCTCGCGCCGCACAGTCAAGAATTTGTACCACAAATTCGTTTACAGCGAGGAAGAACCTACTGCCTGCTGGCACTAAAAAAATAAAAGCAGCAAAAGAAAACTGTAAAACAATCCCCCAGAATATGACCCGCCAATTGATCCGGGATCTTTCAACGGAAAGTACCCAGGCGACCACCATAAATGCCACAAGTCCAATCAAACTGACCGCGATGTTCATAACCGCACCCCTGTTGTTTTCCTGCTAATGCGCAGGAAGATTAAAGATAGAACTCTACCTAGCTCATCTTGATGAAATGGTATTGTGTAATCTATTGCCAGAAAACGCCCCTCTACTTTCTTTGTATCATAGATGTGAAAAAAGACAATGAAGTTCAATTCTTACTGTAAATGATCAGCTGGGAGAAAGATACCCATCAGCTTATCCTGCCCAGGCAGCTCTCCTTTTCATTGAGGTGACCTCTTAACGATACTATTTCTTTCACATCACCAGGAATTATATATATAATTAAAACAGATGTATTCCATCACACCACATCAGAGAGGGAGGAAAAAATGAATGCTATTAACAACATTATTGCTCCTGTAGATCTTGAAGAACACACCGAACGGGTAGTTGAATATGCTGCTTATATGGCGGAAAAGCTTTCTGCCAAGCTCACACTTCTCCATGTCGTCGAATTACTGCGAGCCATTGGAGATATGGTTATTGGAACAGCAACTATTGAAGATTACAACGAGAAAAGAATAAACCACGCCAAGGAATCACTTGGTAAACTCCTTAAGGACTATCCTAACAGCAGTGCAGAGGTGGTAACGGGTGATATAGTTGACGAGATAGTGAATTTTGCCAAAGAAATGGATTCAGAACTTATTATTATTGGCACCCACGGCTCAAAAGGCATAGAAAAACTGCTTCTCGGCAGCGTGGCTGAACGTGTAGTGAAAAACGCGCATTGCCCAACACTGGTAATGAACCCGTATAAACAGTAAGGGGTCAGATTTACACTAATTCGCTTGTTCTGAGATCAGGTAAATCCCCAACGACCATAAGTTGGACCATAAACCTCCCAACTGCTTTTTTGGACTTCTTTAAACCACTCATGAAATTTTAGGTCATTGCGGGTGGCAGTCAGAGGGAAGCTCAGATAGTAGCGAGCACATTCCTTTCTATCGGATTTTCTACTAATCCTTACCTGGGGATACTGAGATTTGGTCTCCTGAAGAATGCTTTGGATCTCTTCAATATCTTCAAGAGGTACTGTCAACGTAAAGTTGTACTCCTCTTTCATTGAAAACTCTCCTGCATTAAGATTGCATTATCTGGCTATCTTACCTTTAAATACTGATCCGCAAAACCAAAAACTGAGAATATGGTTAAGTTATCATTCGGTGAAGTGTCATTTGAGCACCATCACAGCAGTGCAATTGAAAATTGAAACCCTTAATTATACTAAACACATTCTTTAGTTGTTAAAAATACAAGGTTACCCTATGTCGTATGGCAATCCCGAATATCTCAGACCGACGTATTTCATTGATAGTGACTCTGAACCAATATCGAACTTTGCAAATACCTTTACAGATCAATCAGCCTCAGAAACCGAAATTGCCATCCAGCTCTTCTATGCAGTCAGGGATGAAATCAGATACGATCCCTATGATGTCAAGCCAATCCGCAGGACATTAAAAGCCAGTTCGGTCATTCTCAAGGGATCCGGATTCTGTGTGGCAAAAGCAATTGTCCTAGCTGCCCTGGCCAGAGGCCAAAATATTCCTGCACGTTTGGGCTTTGCCGATGTTACCAACCATCTCAGTACTACCAGGCTGCGCAATCTAATGAAAAGCAATCTTTTTATTTATCACGGCTATACTGAGCTCTGGCTACAAAACAAATGGGTAAAGGCAACTCCAGCATTCAATCTGTCTTTGTGTACCAAATTTAAAGTGAAACCCCTTGAATTTGATGGGATACACGATTCAGTCTTTCATGAGTATGACACCCAAGGAAACAGACATATGGAATATGTTGTTGATCATGGACATTTTCCCGATTTGCCCTATGAACGAATCTTTCGTGCATATGAAATTCAGTATCCCGAGATGTTTGAAAAACTGCTAAATACCGAAAATTTTGATTTCTCCCAGGAAGCTGCTGAAGAAAACTAGGCTTGCTGCTTCACCGCGAATTTCTCCCTTTTTGATGAATTAATGAGCAAATAGCCAGCACCCGCTATGATCAGGGCAATGATGGTGAAATGGATAAACATGGCTTTTTGGGTTGCGCCCCAGATAATGTAAATTGAACCAGCACCCGCAAGAAGTGGAGCTACGTACCTGCTTAAAAATCCCAGATTATTAAATGTACGCATTACCCATATATAGAGCGATATATATATGACATAGAGAAAAGCAATGGGGAGTTCGGAAATATCCATAAAGCTGCCCCACCAGCCGGCAAAATTTCCGTACCATACCATGAGCCAAATTGCCGAAAGAGCAAAACCTAACAATCCGGAATTCAATGTGCTGTTGGTACGAATATTTACTCTTTTAAAAATATCAGCAGCCGGTCCCAGATCTCTTAAAGCTATGGCGAACATGCCCCGAGCTGACCCCATTATCAGGCCATTCAAGGTGCCCAGGCAGGAAATAACTACAAATACGGTAAGCAGCGTGCCACCGAGCCTGCCGAATATCAGGGAGATGACGTGTACAGGTGCACCATCACCAGCTGCCAAAATCTGCTCATTTGAAAGCACGCCGGAAATGCCAAAATAGTAGAGCATATATATTGCCGCAACGACCAAAGTTCCGACCACCAATGCTCTGGGCAAAGTTTTCTTCGCATCTTTGAGTTCAGCATTTATTGAGGTAGCCAAAATCCAGCCCTCATAGGCAAAGGCAGTTGCCAATGTAGCCACTGCCAGTCCACCTTCTCCAGCAAGCACCTCGGCACTTTGGGTAAAGCTCTCTATCGTTTGCCCTGTGATAAGACCGCTTATCATGCCAACTATGGCAACCAATGCCAGGGGAATGAGTTTAATTACGGTTGCAGAAACCTGCCATTTTCCCGCAAGAACCGGAGATAAAAGATTGAGCAAGAAAAACAGGCTCAAGTAAACCGAGGCCAGCACCCATACGCCACTTTCAAGACCAAACAGACCTATTGTATAGTTGGCAGAAACCCATGCAAGCACTGCTACCAGTGTTGGATAATAAATAAACGTCATGAACCAAGCAACCAGATAACCAGCACGTTCACCGTAGGCCTCTTCAAAATAGTCCACCAATCCATTCACTTTTTCTATACGAGTGGCAATGTTGGCAAACACATAGGCGGTAACCACCATTATCAAACCACCTATAGCCCATGCCAAAAGTGCTGTGGGTAAACTCCCCCCGGAAGCTCTGAGTACATCGTCTGCCTTAAAAAATACCCCGGACCCAATTACAATACCGACAACCATAGCAGTTGCCGTCCAAAAGCCATATTTTTTCTGTAATTCCTGCATAATACATTCAGTCGCGTTTTTATTTTGCCTACAATTATTTCGGTTTAACCAAAACCACAAATGCACCGTGCTTCTTATTCCTAATGCCCAAGAAAGTCAAGCCGTGAATTATTGATGAACTCGTAAAAAGTTGCAAAACCTTCTGGTGCAACAACCCAATTCAAGAAGTTACGAGATTGCCCCGTCAGCTTTCGTGGCTTTTTACGAAACGGAAAATTATCTGTTTATGCTTGTATATTGATGAGGAGGATCAAGGCTGCAGAACTTGTTTATAGAATAATTTTTATTTAGGAAAAAACAAAGCCAGCTATTATGCTATTATCTGTTGGTTATCAATTCGAATTTTCATTAATACCTTAAACTTCAACCGCTGGTTCGCTCATGGAAAATGCACTGCAAAAGATGATCAAGAATCGTGCTGGTGAGGGGCTGCGACCTGACGGAACCCCTTATCATAGGATGCTACTAGCTGATGAGAACGATATTGCAATTGCCCATAATATCGCCAATCGTGAGGTGCAGTTGCAGGCGCTCTCACTTGATATCATCCCGGAACGCTACTGCCGCAATCAGCGCAGCATAACTTCCAAAGAACAAATACGTCTACTCCAATCCCACGTCGCAATTATAGGTCAGGGCGGACTTGGTGGTACCGTCACTGAATTACTCAGCCGTCTGGGGATCGGCATACTTACGCTTGTTGATGGTGACTCGTTTGAAGAATCCAACCTTAACCGGCAGATTCTCTCTACCATAGAGAACCTTGGTATGAAAAAGGCAGACATCGGCCAAGACCGGGTTAAGGCGGTAAATCCAGCCATAGAGGTCAATAGCATATGCGAATTTGTTGACGATGAAAATGCCAAAACCATCATCAAAGGTGCCGATGTTGTGGTGGACTGTCTGGATTCAATAATGACGAGGTTCATCGTTGAAAAGGCCTGTAAGGCAACGAACATCCCACTTGTTTCAGCCGCAATTGGTGGTTCTGCTGGACAGGCAACAGTAATATTCCCAGACGATGAGGGACTTCGTCTAATTTATGGTAATGATAAAAGTGTTGAAAAAGGTATCGAAAAAAGTCAGGGCACCCTTGCCTATGCCGCTACTCTAATGGCAGCGATTGAATGTGCCGAGATTGTCAGCTTGCTTTGCAAAGGATCTTCACCTTTACGTGACCACCTTCTGCTAGCGGAAATAGATGAGAATCAATTCGACAAAATTCTTCTACCAAAACCAATGAAGGGTGAGTAATCACTGGTTTGTCAACACCTTACAGATAAAGGACGGGTATCTCCACTTAGCATACTCACCTGTACCCTAAAAAAAAAATCATTATCCTATTTATAGTCACCAAAGCTATGCAGCTGATTTTAGTAGATTATTCCTCAAATAGGTAGAATCACCTAATAAAAATTCCGTGTTTCTACCTATACTCTTTTTCCACGAATCTGGTATAACAAAAAACATCAGGGGAGATCTTTAACACTATTGGGCATAAACAGCATTATGCTGTTTAATGGCCGAGCCGAGCCTGCGTATTGACTCTGGCTAGAATTGTCAGAGTCAATACGCAAGCAGGTTGCAATTATCACCATTGTGATTCCTGTATGCTGCAATCTCATGCCCAATCCTGTACAAACTCCCAACAATACATTTTAGGACTTTGGGCTCTCATCACGATTATTTATTTATGACTTCTGAATCTTTCCAACCATACCGGCATAACGGGTCGATGACAATGGCGCCAATATCGAAATCTGCCTCCGATGACATATATGCATTGCTTCAAAGTTTTACTCAGGGGAACACAGAAGCACTCAACAGCCCAGCTTTAGTTGATGGTACTGCCAAATATCTCATAGACATGTATCACAGCGGTGATATGGGTAGTGCCCTTATAATCCTCGAACAACTGGGGGAAGCATCCCTGAGTGGTGATTTACTTCACCGTGAACGATCTCTGATGATCCTCTCGTTTGTGGCAGAGAAAATTCTTGATGAAGACAATGAGGATCTGCTTGAAGCAATTGCACAGATGCTGATGCGTTGGCTGAAAGTGGAAACTGAATTCAATGGTGGATTTGAATATATTTGCTTGCAACTCAGCAAACTTTTACAGAGGATGCTGGAACTCAATCTCTGGTATCAGGCGGAAAACCTCGTTGGCTCACTCTGTAACATCCAGAAAGATAATGACAACAAAAACAGATTACTTTCGAGGGTTATCACCCGTGTACATGGAAGTATTGCCAATAAAAGCCTTTTAGATAAGCTCATCGATACCTATGTTGATGAGAAAAATACTAAAAGCGATGTTGCCGGAGCCTTGCTTTTGCACTTGGGTGTGAAATCTACTCCGCAAATGCTCGGTACCCTTTCCCAATGTCAGGATAAAGAGCAGCGATTCAGACTCCTCAACCTCATACCCGAGGCTGGAGAAGATGCTATACCTTCACTGGTTGAAGAGCTGAGCAATACACCTTCCTGGTATTACGCCAGAAATATAATCCATCTCATCACTAAAATAGGAGATCCAGAGCTATTCACATATGTTGAACCGTTTATGGAACATAAAGACATCAGAGTTCAGCATGAGGTCATTGAGTGCGCCCGAAAAATAAACTGTGATGGTTTATTAAAGGCTCTCAATGTCTGTGATGACAGATTGAAACCGAACATCATCAGACTCCTTGGCCCCCTGCAAAAAAGCCAGATCGGCAACACCTTCAGAGGTATTCTTGAGAATTACGCCATATTTGATGATGATCTCCAGGGGGATATAATCCAAGAGGTATGCAGCTTTATCCATTTCTATCCTGGCAAAAACTCTGAACAGGTGATCGAAGCACTTCTTGATGACTACCAGGAGTTCAAACACTTTAGTGAAGATACTTTCAAAGCAGTGGAATACGCCTATCTTGCTTTGCAAAATGCCAAAGTAAATGGCCAGGATGAAGAACTTATTCCGGAAATTGAGATAGGCCCGGAGTCAGGTATTGTTCCACTATTTGAAAAAGAAGCAAAGCAAGACTATGCACTCTCGGATGGGAATTCACAGAATTGGCTACAGGAAACGCTCAATGACGAATCAACGCCTTCATCACTAAAAACTCATCTAGCACGAAGAGCTGAGTTTTATAACCGGCTCAGCCACGACGAGTTTCTTGCTTTTTCAGCAGTCCTCAATCATAAAACATACAGTGCCGGTGAAAGTCTCGTTAATGCTGGTGACATCCATTCAAACCTTTATTTCATTGAAAATGGAAACGTTGCTCTGGATTTCCCCAAAGATGGCAGCATAATCGATATTCGTGATCTTTCCTCAGGAGATATTTTTGGTCATGATATATTCATGTCCGGCTCTGAATGGATGGTAACCTTAAATGCCATAAACGATGTTGAAGTATTTATTTTTGACCAGGAACAGCTTCTCAACCTGCAGCCAAGCTATCCTCTGCTCTGCCAAAAAATTCTCGAGTACAGCAAGAATAACGATATTATATTACGCCTCTATAAAGCGACTACCAGCAAATCACTCTCTTTCAGCAAAGAGGACCCAATTCCATTAAATGGTGACATTGGTGAGCATATAACCGATGTACAAATTCTTGACCAGTTTTCTCGGGGCATTTGCTTCTGCTTTGAGTTACCCAAGGGTATGGAAGGTACCGAATTCGCAGATAAAGAGTTAACCCTCTTCTTTGACCGGGAACCCTCTAAGCCTATACAGGTCACCGCTCACCCTATCGGTTTCAAATTCAATGCTGATAGCGACCGGAGGCTGTGTATCATGGCAAGGTTCAGGGAAGAGGCAAATTTATCAGGGTATACCTGTACCCTTATCTCCCTTTAATCGTTTCTGCGGAAAACTCGCCTGGATAAGACAAAGAAGCTCATTTTTAGATAGGTCATTATTTTCTATCAAAACTCCACCTAGATAGGTGCGGGTAAGCCATACTAGAAAGGCCTCAATACGTTCAGATCGAGCTGAATCTGCAGCCATATATTGATCAAAATAATCCGCTTCGCCCTCCAGTTCTCTTCTTTTAATCCTTTTCCTGCGAATTTTATCTTCAACATCCAGAACCACGACATGCAGCCCATGAATTGAGCGAAGTTGATCTAGTGATTCTGAAAGAGAAGGTGAAACCCTTATCTGGTCAGTAGTTTTGTATTTATGACCCCAATAAAAAGCCAATCCTCTAAGACAATTATGACCTATGACAACGAGTTTTTTATCAGATTTTTGATATTTTTGGAGATCGCGCTTGAGGATCTGCAGCATCAACCAAGGTGCTATACCACCAAGCACTTTAAAGGTATGAAGAATAAACCATTCTAGAATGAGCTCTATTCGGCTTTTTTGACCACCCGATTCCTTCTCCGTGTGCTTTCCGGTTATATATTGCTTGCGTTTTTCCACCTCACCGTCTACTTCCTCAATCATCTCCACAAGCAAATTTGCGATATGATCTTTTCCCGAAGCATCAGTTCCCACCAGTAATATCACATCAGGAATTTCCTTAGGATGGATGTAGGAAGTCATGAATTATTGATATTTAAAAATTAGACGTTCAGTCAGGTGATCTTATTGTAAACATTATTTATATCATTCGGAGTATCTGCAATACCACAGTAGTATTTGACAGGCGCTAATTAAGATCTGTCAAATGAATTACCACATCTACCGTTACCTCCTATTGCCAACCGAATCGTCAAAAACACCGGCGTATATAAAAATGTGCTGAACAATTCTTTTTATTATTTTCTGAATACAGATGAAGAGTTGCCAGAGATTAGCAAATTAGAATAAATCACAATGTGTTGCTCAATATAAAGACTGTGTAAAGCCAATACCAATTTGCATTGGACATTGATTCATTTATTTTTGAAGAGATACTTTGAGTTTAAGCTTTTCTGGCAAGATGCAAATGAGCATTACTTATCAATTCCTAATAATGGTGCAGCACGACCGACACTCTAAAAAATTTCAATTCGTGCAGCGTACTGACCCACCTTCTTTAGCAGGCGGGCCAGCACCTCCTGCTCCTTATCATCGAGACACTCGAATACCTTGTTGAGATTATCACTATGCTCTTTATAGGCACGACGGATAAGTTTCAACCCTTTCTTGGTGAGATGGAGATAAAAGCAGCGCCCATCTGAAGGGTCTTTAATTCGCTCTACCAGTTTTCTCCTCTCAAGACGGTTTGCAGCAGCAGTCATCGAACCACTGGTTAGCAGCACCTTTTCCCCAATTGCATTGATTGGCATCGGCCCTTTGTGAAGTAAAACCTCCATTATACTGAAGTCCGTGACATTTATGCCACTTTTGGCAATACTTGCTTTATCCAACTGTTCAATTGCCTTATTGGCCTTTCCAAAGATAAGTCTCAGATGGGCGCCTGTTTCCATATTTTATTTTGTCTGTTATTTATAGTTAGTTTCCGTCCCAAAACTACACTTCTAATCAATACTCACTTTTAATGAACAGATTCGGCTTTAGTATGATTGGCATACCAGCTTCGAGCTATATCAATATCATCCTGCGCTATTTCATGAGCCGCTGCAATTTCATGCACTTCAACTTGTGCACCGCTATTTTTTAGTACTCTGATGAGTTTCTCAGTGCTTTCCGCCGGAATAATAGGATCATTTGCACCTTTAAGAATAAGTATTTCTTTACCCGACAAGTCAACGCTCTTAGGATATGCTAGAGGAAGCATTGGTCTGAGCAATATAGCACCTTCATATAATTCTGGTTGCAAAAGTAGATTTGCAGCGGCAATGTTGGCACCATTGGAATAACCCAACGCTACAAGTTTGTCCAACCTTCTGTCGTATCTTTTTGATGCTGACTTGACAAAATTAGCCAGTTCTTCTGAACGGGCGACCAGATCCTTTTCATCGAATAATCCAGGTGCCAGTCTTTTAAAAAATCTATTCATCCCACGTTCCTTAACCTTTCCACGAGGACTAAGGATAGCAGTACCCACAGCGACTCTCTCAGCCAATGGAATCAAGTCGTTCTCATCTCCTCCAGTTCCATGCAGTACAACAATGGTGAAGTCTTTACTACTGCCCTTTTCAGCATTTTCGAAGCGGTACGTAAAATCCACTCTACGAAGAGTGGGCAGACGATCTTTAATAGTTGCACGCATGCTTTCGTATTGAGGTGGGAGCATAAGCGATTGACCCAGGCTATCTGATGGCTCATCAATATTAAATCCAGGTCCATCGGTTGCAATTTCAAACAACACACCACCGGGTTCATGAAAATAGACTGACCTAAAATATTTTCTATCCTTTACCGCTGTTACACCAATACCCTCCCGATGAAGAGTTTTCTGCCAATATGCCTGTTCTTCATCATTAATTGCCCTGAAAGCAATGTGATGCACAGTTCCACTCCCCTGACGAGCGGGTTCTAGCTCAGGATTGACAACAAGATCGTAAAAAAGGCCATTTCGAAACCTATCGTTGAGGCTTTCTGTGGCCATTTTGAAACGGTATCGATCCCGTTCCATATCAATCAGTTCCATCCCTAATACATCCTGCAACATGCTTTTTGTGGGGTCAAGCGAACTCACCATTGATGTTGCTGAATGAAAGCCTCTAATTCTATGTTCTCGGCCAGCACCATTAATAGATGTATCAGACAGTACATCAATGGTTTTGCTCGCCACAAGTTCTAACTGAAGACCATCAGGATCTTTGAACTGGATGACTACATCTCCAAAGCGTTGTTGCCGGGTAACCTCAAGTTCGTGGCTTGTAAGTCTGTCATACCAATAATTTGTGGAGCCAGCTGGAATGGCAAAGCCGATTGAGGAAACTGCGCCAGTACCTATCTTGCCTTGAGGGATTTCTTCCCAGGGGAAAAAGGTTAATATTGTCCCCGGAGTTCCTCCTTCATCACCATAATAGAGGTGGTAGGTGTAAGGGTCGTCAAAATTTACCGTTTGCTTCACCAACTTCAAACCAAGAACTTTTTCATAAAAATTAAGATTTACTTCTGGATTTGAACAAATTGCCGTTATGTGATGAATACCTTTAATGGGTATTGAATTTTTCATTTTAATCACCATTCTATCTTATCTTTAAGATACTTTTCATATCTCTTATTTTAAAAATCTAGGAACAATCAAATATTTTTAATAATTAGATATTCTAAATATAAATTTAGGAATATTGCTTTGTCTATTCTAAAAATTATTCACATATATCTTGATGTCAAGATATTTTCGCTAAACAAAATGATCTCTACATTTCTGTGAAAATAATTAATGATGCATTTGATTGGGCAGAGAGTAGATCTGTTAATAATTCATGGAAGTATGTATGTCTCACCAACTCTATCTTTATACGACTTGTCTAAATAAAGTTAACAAATAAAGCTTATCTTTTTATAAGAATTATTTGTAAAAGGAATGAATTGTGGCCCAGGTGGAAAACTCATCATGGACGAGAAGTGCAAGCTGAATTAGCGTATTAAAAGTTGAAAATACACTCACCTTTCTTTTTGAGGCTCTAGCTTATACCAGTCAATGGCAAATATTCTATCAAAAGCTCTTGGCAAAATTGGATTTGACCACGATATCGATGCATTAATTTGCGAAATTCTTATAGCAATCACCAGGGCGTTGAACGCTTCTTCATCAACTTTTTGGCAATATAATAAGTTAACAGGAATTTTAGACCTCCAGATCACCTGTCTCAACGTAGATCAGAATTTTGAGATACTAAAAGATGCGCCTGCAGCAGATATTCCAACATCATTTTCGGTAAAGAAGTATCGAACTACCCGTAAACTCTACTTTGAAGGAAAACCCTTTGTCCAGGTGATAGACTTGGACGACCCGGATTTGTCTGATCACGGTGAGTGGTTGCATTCTTTAGGAGTAAAAGCGGTCCTTCAATTGCCTGTAATGTTTCTCAATGATTTTGTGGGCTGGATTCCGGTGCATAGCTGTGAGTCGATAAAACCATGGACTGAAAAAGAGATAACACTGGCTGCAGAGATGGCAAAAGAATTGGCTATTGGTATCCGCATAAAAGAACTGGCTGAACAAGCCAGATATACTGCAGTTTTAAAAGAAAGAGCAAATTTTGCCCGGGAAATACACGACACATTAGCTCAGAGTTTGATGGGCATAATATTACAAGTCGAGGCCGCAGAAGAGTTCTACGGAAAAGATGAGAAACGCTTCAAACAGCATTTCGACGTGGTTCGCAAGCTGGCAAAACACAGTCTGCAAGAAGCTCGTAAATCAATTAGTGCATTGCGGACTCCAGAGGTAATGGGCGACGACCTCGTTACAATGATAAGGAAATACGTTATTAATAATTATGATGAAATTCCTGTCTTTGTTGAAAGTAACGAAACTTTTCCTAACCTGCTGAGTGAAGCTAAATATGAGGTGTATAGAATAATTAATGAAGCACTTTCCAACGCGGTAAGACATGCGAGAGCTACTGAGATAAAAGTGATTTTCTCCGGTGACCCACATGTATCAATTCAAATTGTGGACAATGGCAAAGGAATGCCTCTGATAAGCGAAAAACTGCCTAGCTATGGTCTTGAAATTATGCAGGAACGAGCTCTAAAAATTGGGGCAAATGTAAAAATTTCAAGTCAGCAAGATATTGGTACAACGGTTGAGATTATACTACCAGCATTACAGATCGAAGAACAGGAATTGTCATAAGATGAAAAATATTAAAGTTCTATTAGTTGACGATCACACCATTGTGAGGGAAGGTTTGCGAGTTCTCATAGAGACACAATCAGATTTAGCCGTTGTTGGTGAGGCAAAAAACGGTCAGGAGGCACTTGATCAATACGAGAGTACTGAACCCGATATTCTATTACTTGATCTGGTTTTGCCGGATATGTGCGGTGTCGATGTAATAAAAAAACTGCGACAGAATCATGCCCCTGTCTTCATTTTAGTCCTCACAACATTTGATGGTGAAGAAGACATCTATCGAGCATTAAAAGCCGGAGCTATGGGATATCTTCTCAAAGACACGCCTAAGAAGGAGCTCTTTCGGGCAATACGTGAAGTGAGCAGCGGCAACCGCTTTATCCCGGAAGAGATAGCCAGCAAACTGGCAGCATACATTGGTGAAATTGAGCTCACTACACGTGAATCTGAAATATTACAACTCATTGCTATAGGTTCCTCTAATAAAAAAATTGCCGAATCACTTTATATTACGGAAGGTACCGTAAAAACACATATCAACCATATACTGAAAAAGCTCTCGGTAAAATCAAGAACTGAAGCCGTTAAAGTTGCAATCGAAAGGGGACTTCTCAGAAACCCATGAATACACTCATGTGTATAACTTTAGTTAGATAACAATACAGTACTTATGTTATATATTTTTCTCACCATTTTTTAGGAAGAAAAAACCTTCCTTTGCTTCAATATCTTCCCTCCATACCAATAATTATTCTACTGATAATCATTACCATAAATGGTTAGCAATTTATAAACCTTATGGTTTTTCCTGGGCTAAAACAGGTGGCAGCTAAAAGTTGTCTAACAAACGTCTTTTACCAAGAGAACACTGAAGAATTTAGCTTTGGCAATAATCATCAATAAAAGAATATGGATAAAGATATTCACGTCGCCATCACCAGAGCGGTGAAGCCGGGATTGGAAGAAGCGTTTGAGAAAGCAATTCATGACTTCTTTACCAGAACATCTTCTCATCGGGGTTCATTAGGAGCTCAACTAATACGCCCAGTACCTGGTTCAACCAACAATACCTATGGCATTCTTCGATCTTTTAAAAGTGAAGCAGACCGCGAAGCATTTTATAAGTCGGAAGACTTCTTGAAATGGCAGGAAGAAGTTGAATCAATGGTTGAAGGTGAATATACCAGAAAGGACCTTCACGGGTTGGAAGCCTTTTTTGCTGATCCAACCATCTTCAAGCATCCACCCAAGTGGAAGATGGCATTCATCACCTGGCTAGGGGTTTGGCCAACAGTCTTTTTTATAACCCAATTTCTCTCCCCATACTTAAGACTTCCTGTGATTGTGGGTACAGCTGTGGATACCTTTCTGGTTGTGGTGGTGCTGAGCTGGTTAGTCATGCCAATGCTTACAAAGCTATTTCGGCCTTGGTTAAGATCTGAAACGACAGAGTGATTATGAACCCTGAACTGTTTCTCTACAATTGCATAGTAGCCCATTGTTGCAAAGAGTTAGCTACAAACGATCGTGAGCTGCCACCCATCAGTCCTGACTGGTCAACGGTCGCGCAGTACTGCGGTCATCAGGATACAAAAATAGAAACCACAAGGAGCAGCCAAATAATCGCAACCACGATCACTGTACCGGCCAGCATCATTGGATAGGTGGCACCGATGGCAGAGCCTGGCAGTCAGGTTATGGTTGTGGTGTAAACATTCCGGTGCGTTGTCACTAATGGCAATGCCCGACTTATTCCGATGTTTTAGAATTTTTCACAGGCAAGCTCTTACCAACTTTTCATAACAAACAATGAGGAGACTCAAAATGAGTAAAAATAAACAGGACGTTCTCACCCCCAGTAATTGCCAATTAATATTCATTGATCAACAGCCGCAGATGGCATTTGGCGTACAAAGCATTGACCTACAAACCTTGAAGAATAACGTGGTAGGGCTTGCGAAGGCGGCAAAGATTTTTGATATACCAACTATTATTACAACAGTTGAGACAGAGAGTTTCTCCGGTCATACCTACCCCGAACTTCTCGATGTGTTTCCAGACGCACCACTACTAGAGCGTACTTCAATGAACTCATGGGATGATCAGAAGGTGCGAGATGCCCTTGCTAGAAACGGTCAAAAAAAGGTTGTCGTTTCAGGCCTGTGGACTGAAGTGTGTAACTGTACATTCGCTCTTTCTGCAATGCATGATGCCGACTATGAGATATATATGGTTGCCGATGCTTCAGGTGGAACTTCTCTGGATGCTCATAAATATGCAATGGACCGCATGGTTCAAGCCGGAGTTGTACCGGTAACCTGGCAGCAGGTTTTACTGGAATGGCAGCGCGACTGGGCTCGCAAAGAGACCTATGATGCCACCATTGCACTTGTTCAGGAGCATAGTGGAGCATATGGCATGGGTGTTGATTATGCCTACACCATGGTTCATAAAGCTCCGCAAAGAGGCAACCATAGGGGCGAAACCATTCCACCTGAGCCTGCCTAACTTCTATGAACATTTCTATAAGAGGCGTGTTTAATTCTTCACGCCTTTTCCCCCTAGTGCTGGCAGCTCTTTTCCTGCTCCAGAATGGTTGTGCACAATTTGGACCTGATGCGATGCGGGCATCACGCCTCAACTACAATGAGGCTGTGCAGGTCAGCGATCAGCGTGAACTGCTTCTCAACCTGGTAAGGTTACGTTATACAGATGCTCCTGAGTTTTTGGAAATAAGCGGTATATCCACGCAGATGAATTTCGAGGCAAGCGCCAGCATTGGTGGGGATTTCGGTGAAGTGGAGGATGCCAATTCTGCATTTGTGACTCCAGGGGCTTCAGTAGGATATTCCGAATCACCAACTATCACCTTTTTACCCCGAAGAGACAAGGATTTCACGAAACAGCTGGTTGCTCCGATCGAACTGGATGCTTTGTATCTGCTTAACAACTATGGCTGGGGGCTTGATCGTACATTCCTACTTATAGCAAACGAACTCAATGGAATAGGTGATATTACAACCAGGGAGTCCACTTCCCTCATAGGAAAAGATGAATACACCTTTCAAGAATTTATCAACACGCTGCAACAATTGGCTTCAGAACATTTGATTCAAGTTGATATTCATCATCGAAACACAATTGTCTCGGATAATATTCCCTTCGAATCGGTGTCTATAGACGATCATCTTAAGATAACTGAGGCAGGCTATCAATTGAGGCTGAAGGCTGATAAAACAGGCTATAAATTATCACAAAAAAATATCCATTATGTGTTGAGCGTGGATGAGCGTGCCTGGAGTCGTCCAGAATTTGAGGTAATCTGCCGGATCTTGAATATCCAGCCCAATCAATCGTTCTACGATATTGACCTAAAGGGCAACAATCAGCCCCAGAGTATCAGATTGGCCACACGATCAGTACTTGGCGTGATGGCTTACTTATCGGCAGCAGTCTCAGTCCCGGATGACCACAAGCACCTGGTTGATTCAGCTTCAATCACTAACTCTGTTGTTGAAAACTATTTGAAAATAGAAGTTGCTGAAACCATTGGAGATGAAATGTATCTGCCAGTTAATTATCGAGGCTACTGGTTTTACATAAATGATGGTGATCTTGAAAGTAAACGGACGTTTGGTCTGCTGACCTCGTTAATCCGACTGACAATTAGCGCCGGTGGAGCCCAGAACGTACCGATTCTGACCCTGCCCGTATCACAGTGATGAGGAAACGCTAATGAAGATTCAATAATGAAGCTTTACTCTTTTTCTGGCTTAAATGGTCTAATTCTATGGGAAAAGGATAAAAGCGTATGTCGTGCTATGATGCGGCAGCTAGGACCTCTTAACTGAGAAAAACATAGATGATGAATAAATGAAAACACATAAATTAACATAAACATACATTATTGATATAGACCGACCATCGATCTGCACATGTCAAAATATGTAGATCGAAGGCTGGAATGGAGGACGCAATGAACAGACAACGCTCATCTACAGATATATATAGCCCAACCCGCAGAGATTTCCTTAAAGGCATGGCAGGAACCGCAGCTGCCATCGGAGCAGGACTCACACCAGCAGGGTTTATGAATGCTAAAACCGCCTCTGCAACACCCTCTTCCCCGGATATTCTGCTGCTTAATGGAAAAATAGCTACAGTAGACAAGACCGACACCATAGTGGAAGCTCTGGCAATACAAGGAAACTCAATACTCGCAACCGGTAGCTCCCGCGATATACAAAAACTTGCAGGACCTGCCACAAAAATAGTCGATCTTCAAGGCAAGACTGCTATTCCAGGACTAAACGACTCTCACATCCATTTTGTTCGCGAAGGCATGCACTACCTTATGGAAGTCCGCTGGGATGGCGTGGAAAGCGTCGAAGAAGCACTCGAGCTTCTGCGGCAGCAGGCCGCGCGTACGCCAAAGGATCAGTGGATTCGCGTCATCGGCGGATACTCATGGGAACAGTTCAAGGAGAAACGGATGCCCACGCTGGAGGAGATTAATGCTGTCGCCCCGGATCATCCTGTATTTGTCATGTACCTCTATGCCTATGCTCTGTTGAACAAGGCTGCCGTTAACTATCTGGGACTCAATGAACCGGATGCACCCAAGTATCCTGGTGGCATCATTACAAGAGATGGTCATGGCCGGGCCACAGGACTTCTGGTTGCAGCTCCCTCCGGCCTGATTCTCTATAAAAGTATCACAGGTGGTCCACGGCTGAGTGATTCAGACCGCATTGTTTCATCTCTTCACTACCAACGTGAGATGCATCGGTTCGGGGTCACCAGCGTCAGTGATGCCGGTGGAGGCGGCATGGTTTTCCCGGATGCCTATAGTACTATTGCTAAGCTTCACGAAATGGGAAAACTTCACGTCAGAACATCCATGTATACCTTTGCCCAAGTGAAGGGGCAGGAACTGGCTAACTACCAGCGTTGGACTGCTAGACACAAGCCAGGAGAAGGCGATGAGATGCTCAAACTCGTTGGTGGCGGTGAGAATATCTGCTGGGCTGCCTATGACTTCGAGATCTTTGCCATGCCAAGACCAGAAATCGATGATGATGCAGAAATTGTGGAACGACCAATCTTACGTCAGCTCGCCTATAATGAATGGCCCACCAGGCAGCATATGACCTATAATCAGACCATCAACAGATTGCTTCCCGTATATGAAGAAGTCCGCAAAGAGGTCTTCGGTGACCCTGCCAAGGCACCGCTGATGATTGTTGACCATGCCGAAACAATCACGGAGGATAATATTGAGCGGATTATGAAAATGAATGGCATTATTGGTATACAAAACCGCATCATTTATCAGGCAAGAGATTTTGTCGCCCGTTATGGAATTGAAGTTCTGCGACAATCCCCACCGGTGAGGAAAATGTTAAAGATGGGCATGAAAGTAGCTGCAGGTACTGATGCCACACGGGTCTCCAGCTACAATCCCTGGCTGTCGCTTGCCTGGCTTGCCACCGGCAAAAGCCTTGGAGATCTGCAAATGTATGGGGATGACAACCTTCTCAACAGAAGCGAGGCACTGCGTTTATGGACTGTAAACGGAGCTGCCAGCACGAATGAAGAATCACTGAAGGGTTCGCTTGAACCAGGGAAACGAGCTGATCTTGTCGTTCTGGACCGAGATTATTTTTCCGTACCGGATCAGGAGTTGAAGAAGATCGAATCGCAGCTTACTGTGGTTGATGGGAAAATCACCTATGCGACTGGACCATTTGCCGCACATGACAGCGAGCCATTGCCGGAAATCAGCCCACAGTGGTCACCGGTAGCAAAATTTGGGGGATATAGATGATTTCCGGGCAGCAAAGAGTACTAAAAAGGATTGAATATGATTCGAAAGATAAAAGAAATCGATCAAGGTAAAGATGTTATGGAAGGAGCGGGTGTTCATTTACACCGGGGATTTGGCTTTTATAACCCTGAGAAATATGATCCGTTTCTTCTTTTTGATGATTTTCGTTCAGATCACCCCGATGAGTACCTCAAGGGTTTTCCCTGGCATCCACATCGAGGTATCGAGACAATCACCTATGTTCTCAAGGGTGATGTCGAACATGGTGACAGCCTAGGGAATAAAGGAGTCATCTCCTCAGGCGATGTCCAGTGGATGACGGCTGGTAGCGGTATTATTCATCAGGAAATGCCCAAAGGTGACAAAAATGGTTCCATGCACGGCTTCCAGCTCTGGCTTAATTTACCCGCTCATGAGAAAATGTGTGAGCCCCGCTATCGTGATATTCTGAGCAACAGTATTCCACAAATTGTACGAGCAGATGGAACCACGATAAAGGTAATCTGCGGTACACTGGATGGTGTTGTTGGCCCTGTGACAGGAATCAGCAGCAACCCGCAATACCTAGATATTGAATTGCCGCCGGAAACTATTTTTACCTTACCAACACCAACCGACCATACTGTTATTGCCTACGTCATTGAAGGTGAGGCCAGATTTGACGAAGACAGAA
>JAAUXX010035636.1_pt1 | contig 22007 bp, 22 predicted proteins | sample 7278111 | NCBI WGS metagenome assembly JAAUXX01 (sample SAMN14350116, study PRJNA611818) | marine sediment metagenome | isolation source: surface marine sediment (1.8m) | place: French Polynesia: Moorea | collected 2018-08
AATTCCTTGTTTTTAGGGTGGTCCGGCATCCCGGTTCGCGCGCGTCTCCGACTCGCGGCGGTGCGTCCCTGCACCGCAATTAACCCGACATATTTGAATGCCGGGTTAATAATTTAGGTCGTATCTAACTCCCAAATTCTGTTTGGTTCTATATTGAAGAGGTTTTAACTTTGTCTATTGGGTTAGAGTGTGTACGACTTGGAGTCTGACATCAGCGGAAAAATTACCACGGCGTTATTCATAAGGAGAACAAGAGTGCATGCAATAGAAAAAATCATAGCAGAGTGTGATCGGGCAATTGGCGCCGAAGATTTTGATGGCTTGATGAAACACTATACAGAGGATGCAACTTTGGTTGTCACCCCAGGAAATAGTGTGATTGGGAAGGAAGAGATTCGAGCGGCATTTGAACGAATAGCGGTCTACTTTAAGCATGGCTTAAAAGTAAAGCAGTCTGGCATGAAAATACTTGAGTCGAGTGGTACTGCTTTGGTGCTCGCTAAAACTATCATTGAAGCTCCAAACCAGCCTAAAGAAGTCAGGCAAGCAACGTATGTTTTTCTCAAAAAAGATGAGAAATGGCTATGCAGTATCGATAATTCGTACGGGCATAAAATACTAGAGAAAAATGCATAATAATGCGCTCACAAGTCGACACGTCTTCTACGTAGGCCCCAGCTTAGCGCTTGGCTACAAACCGCGAAGGATACGATAGTGGCAGAATTCGAATTACTTATAGATCTGCATAAGGGTGCTAACCGTCAAGGCCCCGGAGGCGATACTGAGACCGAAAAGGCGATCGATCTCGCCGGTATAGATCGAGATGCGCCATTGAAGATTGCCGATATTGGCTGTGGCACTGGTGCTTCTACGCTGACTTTGGCTCGCTTGCCGAATGCAAAGATTACGGCCATCGACTTCCTTCAAGAGTTTATAGATGTTCTGACAGCCAGAACACAGAGAGACGGTGTTGAGGACAAAATCACCCCTCTTTGTGCTTCAATGGAAAGACTCCCGTTTGAGGACGAGGAGTTTGATGTTATCTGGTCTGAAGGCGCCATCTACAACATTGGTTTTGAAAGAGGTGTCGCAGATTGGAAGCGCTACTTGAAGCCAGGCGGGTTGCTTATTGCCTCAGAGATTACTTGGTTGACAAACTCTCGCCCTTCGGAGCTTCAGAATCACTGGATCAATGAATACCCCGAAATAGATACAGCGTCAGCAAAGATAAAAGTATTAGAAGAAAACGGTTATACACCTATCGGTTACTTCATCCTGCCCGAGTATTGCTGGCTCGATAACTATTACGGGCCAATGCTAACGAGATTTAATGACTTCCTGGACAGACATGGAGATAGCGAAGAGTCTCGCGCAATCGTTGAGGCAGAGCGCCACGAAATCGAACTTTATGAAAAATACAAGGCGTATTACAGCTACGGTGTATATGTTGCGAGGAAATCCAATGCGTAAAAGCCATAACAAGGCGCCGCACTCGGACAAATTTTTCGGTAAGCTTGGCGTTATGCGTAATAAGAAGGGCGAAGGATAGTGACCGCCCCCGCTGGCTTGTAAATTTTCGGTCGTCATCATCTGCAAGAGTTACCGTGCAGAGAAGAGGGGCGCCGACGGTAATTAAGGATGCACAGAGCGGAGGCCACCGGTCAACGCCCTTGATGCCCGAACTGTGACCTGTAGCCGCTCCAATTTATCGGAGGCTTTTACATTCCCCCCTATAAGCCTGCTATCAAAAGTGTTAACCCTATACCCGCAGTTATTCCGCCCACCGCATACTGAATTTTTCGGTGAAACTGTGTCAGTCGTTTGGCCGACAGTGTCAGTGGCACCGAAATAGCGATGGAAAAAAGTAACATGCCAACCATGGAGCCAACACTGAACAGGCAAATGTAAAGTAGGCCATTGACCACCGAATCTATCTTTGCGAAAAACAACAGCAACAGCGCGGCGGATCCTGCGGCGCCATGTATCAGGCCCATCAATAGCGCGCGAATGGGCAACAACTCTCGGTGCTTATGGCGGTGTGCATGGATATCGCCGTGGTGCTCGATTTGTTCCTTCGTGTGGCTGTGACCATGGATATGGATTTCACCACTGGCGTGGCGATGTGCGTGAACATGAAAATGTGATTGCAAACCACGGCGAATCACACCAATGCCAACCACGATCATCATGGCCCCAACAGTCATCTCTAACGCGAGCGCAAGTTTTTCAGGCACCAAGGTATCCATCCACAGCACGACCCCGCCGACGCCGAACAGGGTGATGCTGTGGCCCAGGCCCCAGGCCAAACCCTGCTGAATCATTTGCCTTTTTGAATGTGTTTGATCGCAGGCCAGAGAGGCGACGGTGGCGATGTGATCCGCCTCCAGCGCATGGCGAATGCCGAGCAGAAAGCCGAAGGTGAGTAAACTGGTCATTGCGTCGCTCCTGGGACTTGGACTCGACCGGCACAGCCTCTTGGAGGTGAGACGGTTTACGTTATCGTTCTCTTATTGAGGTTATTGCGCGCCCCTCTACAAGGTAATTCGCGCCTAACATATTCGCGGCAGTTGATCTCCCACCAGCACATCGATCACGCGCTGGCTGCCAAACTGGGTTTTCAGCACCACGCGTTGCGCCGGGCCTTCAGACACCTGACCAATAATGGCACTCTCGACGCCGCCGGGTTGCGCGCGCATGCACGCCAGTACGTCGCGCGCGCGGGATTCTGGCACAAGGGCAACGACCTTGCCCTCGTTGGCGAGGTACAGCGGGTCGAGGCCGAGAATTTCGCATATGCCCCTTACTTCTGGGCGGATCGGCAAGCGGCTGTCGTCGATATGCATGCAGGTGTTGCTCGCGCTGGCAAATTCGTTGAGCACAGTGGCAACGCCTCCTCGTGTGGCGTCGCGCATGGCGTGAATATCGGGGCAAACATCGAGCATTGCCGCAATCAAATGATTGAGTGGTTGGCAATCGCTGGCGATGGTATTCTCCATCGCCAGTTCGCCGCGGGCATCGACGATGGCGGCGCCGTGGTCACCGACAAAGCCATTGATCAGGATGGCATCGCCAGGCCGGGCGCGATGAGCGCCCACGTTGATTCCGCGGGCAATGACGCCGACGCCGGTGGTGTTGATGAAAAGCTTGTCGCAGGTGCCTCGCTGCACCACCTTGGTGTCACCGGTGATAATCGCCACGCCCGCCGTTTCGGCGGTGTTTTGCATGGATTGCACAACGCGCCTCAGGTCGGCCAGGGGCAAGCCCTCTTCGATGATCATGCCGCAACTCAAGTAAAGGGGTTTGGCGCCGCCGACGGCGAGGTCGTTCACGGTGCCGCTTACGGCGAGTTTGCCGATGTCGCCGCCCTCAAAAAACAGCGGATCGACCACGTACGAATCCGTGGTAAAGGCCAAGCGGTCGCCCTGGTGGGTCAATTCGTCCAAGGCGATGCGCGCCTGGTCTTCCTGTTCGGCCAATGGCGGGGCGTTAAACGTTCTGCTAAATACGGATTCGATGAGCTCGTGCATGGCTTTGCCGCCGCTGCCGTGGGCCAGGGTGATGCGCGCGTCGGAAGAAAAAGTCATCGCGTCGCCGCCTCCGCCGCGGTTACCTCACGCAGGCGAATCAGTTGTTCCCGGTCACCGAAGTTGTAGTAGGCGGCGCAGGCGCCTTCGCTGGACACCATCAGCGCACCGAGGGGAGTTTGCGGATTGCATTGACTGCCGAATACCTTACACTGCCAGGGCCGGATCACCCCCTTTAATACCTCCCCGCACTGGCAAGATTTTGGATCGGCGATTTTCAGATTGGCGACAGAGAATTTTTTCTCCGCATCAAAGTGTGCATAGGCATCGCGCATGCGCACCCCGGAGTGGTCGATGGAACCCAAGCCTCGCCACTCGAAAAAATCGCGCAGTTCGAACACTCGGCCAATGGCGTCAAGTCCGGGATCGTTGCCGGCACGGGGCACGATGCGCGTGTATTGGTTTTCCACCTCACAGCGGCCCTCGTCCAGTTGCTTCAGTAGCATCCACAGGGACTGCAAAATATCCAGCGGTTCAAAGCCGGTGATCACCAGCGGGCGATGGTAGTGCTGTGGTACAAACTGAAACGGCGCTTCGCCCACTACCATGCATACGTGACCGGGGGCGAGGAAGCCATCGATTCTCATATCCGGCGAATCGAGAATGGCCTTAATGGTGGGTACGGTGGTGATGTGATTACAAAACAAAGAAAAATTACCGATGCGCTCGCGCTCGGCCATCAACACCGTCAGCGCGGTACTGGGCATGGTAGTTTCAAATCCGAGAGCAAAAAATATCACTTCGCGCGCGGGATTTTGTTTCGCCAGCGCCAGCGCATCCATAGGGGAATACACCATGCGCACATCGGCGCCCTCGGCTTTCGCCTCGAGCAAACTCAGCCGCGAGCCGGGTACCCGCATGGCATCGCCAAAGGTGGTAAAAATTACCTGGGGATTCTGTGCCAGGGCGACACAATCGTCGACCCGCCCGCGCGGCAGTACACACACCGGGCAGCCGGGACCGTGCACCAGTTCGATGGCGTCGGGCAGCAGCTGTTCGAGGCCGTAGCGAAAGATGGTGTGGGTGTGGCCGCCACAAAATTCCATCAACTGCAGCGGCTGATCGCGCGTGGTGGCAATGCGCTCACTCAGTTGCTTGATCTGTTGTTGCAGGGCCTTGGCCTTGGTCGGATCGCGAAATTCATCGATGTATTTCATGGCGATGCCTCCGTCGCCAGCTTGCCGCGGCTATCGGCGAGCAAGGTGTGGGTGAGGTCCCACAGAATGTGATAGATCGCGACGTGCACTTCCTGCACGCGGTGGATCGAGTCGCTCTGCACGTGCAGCAGGTGATCCACCCGCCCGCTGGTCCGCATTTGCCCGCCATCACCGCCGCAAAAACCAAACGTCACCAGGCCCATGGCCTTGGCCTTATCGAAACCCGCCATCAGGTTTTGCGAGTTGCCGCTGGTGGAAAAACCCACGGCGCCGTCGCCGGGGCGCGCATGGGCGTCGAGCTGGCGAACAAAGACGTGCTCGACGCCGACATCGTTGGCGACGGCGCTGATCATCGCCATGTCCATGGTTAAATTCATCGCTGGCAGAGACGGCCGTCCGGCGGTTACCGGGTGTTGGAACTCAACGGCAAAGTGACTGGCATCGCAGCTGGAACCGCCGTTGCCCATGGTGAACACCCGACCTTCGCCGCGATAGATATCGGCCAAGGCCTGCGCGGCATCGATCAGCTTATCCTGATTCGCCGCAAAGAAGGCGCGTTTAGCGTCCACGCTGTGACCGGCTTTTTGCACCACCGATTCTCGCAGGGCCGCGCGTTCGCCAACGGGATCTTTTTGCCCGCCATGCAGAAAGGGGTAGAGGGCATTCAGGGGATTCCGGTTTTCGCTCATGCCTCGGGCTCCTCTTTGCCGGCGCGCATTGCTGCCAGCTCTTCTTCGATGTCGCCAAGCTCGCGCAGTAGCGCCAGGGTTTTGCGCGCCTCCACTTCATCAATGGTGCTCATGGCAAAGCCCACGTGTACCAGTACCCAGCGTCCCACGCAGCGTTCGATGGGTTCATCCGCAACCATCACACAGGTCAGGTTGACTTCTCGCTGAATGCCCGCGACATCGACTTTAGCCAGCTGTTTTTCGCTGTCGGTGATGGCGACCACTTGGCCCGGGATGCCTAGACACATGGTGAATGACCCCGTGCGAATGGCAGTGCCCGGGCGGCGGCAACCAGGGCCTGACCGTAGGCGATGCCGCCGTCGTTGGCCGGGATGTTGCGGTGGGTGAATACCTCTAATCCCGCGTTGCCCAGGCCAGTCAGCAAGGCGTCTTGCAGGCGAGGGTTTTGCATGCAGCCGCCACTCAAGGCGACGCCGCGCACCTTGTATTGATGCGACAATTTCATCGTAGCGTTCACCAGTGCCGCCGCCAAGCCGAGATGAAAACGGGCGGCGATAAAGCCACTCTGATGGCCGTGTTCGAGGTCATCGAGCAGGGCCGGCCACATGGCTGCGGAATCGATGTCGATCAGGTCGCCGCGCCTCTCAAGAGTGAGGGGGTAGGGAGCCGCCGCTTGCCAGTGGCGGTCGGTGATCGCGGCTTGCAGCGCCATGGCCGCCTGGCCTTCATAGCTCATTTCACCGCTGGGTTGAATGCCAACGGCGGCGGCCACCGCATCGAACAGGCGGCCGCAGGACGAACTCACGGGTGAATTGACACCTTTGTCGATCATCGCCACCAAGGTTGCGGCGGGTTGTTGCCGCAGAGTTTGCAGCAGCGGCAGGTGACCGTAACGCGCAAGGGCTTCCCGCCAGCCCAGGGATTGGTGGATTTGCGCCAGACAATGGCGCCACGGCTGGCGCATGGAGATATTGCCGCCCGGCAGTGCGCACGGCCTTAGGCGAGCGAGACGCTTTGCCTGGCAATAATCGGCGAGCAGAACTTCTCCCCCCCATAGGCTGTCCCCCGAGGTCGATTGCGCGTAGCCGACGCCATCGAGGGCGAGGCCGAGCACCGGCTCGCCCTCGCGTGGGTAGCCGTTGTCGCCCAGGCAGGCTGCGATGTGAGCGTGGTGGTGTTGGATTTCAGCCAGTTTCGCATGGCTTGTGGCGGCGAGCTCACGGCCGTGGCGGGTCGACAAATAGTGGGGATGCTGGTCCACTGCAACGATATCGGGCCGGTGATCGTGCAGGTCCCGATAGCGGGCGAGGCTGCGCTCAAAGTCCGCCAGGGTGACGGCATCGGTGAGGTCGCCAATGTGTTGTGAGAGGATAGCCTGCCCGCGGTGGAGTAGACAAAAGGTATTTTTTAGCTCGGCGCCCAGGGCAATAAGCTGCGGGCTGCCGTCGAAGCCAGGCGGCAGTGGCAGTGGTGCGGGCGCGTAGCCGCGGGCCCGCCGTAACACCTGTGATTTTCCCGCCACTACCTGGACGACGGAGTCATCAACCCGATGGATAACCTCGCGGTTGTGCAGTAAAAACAGGTCGGCCACCGCGGCAAGTGTCAGCAGGGCTTGGTCGTCCTCGATGCACTGGGGTTCGCCGCTGCCATTGCCCGAAGTCATCACCACCGGTTGCGTCAAGTCGGCCAGCAACAGGTGATGCAGGGGCGTGGTCGGCAGCATAAAACCGAGCCGGTCTTGCTGCGGCGCGACGCCCGACAGCGCGGGGCTGTCGGAACGCCGAGGCATAACGACAATGGGGGCCGCGGCGCTTGCGAGCAGATCCTTGGATCGTGTGTCTATTTCACAGAATTGTGCGATAACATCGAGATCGCGCGCCATCAATGCGAAGGGTTTGTGGGGGCGCCTTTTGCGCGTTCTCAGAGTGGCGACCGCCCCGGCATTGGCCGCGTCGACGAGTAGTTGGAAACCACCGATGCCCTTGAGGGCGATGATTTTGCCCTCGTGCAGGGCCTCGATCGCCTGATCCAAGGCGCGGGTGCCCTCTGCCTTGACAGCACCTTGGCCATCTCCTAGACGCAATTGCGGACCGCACACCGGGCAGGCATTGGGTTGCGCGTGAAAGCGACGGTCAGTGGGGTCGTGGTATTCGCGCGCGCACTCCGGGCACTGGTTAAAGCGCGCCATACTGGTATTGCGTCGATCGTAGGGCAGGTCGACGAGAATACTGAGACGCGGCCCGCAGTTGGTGCAGTTGGTGAAGGGGTAGCGATAACGGCGATTGGTGGGGTCGCGGATCTCTGCCAGGCAGTCCCCGCAGGTGGCCAGATCCGGCGCTACGGCGGTGGCGGTGTCGTTGCCGGCGGCGCTGGCGGCGATAACGAAGCCGCGGGACAGCGCAATGTGGCTGGCACGCTGCTCGATGTCGGCAATGCGCGCCTGCCGCGGCGGCGCCGCGACGAGTTTTGCCAATAATTGATCGATTTTCTGCGCCGGTCCCGCGCACTCGATGACCACGCCCTCGCCGTCGTTGCGCACATGGCCGTCGAGCCCCAGCATGTTGGCATAGCGCCACACGGTTGGCCGAAAACCCACGCCTTGCACGACGCCGCGTACGCGGATCGTGCGTTGGCAGGTGTCTGGGAGAATCTCGAGTTCGTTCATGTCAATGCACCGTGCAGACCATGCAGGGGTCAAAGGATCGAATCACATGTTGGATCGCCACGGTATCCTCGACACGCTTCTCCACGCGGATTTTTTCCAGCGCCTGCTCCAACGGACCGGGATGGCCCGAAGCATCGCGGGGCGAGAAGTTCCAGGTTGTCGGGGCGATGATCTGGTAGTTTGCAATGCGCTTGTCGGCCACGCTCAACCAGTGACCGAGGCTGCCTCTGGCGGCTTCAATCATGCCCACGCCGCGCCCGTCGGCGGGGCTTTCGCCGTGGCGGCAAAAGGCTTCACCGAGCGCCAGCTGTTGGCACCAAAGCGCCATTTCGGGCACCACAATGGCGAGTTCCAGCAAGCGCGCCACCACCCGCCCGGTGACACAGCTGCCCCACTTGGCGACCATATCCAAGGCCAGTGAGTGGCCGTTGACGACCTGCCGGGCGAGGGCGCCGACTTCATAACTTTCGCCATCCAAACGCGGCGCCTTGCACCAGGTGTAGCCAGAACTTTCGGCGTCGGGCTCGGTACGGCCTTGGAAAGGATGCCGCGGTTCCGCCTGGCGGCGCAGCCAGGCGTGGCTGGTGTCTTCGCGAATACCGTCCGCATTGAGCTTGCGATAGCGGGGATGGCCGCCGTCAACGCGCACGATACCCGCGCGAAATAAATGTTCGCCCGGCAGTTGATAGCCGCCGTAGCAGAGGAAGCGGTCGCCGGCGCGGCCGATAGTGTGCAATTGCAGGTCTTGCGCAAGAGTGAGAAAACGGGCGAAATCGCTACCCGCGTGGTCCTGGCGCCACTGCGCCAGCTGCTCGATGGAGGCGAGGGCACTGACGTTTTCGAGTGCGTCGTTGAAAACGCACCGCTCAAGGAAGCTGCGAAAGTTGCTGATGATGGCCTGTAGGCGCAGCTGTTCGCTACGGGTAATCACTTTGCTCGAGCCGCCGGGTTGAATGCTCAGGGAGTGAGGCCACTTACCGGCGAGTATTGCCGTCATTTGCAGCAGTGCCGAGCGCGCCGGCAACACGTCATTGGCGACGGCGCCGGTCTGGGCGCGAAAACGGCTCGCCACCGCGTCGTACCAGGGCTTTTGGGTATAAGCCTGGCGGGCGAAGTCGGGCATGAAAAAAAGATAAAAGTGGCTCAGATGGTCGGCGAGGTTTTCGCAGGCGAGCAGGAGGTTCGCGGCCAGTCGACCATTGTCCGCCGGGGTAATGTTTTGCCACGCGGCGAGAGCGCCGGCGGCGGCGAAGGATTGCGCCACCGAGCAAATACCGCAAATGCGCGGCGTATAGACCAGGGCATCGCCGGGAGCCCGGTCGATTAACATCGCCTCGAAACCGCGAAACAGGGGCGAGTTCACCCAGGCGCGGGTGACTCTGTCTTGCGCCACCTCGAGTTTCACTTCGAGATCCCCCTCGACGCGGTTAATGGGGCCCAGGATCTTGCGCGTCGTGGCTTCGCTCATGGCCGCTCGCCTTTCTTGCCGGGTGGGTGGATCAGTGTCTGCGCGGTGGCGTTTGCGCGCAGGCGCTCGGGTGTCGCAGCTTTGGCCAGTGACGCCAGGGCGACGAACCAGGCCTTGGGCATGTCGCTGGGCAATCCCAAGGGAATCCCGGCGATTTTCGGCGTTTCGGTAAAGGGGTGGCTGGGGCTGTGGAAATCGGGCGCCGTGCAGTTGATGCAGGGATAACCGCCTTTGAGGCAGGAACCGCCGCCATTCCAGGGGCGAATGTTGCAGTCGGCGCGCGCCTGGGTGCCCAGACAGCCCAGGTTTTCCATCATACAGCCCTGGTCGGCGGGCTTTTCCGCGCTCGCCTTGTATTCATAATATTCATTGCGCGGGCAGCCGTGGTGCACCAGGTGGTCGGTGTAGAAGCGCGGCCTGGCGTATTCATCCAGTTCGTCCGTTTCGAGGAGCGACTCGCCGAGCATTTGCAAGGTCTCGGTGACCCAACCCGGGTGCACCGGGCAGCCGGCGATATTGATCACCGGCAGTCCCTTGCGGCTGGACCACGGCGCCGGCAGCAACCCGCCGGGTTGGTCGCCGCGATACTGCAATCCCTGCGCTTCGGCGAGATTGTTGCCGGCCGCCGTGATGCCGCCAAATGCCGCGCAGGAGCCCACCGCCACCACAATGCCGGCGGCGGCCGCCAGCTTTTCCAGCCAGGCGAACATGGGGTCGCCGGTACCGCTTAGCAGGTGAAACTTGCCGCTGCCGTTGGGCCCTTTGATCACCGCGCCCTCCACACAGAGGATGTCCAGGCGTGTCGCGCCGGCGACAATGGCGCGTAGCAGCGCGAGAGTCTCGTCGCCGCTGGCCTCGCTCAGGCTTGGGTGCCACAAGAGATCAATGCCCGCTTGCTCGAGTAGCGTGTAAAGGGAGGGGTTTTCTGCATTTAAAACGGACATACTGCAACCGCCGCAGCCACCGGATTGCAACCAGAGCAAGGTTGCGCGGCCCTCGCCATGCGTTTTCGATGTCATGGGCTACCCCCCCCCTGGTTGGGAAGGCAGAGGCGAAAAAGCGCGCCTCCTGCGGGATGATTCTCCGCCGTGAGTGATCCGCCGCACTGCTCTGTCGCCAACAAATAGCTGATGTAAAGTCCCAGGCCGGTGCCTTTGCCGACACACTTGGTGGTAAAAAACGGATCGAACACCTTGGCGATATGGTCGGGATCTATCCCCGGCCCGTTGTCGCGTATGGTCAGTTCTATACTCGATGGCTGTTCTGCATTGGCGTGCAGCGCGATCCAAAGGGTGGGCGACTGCGCCCGGTCAACGGCATCGACGGCGTTTTGCAGCAGGTTGACCAAGATCTGGTGCACGGGCCCCTCAAAGCTGCACAGCGACAGTCGTTCGGGCATGTGAAAATTCACCATGGGTGTATTCGTCGTCGCCCGCAATACCCAGTCTGCCGCCGTGCGCACGAGCTGCACGCCATCGAAGCGCGTGGCGCTTTGTTGTTGCGGTTTGGTAAAGCGCAGCAGGGCGTCGACGATATCGTTAACACGTTCACCACCTTCCAGGGTGCCGGCGACCAAGGGGTCCAGATCCGTCATGACCCGGTCGACGCGATGCCGCTTTTTGAGCGCCTCAATGCGGGGGTCATGCAGGGCATCCACATCGTGAAAAAACTGGTGTAAACGGCCGGCATAGCGGGAAAGCGCGTGCATGTTGCCCAAGATAAAACTGATGGGGTTATTGAGTTCGTGGGCCACGCCGGCGACCAGGCGCCCCAGCGAAGCCATTTTTTCCGCTTGGATGAGCTGTTGTTGCGTGGTTTGCAACTCTTCGTGGGCCTGTTTTAGCCGGTTAAAGGTCTCTTCCAGGGTAAGGTTTTTGCGTTCGAGCTCCAGCTGGTTGGTCACCAGGTCGATGTAGATGTTATCCATCTGCTGGATAACTTCGATCCACACCTGCTCGCCCACCGCCTCTGGCAGTGGCAGTGGCAATTTTGCCAATGGTTCATCGGTGCTGACCGGCGTCGTGGTCATAGGCTCAGGGCCTCGACTTTCTCTAATTCGTAGCGCTCAAGTTTGTTGCGCAGGCCGACGCGCGAGAGACCCAGTTCCTCGGCCGCGCGCGTTTTGTTCCAGCGATGGCGAATCAACGTCTCTTTTAAAATTCGGGTTTCGAGTAACTCCACCCGCTCTTTTAGCGAACCCTCCATGCCGCTCACCAATTCGAGGTCGGCTTGGGCGCCTTCGGGAGATGACAGCAGGATACGCGCACTCAACAACTCGGCGCCGAGCCGATCGTCGTGGCTCATCACCAGCATGCGTTTGATTTCATTTTGCAGCTCGCGCACATTGCCGGGCCAGTGGTAGGTCGCCATGCAGGCGAGGGCTTCCTCGGTAAACCCCTTTACCCGCTTACCGAGTTGGGCCATGGCATCGTCCAGAATGCTGTAGGCGATGATGGCGATATCGCCGGCGCGCTGGCGCAGGGGCGGCAGTTGTACCACAAAGGTGGCCAGGCGGTAGTAGAGGTCTTCGCGGAAGCGGCCCGCCCTGACGTCGTGCTCCAGGTCGCGGTTGGTGGCCGCCACCACGCGCACATCCACCTGGCGGCGCTTGGTGGTGCCCAGCGGGCGTATTTCCCCCTCCTGCAATACCCGTAGCAGCTTGACCTGGAAGGCGGGCGATATCTCGCCGATTTCATCGAGAAAGAGGGTGCCGCCGTTGGCTTTTTCAAACAGGCCTACCCGGTCTTCCATCGCGCCTGTAAAGGCGCCGCGCTTGCAGCCAAACAGTTCGCTTGCGAGCAGTTCATCGGGCACCGCGCCGCAATTCTCGGCGATGAATGGGCCGTCTTGGCGCAAGCTGTTGTAGTGCAGCGCGCGGGCGCACAATTCCTTGCCGGTACCGGATTCGCCGCACAGCACCACGTTGACGTCGAAGGGCGCCACGTGGTGGATGATCTCACAGACGTGGTTCATTTTGCTTTCGGGACCGCGCACAATCCCCATGTCCCCATCGAAGCGGGCTTGCAACAAGCGGCGTTTTTCACGCAATTCATCGGCGATGGTCCGCGGGCGCAGCTTTAATTCGATGCCGAGCTGCTCGTTTTGGCGCTGCAGGGTGAATAGCTGCGCCGCGTTCTTCAGCTTGAGGAGCAGATCCTCCGGTTGCCAGGGTTTGCCGATGAAGTGGTAGATACCCGCCTGATTGACGGCGTCGATAATGTCCACCGGATCCGCATAGCCGGAAATGACCATGCGAATGACCTCCGGCCATTCCTCGCGCACCTGGGTGAGGAATTCCACGCCGCTCATCTCGGGCATGCGTTGGTCGCAGAGTAAAATCTGCACCCACTCCCGCTGTAAGATTGTCCGCGCCTGCTCGATGGTGGTGGCGGTGTGCACCTCAAATTCTTCCTCGAGTATGCGCGCCAGAGTTTCCACTGAGCGCGCTTCGTCGTCGAGAACGAGCACCGAGGGCAAATCAAGCATGGCGCTGCTCAGCGGAATTGTCGGGCGTCAGATCCATGCCGGGTGTCGTTGGCCGTTGCGCGTGAATCCACTCGTACCAGGCCGTCATGCCACTGCCCGTGGTGGCCGATAACTGCAGAATTTCAATCTCGGGGTTCACCCGCCGCGCATATTCCATGCAGCGTTCGACATCAAAATTCAGGTGGGGCAGCAGGTCGGCTTTGTTGAGCAGCAGCAGATCCGCGGCGTGGAACATGTCTGGGTACTTGATTGGCTTATCTTCGCCCTCGGTAACCGATAGGATGGCCACTTTGTGGGCCTCCCCCAGGTCGAAGGCGGCCGGGCACACCAAATTGCCGACATTTTCGATGAACAACACGGAATTTTTGGGTGGCGCCAGTGTTTCCACCGCGTGGCCCACCATGTGGCCATCCAGGTGGCAGCCCTTGCCGGTATTGATCTGGATCGCGGGGATGCCGGTGGCGCGGATGCGCTCGGCGTCCTGGCTGGTTTCCTGATCCCCTTCGATCACAGCCATCGCGACGTCGTCCCGCAGGTCTTCCAAGGTGCGGGTTAACAGAGTGGTTTTGCCGGACCCCGGACTCGACACCAGATTGAGCGCCAGAATTCCCAGGTCGGCAAAGCGTTGGCGATTGACCGCGGCGTACTCGTCATTCTTGCCGAGGATGTCCCGCTCAATTTGTAGCATGCGGTTTTGACTCATGCCGGGGGCGTGGGCGCGGGCCGGACCGCGGCCGTAGTGATGGCCGTGATCGTGCCGGTCCTCGTCGTGGTGGTGATGGTGTTGTTGATTCTGATGTTGTCGCACAGGCTCCTCGGCGAGGTTCTCACTGTGACTACATCCGCATACTATACACATTAGGCGACCTCCAATTCTCGTATTCGCAAAGCGTCACCGCCGGTGACTTGAAGTTGATAACTGCCACAGGTCGGGCAGGCGCTGTGGCGCGATTCGATTTCAAAGGCTGCGGCGCACCGCATGCACCAGGCCTGCCCGGCAAGCGGGATGATTTTGAGCCGCGAGCCCGCGGCAATACTGTTTTTGCACACCACGTCGTAGCAGAATTCAAGGGCCTCGATTTCCACGCCGGCCAGTTTTCCCACTTCCAGAAACACGGTCTTGACCACCGTGTAATCCTGCTTCTGCGCCTCGGCTTCGAGGATTTGCACAATGCCCTCGCACAGCGACATCTCATGCATGGCACGCCTCCTTTGTTTGGACGCCGGCATCAATACGCAGCTGGTAGCCGATACACGGGTCGACGAGTTTGATCAGCAGGTCGGCTCGGGCGCGCAGTCGTTGGCGTTCCGCGGGCACACTGGCCAGCAGCTGCGCGGCGCTGCCCTGGGGGCGAAAGTTGGCATCCGTGGGCGCGCAGATATCGAGCCCCGCCACGGGGGTGTCGCCGGCGCGCAGCGGTCGACGCAGATCGATGCGGTAGCGCAGGCGGCCGCGGGCGGTCTCCACCACTGCGAGACCGGCGCCAAGGGCCAGGTTGACCCGTGCCTTTTGACCTTGCAACACATCGATCCTGCCAGCCAGCAGCTGCTCGGTCTCAGCGAGCAGCGCCGCCAGACGTTCGCTCAAGGCTTTGCCTCGTGAGCGCGCTACCCAGGGGTGCGCGGCCATGCGTTGCAGCGGTCCGCCGGCATCTGCGCTCGCCTGTGATGTGGCTGCGATCTGGGGCGTTGGCCAATCGAGTGACGCCGCAGCGCGCAACATTTTGCCCGCTAGGCTGCGCGGGCATGGCGCTGTTCCGTCGCCGCTTGCGTCGTCGCCAAACAGTGGCCGGCGCAGGGATGCCAGGGCGGCCTGCGGCCACTTGGCGGCGGCGGTGGCGCGTCCGCCGAGGCGTCCACACTCGCCATTGCGCGACCTGTCGATGGTCGATTGCAGGGCCTGAGCGGCAGCCGCCAAAAGCCGTTCCTGGCGCGCAATACCCAATCCGGCTGTTAGGTCGACAAGCAGCTTCCAAAGGTGTTCGTGCAGGGCTTCGGCCGCCACCCAGGTGTCGCGGGCAACTTCGGTGGCGGGCCGGCGAGTGACATTCAGCGCCGCCTCGACAGCGCGCACCGCGGCCACCCCCTGCGCGCCTCGGCAGATGTTAAACAGCAGTGGCACCGTGGCCAGCATATAATCGACGGGCTTGCCGATAAAAAGCCGTTGCGCTGGCCGCGGCCAGTGCGCGTGGACCTGAACTTGGCATCGAACGGCCGCGGGTGTCAGGGCGATATGCAAGCGGCCCGCGCGGCTCATGCTCCACCTCCCTGTATCTGTTTCGCGGGGCGCGAGGTCAGGCGGCGAAAAAATTCTCGACGCGTGTATTTGGGGATACCGGCCGAGGGGCTTGGTATCTCGGGGTGGCGCCGTCGATCGCCACTCTCATCGTCTGTCTTCGGATCGACATCGGCGGCGTCAAGGCAGTGGCGAACCCCTTCAGGCGCCGGGGATTCAGTGTGACGGTCATCAGGCTCGCGCTGAAGCAACTGTCTCATGGCTTGCCCGGCGATGGCCTCGGCATGTTCCTGGGTGGCGATCTCAAGCACCGGAGACAGCAGTGAGCAGGTGGCAAAGGAGCCGAGTCGAGGGTCGTAGCTGAAGGTGAATGCCATCGGGCCACACGGCAGCTCGTGGGTGATCGACGCCCCGATTTGGGTTTGCCTGGGCGCTTGTCGATACAGCAAAATCAGGTTGATAAACCAGGGCGTCACCAGTGCGCCCAGCCAGTGGCCATCCCAGGGGCGAAAGCCTATGGCTTTGACGTTGAGGGCGACATTTACGATCGGCAAGCCCTGCATGCGCTCGCAATATATCGTTTCGAATACCTTCTCCAATTCGCTCACCGCGTGTTGCATGGAGATTTCGGCAGGTTCCGGCGTGCGTTCGGCGGCGGTCACGGCTTACTCCCGGACCCACATGAATTGGTGCTTGTCGCCGTCGCATTGCGGGCATCGCCAGTGATCGGGCAAGTGGGTGAAGGGCGTGCCGGCTGGGATTTGCCAGACCTCGTCGCCGTCATCGGGTTGATAGCGGTACCAGCAGATCTTGCATTCCATCGCGGCATCGTCGGGCAGGCGCGTGTCGTCGCCGAGGTAGGAGCCTTCAAATTGCGATCTCATCGGTAGAGCTCCAGGATTTCATTGAGCCGCTCGGCGCTGTCGGCGATGTCTTCCCTTGCCGCCAGGGCGACTTCGGGAATCTCCACCACTTCGATCGTGTTGAGAATCAGGGCATCCTCGGAATTGAAATACTTGATCCACCACACCGACTGACAGGCGCTACTGCCGATACGGCAATTGCCGTAACCGCGCGACAGGATGGTCACCGGGCCAACCCCTAGGCGTTCGCCGAGTAGCTGTACATCCTCTGGCGACAGGGGAAGAAGACTGAGATTGATCACGTGGGCAGCATCACCGCTGCGATGAGCGCGCGCCTTTTCATCCAGTTCCACCAGCAGGGCTGGGGCGTTAATGACGCCCTGGGGCGCGGCTTCAATATTGGTATTTACCCCCTCGGCGGCGAATTGGAAGCTCAGCGCCTTGACAATTTGCGGGCAGGCGCCAACCTCGAGAAAGTCGCGCATCAGGGCGCCGCTGCCGTCCAGATGGCGAATGCGCCACAGGCCGGCCATCACCGATTCCTGGATTTCGATGGGGGAGGGGCCGTCGACGCCAATGCTGACTTCGCCGACGCCGAGTACTTGGTTGACCAGCGCCTCGGAGGCGGGATCCAAATCGATCGCAAACAAACGGGATTCACCATCGGGATAATGCGCAAGGGCGTGCTGCACATCCGTCAGTAATGCCAGCCCTGGTTCGACATCCCCCAGGTCTTCCGGCTCCGGCAACATCGGCTGAGCATAAATGCTCATGCCACGGGGCATGGACAGGTATTCAAATGCCGTGTCCTGGTCTTGCGGCTGGGAACCGGGACCGACGATATTCACGGCGGGGATGAAGAGGTCGTTACTCATGGCGTTTCACTCACGGGGCTCATACTGGTTTACCTTTTTTGCCTCAGACCTGAAGGCTGTGAATGGTATCGGGCGGTTCGTCTTGCGGGTGGACAACGGCGCGTATTTGGTCCATGTAGTCGGCCCAGTCTCGCATCTTGCTAAGGGTGGCGACCTGCACGCCATCGCGCAGAAACACCAAACTGGGCCAGGCGCCAAAGGGATATTTTTCACGCAGCGCCCCCTCGTGCTCCGGCGCCACCACCACCGCCTGGAAAGCGCCGTCGAAAGCGTGCACCAGCTCCGGTAACACCACGGCGACGTCGAGGCTTTCGGGATAGCGTTGCGGATCGCCGGCAAAAAAGAGCGCCAGCAGGGGGTGGTCGGCAATGAGCTGCGGCAGGGCATCCGGGGTCGCGCTGGGGTAGTTGAGTTCGGTGCTCAGTTTTTCGATCAGATGGGCGGTCATTTGCGCTTACCTCTGGCGCTGGTTTTGCCGGCTGCGGCTGCGCGCAGGTGCTCCGGCAGGTAGGGTTCGTTGTCGACCAGGTCGGCGAACAGGTGGTCGACCTCGCTGGAGCCCGCGGCGACGGTTTGCAGGGCGCGCAGCGCATCCCGTGTGCGAGCGGCGCTGTCGGCATCCATCACTTCGCGCGCCGCGCCGAGAAACACCAGCAGCCAGGTGCCGGGAGGCTGCGGCCCAACGAGCGATAAATCAACGGTTTCCCGGCGACCGTCGAGTTCACAGGTCGCCACCTGGCCGGCACCGCTCACCACCCGCATGGGCATGCCGATACACATTAGTCCTGCCTCCGCTGACCGAGGTCGACGCGGTAGTGTCCCTCCTGGCTGAGCATCGACTTGGGCTCGAATGCAAATGCCTTGGAGGCGAGGACGCGCGGATCTCCCCGACGGCAAGCCGCGGCGTCACTGGGGCGGTCAGTTTCGTAGGTATTGATTTTAATCCCCGCCGCATTGAGCCCCTGTTCTTCGTGCAAGGGGGCGGAGCGCGCCTCGGCGGTGATGCCCCTGTCACTGAGTTCGGCCAGGGCGATATCGATGGCGGGAGCGATCTGCGCCTTTACCGCCGGACGCAAGCTGCCGCCGTAGTCGTCCAGTTCTACGGGCTGCACGCCAATGAGTACGATGTGCGATGGACACTGACCGAGCATCTCGGCCATGCTCAGCACTTCCTGAAATCCGGTTTGATGCAAACTGAGTTTTTTGGCGCCCATGAATTTTGGCACCTCGTGGTCGCGTATAACGTGCAACTCGCCGGGCGGCAGGCCAAAATCAATGGCGTCAAAGATAATGAGTGTATCCGCTTGCTGAACGTGTGGAATCAGGTAAATGCCCTGGGTGCCACCGTCCATCACCGTGACATTGGCGGGCAGGTGATATTGCCGGTGCATCGCTTCGACGGCGCGCACGCCAAAGCCTTCGTCGGCCCACAGGACATTGCCGATACCGAGTATCAGGATGGACGGGTGATGCATGGTGCCAGGCCCTCTGCCGCCTTTTGTTTTTATTGGCGCCAAATATCCTATCCTGCGCAAACTGCGATTTTTTTGATGTAAAACAAGTAACCGGCGATGGTTATTGTGTTGCCAGTTGCCATTTCCATCGCCAATGCCTCCCCAAGCCTCATGACCGCTGGATTTGCTGCGCCGCAGCCAAAAGATCTGGTGCTGTTAGCGATGCTGAGCGCTGCCGATGAATTGTCTAGCTTTAATGGGGTGGAAAGTTGTTTTCCATTTATCGAGTGATTTCGAAACAGCGCTTAACGGTGTTGTGCGGGCACAGGTCGCCGAGCCCCCGTAACCACTGGCAATGCGAATTGGCGCGTTTTTGGCATAGCTAGTTCCAACAGCTAGTTCCGACTCCACAGTATGGGAGGTCGGGATAGCGCGCATCTCGCCGCGATCCCGAGCCGTCATTCACAACAATATTCACAACAATAAGAGAGGATTCCCGTGACCGAGACATTCTACGAGGTCATGCGCCGCCAGGGGATAACGCGACGCAGTTTCATGAAATATTGCAGCCTCACCGCGGCCGCGCTGGGGCTTGGGCCCGCGTTCGTGCCGAAAATTGCCCACGCCATGGAAAACAAGCCGCGCATCCCCGTGCTCTGGCTTCACGGCCTGGAGTGCACCTGTTGTTCCGAATCTTTCATTCGCTCCGCTCATCCCCTGGTGAAAGACGTGGTGTTGTCGATGATATCCCTCGACTATGACGACACCATTATGGCGGCGTCGGGTTATCAGGCCGAGGCCATCATCGAGGAAACCATCGAAAAGTACGATGGCAATTTTATTCTCGCGGTCGAGGGCAACCCGCCGCTCAACCAGGATGGCATGTCTTGCATTATTGCCGGCAAGCCCTTTTTAGAGCAGCTGCGCCATACGGCCGAGCACTGCAAGGCCATTATTTCCTGGGGTTCCTGTGCGTCCTACGGCTGCGTGCAAGCGGCCAAACCCAATCCCACGCGAGCGACGCCGGTGCACAAGGTGATTCACGGTAAACCCATTGTCAAAGTGCCCGGTTGTCCCCCGATCGCCGAGGTGATGACGGCGGTGCTGACCTACATGCTGACCTTTGATCGCCTGCCCGAGCTCGATCGCCAGGGCCGCCCAAAAATGTTCTACAGTCAGCGCATTCACGACAAATGCTACCGCCGACCGCACTTCGATGCCGGGCAATTCGTGGAAACCTGGGACGATGAAGCCGCGCGCAAAGGGTACTGCCTCTACAAAGTGGGCTGCAAAGGGCCCACCACCTACAACGCCTGCTCCACCATTCGCTGGAACGAGGGCACGTCCTTCCCCATCCAGGCCGGTCACGGCTGTATCGGCTGTTCGGAGGACGGCTTTTGGGACAAGGGCTCCTGGTATGCGCGGCTGACGGATATCAAACAGTTTGGCGTCGAGCGCAATGCCGATGTGGTCGGGGGGACCGCCGCCGCGGTGGTGGGTGCCGCCACGGCCGCCCATATCGCCGCCAGTGTGGTGAAACGTGCAACGCAGAAAAAGCGGGAGCAAGACTTATGAGCACTATTGAGACGCCCAACGGCTATTCCCTTGATACCTCCGGCCGCCGCATTGTGGTGGATCCGGTCACCCGCATCGAAGGCCATATGCGTTGCGAGGTGAACGTGGACGAAAATAATGTGATTCGCAACGCGATTTCCTCCGGCACCATGTGGCGCGGCTTGGAAGTGATTTTGAAGGGCCGCGACCCGCGCGACGCATGGGCTTTCGTGGAGCGGATCTGCGGCGTTTGCACGGGCTGCCACGCGCTCGCTTCCGTGCGCGCGGTGGAAGACGCGCTCGATATTCGCATTCCCCCCAATGCCCACCTGATTCGCGAGATGATGGCGAAAACGCTGCAGGTGCACGACCACGTGGTGCACTTTTATCACTTGCACGCCCTCGATTGGGTGAACCCCGTCAATGCCTTGAAGGCGGATCCGAAGGCGACATCAATGCTGCAACATACCGTGTCGGCCAGTCACCCCATGTCGAGCCCGGGGTATTTCCGCGATATTCAGACGCGCATCCGCAAATTTATTGAGTCCGGTCAGCTTGGCCCCTTTAAAAACGGCTATTGGGATAATCCCGCTTACAAGCTATCGCCCGAGGCGGATCTCATGGCCGTGGCGCACTATCTCGAAGCGCTCGATATGCAAAAGGAATTTGTCAAAGTGCACACAGTTTTCGGTGGCAAGAACCCGCACCCCAACTATCTGGTCGGCGGGGTGCCCTGCGCCATCAACATGGATGATGCATTGGCGGCGGGCGCGCCGCTCAATATGGAACGGCTGAACTTCGTATTGGCGCGTATCCAGGAAATGATCGCGTTCGTGAAAAATGTCTACCTGCCGGATGTGATCGCGATTGCCAGTTTTTACAAACACTGGCTCTACGGCGGCGGTCTCGGGGCTAAAAATGTCATGGATTACGGCGCCTACCCCAAAGTCAATTACGACAAGTCCACCGACCAGCTGCCCGGCGGAGCGATCCTCAATGGCAATTGGGAAGAGGTGATGCCCGTCGATCCGCGCGATCCGGAGCAGGTGCAGGAATTCGTCGCCCACTCCTGGTACAGCTACCCCGACGACCAGGTCGGTCTGCATCCCTGGGATGGCATCACGGAACCGAATTATCAACTTGGCCCCAACGCGGTGGGCACGCCCACTGATATCAAAGCGGTTGATGAAGCGGCGAAGTATTCCTGGATCAAGGCGCCGCGCTGGCGCGGCCACGCGGTGGAGGTCGGGCCCTTGTCGCGTTATACCCTGGCGTATGCCCAGGGGGTGGACTACGTCAAGGAACAGGTGCATCGCAGCGTGGCCACCTTTAATCAGTTGGCGGGCACAGAATTGCGCGCCAAGGCGGCGCTGCAGTCGACCATTGGCCGCACCTTGGCGCGCGCGCTGGAGGCCGAGTATTGCGCCGACATGATGTTGGATGATTTCAATGAGTTGATGGGCAATATCAAAGCCGGCGACAGCAACACGGCGAATATGGACAAGTGGGATCCGGACACCTGGCCGAAGGAGGCTAAGGGCGTCGGGACCGTGGCGGCGCCGCGGGGCGCTCTCGGCCACTGGATCAAAATCAAAGACGGGCGAATTGAAAACTACCAATGCGTGGTGCCCACCACTTGGAATGGCTCGCCCCGCGACCCGCAGGGCAATATCGGCGCATTTGAAGCGTCGTTGATGAATACCCCCATGGAGCGCCCCGACGAACCCGTGGAAATTCTGCGCAGCCTGCACAGTTTTGACCCCTGTCTGGCCTGCTCAACCCACGTAATGAGCGCGCAAGGTGAAGAGCTGACCAAGGTGAAAATTCGCTGATGGTTGGATGTATAGGGAAACCCTGATTAAGTCAGAGTTTCCCGCAGCACAGGGATGTGCTGTCATTTTCGATGACGCTACGTCATTGAAAATGCGAGAAAATAAAAAAGTGTGATTTTTTATATTCTCGCATTTTCAATGACG
>JAAUXX010007066.1_pt1 | contig 21760 bp, 19 predicted proteins | sample 7278111 | NCBI WGS metagenome assembly JAAUXX01 (sample SAMN14350116, study PRJNA611818) | marine sediment metagenome | isolation source: surface marine sediment (1.8m) | place: French Polynesia: Moorea | collected 2018-08
GGATTTGCAAATTGAATGTTTGCCTGTGGCCGATGGTGGCGACGGGCGGGTAGAAGTGCTTGCAGAAGAACTTGAAGGTGAAATTATACAGACCAGTGTGTGCGGGCCTTTGAATGATCCTGTCGAGGCATCTTTTTGTCTTGTTGGCTCCGGAACAACTGCAGTAATCGAAATGGCACAGGCGAGCGGTCTCGCCCTGCTCGACGAAGATTCACGGAATCCTGATAAAACCACCACCTTCGGTACTGGTGAGTTAATACGTGACTGTTTAGATAAGGGAGTAGATCGACTGGTAATTGGGCTTGGTGGCAGTGCTACCTGTGACGGCGGAATTGGTGCTGCAGCTGCCTTGGGATATAAATTCTTGGATGACAGCGGCCAGCAACTCACCCCGATTGGAGAGAATCTCATTCATATTAAATCCATAGATACAACCGAGGTAGACAAGAGAATTTTTGATGTTGTTGTCGAAGGGGTCTGTGATGTAGCCAATATTCTTACAGGACCCGATGGTGCTTCATTTATATACTCACCACAAAAAGGAGCTGATGCCGATCAGGTAGTGCAGCTTGATGAGGGGTTGCGCAATCTTGCTGCGGTTATTCGCAACGACTTAAAGATTGACATAGAATTTCTGCCAGGAGCGGGCGCAGCTGGTGGCCTTGGTGGTGCAGTTCATGCGTTTATGGGTGGTCGTCTGCGTAAAGGCATAGAATTGGTAGTAGATCTTATCGGCTTGAAAGAAAAAATTATGGATGCAGATCTGGTGATAACGGGCGAGGGAAGAATTGACAACCAGACTATATATGACAAGGCGCCGGCCGGCGTTGCCAGAGTAGCAAGTGAGAATGGTGTTGCCTGTGTTGCCATTGCTGGATCAATTGGAGAAAATATAGGAGAACTCCATGTGATTGGTATAGATGCTGTCTTTTCCCTATGCCGTGGACCTGAAACGCTGGATAAGGCTATGACGCGTGGTGCAGAACTTCTGGAGGATACCGCTGAGCAGGTTGGAAGATTTTTTCTCGCTTCAAGAAAATAATCATAGGCATGGTTTTTTAGATGTGACAATGGTAGGCACTGACCTATGATTTAATATTGTTTTCTGTAAATTGTTCAACTTTATCTACTACTTGAGCCTTGTATATAAGGTTAATCTAAGATAGATGCTATTAACTTGCGGTATGGTTAAGGTGAGGTTAGGGTGTTACCGATAAAAAGAATTTTCCGTAATATAACGAATAAATAGAAGGAGCCTGAGTATGTATGTCACGTTTTTTGGTGCAGTAAGAGAAGTAACTGGATCGATGCATATGATTTCCACTGAGAAAGATAGGATTTTATTAGACTGTGGATTGTTTCAGGGACACAGGAAAGAGGCTGCTGAAAAAAACAATGTCATGCCTTTTGATCCTTCAATACTCACGAATATGATTCTTTCCCATGCGCATATTGATCATTCAGGGCGTATACCATTGCTTACTCGAAAAGATTTCAATGGCAGGATTTATAGTACTCGGGCCACCGAAAATTCATGCCGCTATTTATTACCAGACTCTGCCAAAATTCAAGAGTCAGATGCACAGTATCTAAATTACAAGACAGTTAAAAAAGCCATGGCCGAGATGCAATCAGGTAACGGCAAAATCTCAGGTAAAGACGTCAAGGAAATACGAGCGCTACTGAAAGAGAAAAATTCACACAGAATAAACGACACTGCTATTCTGGATTTCATCCGTAAATACGGTTTAGGGCAAATCGATCCTCTGTATACCATGAAGGATGCCGATTACGCTTTAGAGTTATTCGAGGGTATGCCCTACCGCGAAGAAGTGACGGTGGGTAATGATATGACCTGCAGATTCTATGAAGCAGGACATATTTTGGGTTCAGCTATGAGTATCATCAAGAGCAGGAGCAATGGTGAATGCAAAACGGTGTGTTATTCAGGAGATATTGGCAGGTTTGATAAGCCAATTTTGAAGGATCCGGCACTTTTGTTTGAAGATGAAGATCGCGATATCGATCTGTTAATTATGGAGTCAACCTATGGTGACAGGGACCATGAGCCGGTAATTGATCTGAAACCACGACTCAAAGAGGTGCTCAACGAGACCATTGGACGCGGTGGATCGGTTATTATACCATCATTTGCCTTTGGTAGAACCCAGGAATTGCTCTATTACATTCACGAACTTTATGATGAGGGAGGTGTACCAAAGGTACCCGTCTGGGTAGACAGTCCACTTGCAACCAATATTACCAAAGTTTTCGGTGAACACCCGGAAGTTTATGATTACGAAACACACGAGACATTCTTACAAAAAGGCAAGAACCCTTTTAGTTTTGCTCAAGTCAGTTTCACCTCATCAATTGAAGATTCCATCACTCTTACTCGAGAGCTTAATTCACATATAGTTATCTCGGCATCAGGAATGTGTGAGGCGGGACGAATTCTGCATCATCTGCGCTACAAAATACATAATCCAAAGAACACTATTCTTGCAGTGGGCTATATGGCTCAAAATACTCTGGGACGAAGAATTGTTGAAGAGGGTGGTAAGTATGCCGACAATGGGCGAAAAGGAGATCCGCCAATGATGCGCTTTTACGGCAAAGAATATCCATTGCGTGCCGAGGTTAAGAAAATTGGGGGATTCAGCGCCCATGGTGACCGTAATGAAATGCTGCGCTTTTTGAAAAAATCAAACCTCAATATTAAGAAAATAGCTCTGGTTCATGGTGAGGAAAAGCAATCGCTGGCATTTCAAGAATTTCTAAAAGAAAACGGATTTGATGCAGTTGTGCCAAAGCGCGGTGAGACCTTGACAGTGTAATAGACCCAATACCTAAAGAAAATCTCCACTTGATGGTAGTGATTTAGCTATGTTGTATTTTATAAAAGAGCTTGCCCGTGAAGCCGGGGCAATTTGTTTGGCAGAAGAGCGTGCGTTTACTGCTGCCGAAGTTGATTACAAAGGTAGTAGAGACCTTGTGACCGTTGTTGATAAGAAAGTAGAGGATTTTATTATTGGTAAAATCCGCGAATCTTTTCCAGACCATAACATTATCGGGGAGGAAACTGGAGTATCAGAGACAGGCAGTGAGCATACGTGGATAATTGATCCAATTGATGGAACCACATCGTATTTTCGCAGACAACCTTTCTATTCAGTCAGCATTGCCTACCAATATCAAAGAGTTACCAAAGTCGGTGTAGTGTATGCTCCGGCGTTAGGACAACTTTTTTCTGCCGAACACGGTGGTGGAGCATTTCTTAATGATACGGAAAAAATAGAAGTATCGAAAACCAACCAGATGATTAACACAGTCCTGGCAACGGGATTTGCATGTCTACGAGCCGGTAGAGAGGTAAACAATCTTCTATATTTATCTGAGATACTTCCGCAAATACAAGATATCAGGCGATGCGGTTCTGCAGCTATTGATCTGGCTTATGTTGCCGCCGGTAAAGTCGATGGGTTCTGGGAGATGGATCTCAACCTCTATGATGTTGCTGCCGGAGTATTACTCGTGCAGGAGGCTGGTGGTGATGTCTGTGACATGCTGGGAAATTCTAACTTTCCTCAAGACGGCATTGTGGCCTGTAATCCACTCATTCTCAAAGATCTGTTAGATACCCTGAAGAGGGTGAATCAGCACTCTCTGGATTGAGTGATTGCGTGACATCAGAGATATCTGCTAGAATCTGAAAAGGGTATGAGAGAATAGCGATGGGGTAATCTGGTGTGAGGTTATAGGATAGATATGAATTTTCTGATACACAGACGTAGGTGGAAACCAATATTAATTATTCTGCAGAGTTTTTGTCTTTGTATTTTGGGGCAAAAGCTAGCAAATGGTGCAACTTTGCAGGTTCCCGGCAATTATGCAACTGTTGCTCAGGCTGTATCTGCTGCAAACAACGGTGATACTATAGAGATCGCCGCTGGGCAATACAGCAGTGGGATCATTTCCACTATCAGCACAAATAACCTTACGATACGAGGGATGGGAGGCAAAGCTCATCTTAATGCGACTGGTGTAAATATCTCCAACGGCAAGGCCATATTCGTTACAACTGGCAACAATATTACTCTACAAAACATAGAATTTTCCGGGGCGAAGGTTCCGGATGAGAATGGTGCAGGAATTCGCCATGAAGGCGGTTTGCTTACCGTCAAAAATTGCTATTTTCATGATAACGAAAATGGCATTCTCACTTCTAACCAGGGTACCAGTGGTGAGCTGGTTGTACAAAATTCAGAATTCAACCACAACGGTTTAGGACGGGCAGGGTATACACATAATATATATGTCGGGCATATAGGTCGATTTGTATTTCAGTATTCCTATTCTCACCATGCTACACATGGCCACAACATTAAATCAAGAGCCGAGAAAAACTATATTCTTTATAGCAGAATAATGGATGAAGAGAGTGGAAATGCCAGCTATCAGATAGACCTGCCCAACGGGGGTTTGAGTTTTCTTATCGGAAACAGTGTACACCAGGGTACCAATGCAGAAAATTCAACTATGATATCCTACGCAGCCGAGGGCGCATCAAACCCCATCCAGGAAATCTATCTTTCCGGCAATACAATGGTTAACGACCGGCATATTGGCTATGGTGTGAGGTTGTCAGGTTCACCGCTGGCAATCATGCGCAACAATATTTTCGATAATCTTACAACTGCCGTCAACGGCACACCCACGAGTTTCATCGATAACCTGGTTGGTAATAACAGCGGCTTCGTCAACCGTCAGACTTATGACTACCATCTCACGTCAACCTCACCGGCAAGGGATGTTGGAGAGGAACCGGGTGTATATCAGAATTACAACCTACTTCCCACCAAGGAATATCAGCATCCACTGCAAAGTGTTGTACGACAGAGTGATGGTCAGCTTGATATCGGTGCATACGAATTTGGTGCTTCAGTACCTCCTCCACCGGTGCAGGGCACTTCCACGATACCAGCAACGAAATTACTCTTAAAGGAGGATAAATAGTGGGTGTGTACGCTAGTAATGCACCCAATGATGTTATATACTTTAGCTAGATTGTGAAGGAATAATAGCGGTGCGTTTGATCTTTTTTTCATTCAATGCAATTGTCAGTTTCGTAAAAGTCGCGAAAGCTGACGGGGCAAGCTCGTAATTTATTGGTTTAGAGTGCTGCACCTGCAGGTTTTGCAACTTTTTACGAGTTCATCAAAATTGAGAGGAGAAAAGTATGGCCTGGTATAATTCCCTCCGCTGGAGGAAAACTCTACTCTGTTTTGTTTATGCCGTAATTCCCTGTATTTTTTTCAATGCTTATCCCGGTTTCTCCTACGATGTATTAATTGGAACCGAAAAGATCGGTTCATTTTCTCATTTTGCCGGAAAGAGACTGTGTCATACGCTAAATATTCATGGTAATGGAGTTACCTGTCGAACCATTCCCACGCAGGATTATGCTGTAAGTCTCACTAATCTGCAAAATGGCGCCATAGATCTGGCTCTGGTGAATTCAAAGATGATCCATGATGCCTTTAACAAACTGGGTTTGTTTAAATATATGGACATCCAGTATGATGACATGCGTCTGCTCCTTCCGTTTTATCGAGAACCGATCTCCTTTCTTGTTCGCCGAGATGCTGATATTCAATCTCTGGAAGATCTTAACGGCAAGAGGATAAATGGCGGGGCTCCACAATCCATTCAGAGTATGGTTTTCGAGGAGATTATGAAATCGAAAGGGTGGGAGGAAGAAACATTCAGTATGTTTCAGAATCTCTCTCCCGTCAATGGTCAGGACTTTATTGCTTTTAACAACGGGAATGTGCAGGCTATGATACATGTCGGGATGCACCCCGATAAAAAATTACAGAAGGAACTTGGTTATTCAAGCAGTATAATAGTGGGTGTCAGCGATCCGGCTATAACTGAGCTGGCTGAATCAAAATCAGGATTCGCCTCTGGCATTATAGGCGCCGGTACTTACCCCGGTGTGAGCAGTGATTTGCAAACCCTGGCAATGGAGACTCTGCTGATTACGTCTGCTGATACAGATTCGGAGACAGTAGCAATGATATTATCTACGCTTTTTGATGCCAGAAAGAATTTGCAGCTCGCTCATCCGGCATTTCTTAAACAAAAGGTAGATATCGAGGTTCTAAATGACAGCTATCTTCACCCTCATCCCGCAGCGACTCTTTTCTTTCAGGAAAATCTGCACAGGCTCTACTGAGCAATCCTTGCCTTTGATTTGGGGCACTGAAAAGATAATCTTAAAACCTGAATAGTGGTTTAGGGGGCTATTTCTTTTTGGTTGTTTCTGAGTGTTTGAGTTTATCCCACCAATCAATGCGTTTTTTTATCTCTTTTTCAAATCCGAATGTTGAAGGTGAATAATACTTCCTTTCCTCCATCTCCTCGGGGAAATACTTCTGATAGCTATAATGATTGGGGTAATCGTGGGAATATTTATACTCCTTGCCATACTCCAGATCTTTCATGAGTTTGGTGGGGGCATTGCGTATGTGCAACGGTACCTTTAGATAGCCAGTCTTCAAGGCATCTTTTTGGGCAGCAAAATAGGCGGACTCACAACTATTACTTTTAGGCGCCGTTGCAAGGTAAACAATGAGTTGAGTTATTGCAGTGTTAGCCTCTGGCATGCCCAGGAAATGTACTGCATCCTTTACTGCTATCGCCTGAGTGAGTGCACCGGGGTCGGCAAGACCGATATCTTCACTTGCTATTCGCACCAGCCTTCTGACGATATACATTGGATCTTCGCCAGCTTCAAGCATTCGTGCTGCCCAGTACAGTGCAGCCTGCGGATCAGATCCGCGAATGGATTTCTGTAAAGCCGAGATCAAATTGTAATGTTCCTCACCACCTTTGTCATAAAAAAGCGAACGGGTGGACATTGCCTCCAGGGCAAATTCCATGCTGATGGACCCGCTTTTTTCCGCACGACGCGAGATCATCTCGATGAGATTAATGGCTCTGCGGGCATCACCACCGCATCTTCTGGCAATTACTGAAAAAACATCTGGATTAAAGGAGAGCTTACGGGGAAGCTGTTGTGCTGCATGTTCTAAAATTGTGGTGATATGTTCTTCGGAAAGGGGGTTTAATACAAAGACATGACATCGTGATAACAGAGCGGGAATAACCTCGAATGATGGATTCTCAGTAGTTGCTCCAAAGAGAATTATCGCGCCGGATTCCACATAGGGCAGAAATGCGTCCTGCTGTGACTTGTTGAAGCGGTGAATTTCATCTACAAACACAAGTGTTTTACGGTTCTCCGCACGTAGGAGATAAGCAGCTCTCTCCATCAGTTCTTTGACCTGGCCAATCTTAGCAAGTACGGCACTGAATGAACTGAACCCTAATGATGTCGTGTTTTCAATGAGACGTGCGATGGTGGTTTTTCCACAACCTGGTGGCCCCCAGAGAATAAAGGAGCTATACTCATCTGTTTCAATCATTTTTCGCAGAACAGCGTCAGCAGCAAGGAGTTTTTCCTGACCAAAAATGCTGTCAAGTTCGGTAGGGCGGACCTTTTCCGCAAGTGGTATATTGGTGGGCTGTGCCAAGGGATCGATGATATTCCTCTGCTGTGACATTTAACAGAACCTCTTCATATTACCATTTAAGTTACTTCAATTATTTATGCATCAGCTACTATACTCAATTTTTGATGCCAATGCAGGAAATAGCAATTGATCTTTTACGTATTATAGGTTATTGCAGCGTGATATCAATGTATTATGGTATCAGAAGAGCTTTGCAGGGGATTATGATCACCAAATACTTTCGCACTGGAAATATTAATGTCTGTGGTTGAGACCAAAAACATTTTTGTGCGCTGTCCGATGTGCAAAACAGAATGGTCGGATAGAGATACATTTCTGCATGATACTTCCCTCGAAATCAATGGCTATCAGGTTGACTTCGATAACCTGGGCATGGGCCTCTTCTATTTCACCCATAAGGTGGAAAATTGCTTTTCAACACTTTCGGTCAAAGCGATGGAGTTTTTTGATCTCAATCCTGGCAAGCGTTACTCTGAGAGAAAAACCCTTAAAGAAGAGTGCCCAACCTATTGTCTTTATGAAGAGAACCTCACACAGTGCAAAGCTCGATGTGAATGTGCCTTTGTCAGAGATCTGCTGCTCATTCTGCAACAGATAAAATTCTCCAATTCCAAGTAAAGAAGAAAGAAATTATAGATCAACATTTTATAGCGGTAATGTTCGAGATCATCTCTCCTGTTTAGAGGAAAACCTGCTTGAGTTTTGCCTTACCATTTGTTAAGGAGAACTCGTAATCAGGGCCGAGCTTTTAATAGCTGCCCACCACCGCCATTTCATAAAATTCAACCTTTTCAGGTGCTTTATGTATAGAAATTTTAGTGTTGTTCCTAAAGTAATGTTTGGCAGAGGATGTTTCAACCAACTCGATGAAGTTCTTCAGGAGAGAAGGGTTACCCAAAATTCCTATATGGTATTCATCCTTGATGATGTCTTTCGAGACAAACCATTGGAAGGCAGAATACCTCTCAGAGATAACGATTTTCTCCTTCATGTGAATGTCGATGATGAACCGAAAACCGGATATATCGATGCGTTGGTGGAGCAGATACGTAGTTATGCCCCTGTGTTGCCGGATGGCATAGTTGGAATCGGTGGTGGCAGTACCCTGGATATAGCTAAGGCGGTATCCTTAATGCTCACCAACCCTGGATCTTCCCAGGATTATCAGGGGTGGGATTTGATTAAAAATCCCGCGGTGTATAAAGTTGGCATTCCTACCTTATCGGGTACTGGTGCAGAAGTATCGCGTACCGCAATTCTTACTGGTCCTGAAAAGAAGCTGGGTATTAATTCCGACTATACGCTTTATGACCAGATGGTGCTTGACCCAGAACTGATTAGTGGAGTTCCGAAGGATCAATGGTTTTATACCGGGATGGACTGTTACATTCATGACGTTGAATCATTGCATGGTACTTTTCTTAATGAGTTCAGCAAAGCGTATGGGGAAAAATCGCTAGATCTCTGTCGACAGGTTTTCCTTGAAGATCATGATGATCGTGATGACAAATTGATGATGGCTTCACTGTTTGGTGGAATGTCCATTGCCTATTCCCAGGTAGGTGCTTGTCATGCATTATCCTATGGACTTTCCTTTGTGCTCGGTACTCATCATGGTATTGGATGTTGTATAACCTTTGACTATCTTGATGAAGTATATCCTCAGGGGGTCGATGAATTTAGAAAAATGATGAGCAAGCACGAAATTGACCTTCCTCGCAATCTGACCAAAAATCTAAATGATGAGCAACTCGATATAATGGTAAAGACCGCATTGGGTCTTGTTCCATTGTGGGAAAACTGCTTCGGTCCGGACTGGCAGAAGATCATGACCTATGATCGAGCTCGTGAGCTGTATTTACAAATGTAAAAGAACATAATTTCTTCAAGTAAAGGCTTATCTGAGATCAATAATCAGATAAGCTTTTTTTTATAGGTTGTTAGCTTGGATTCATTCAAAATAGATACGCAACTCTTCAGTAATGTATTGCTGCGATGGTTTAATCACCATGGCAGAGACTTGCCCTGGCGTAAGGATTATGAGCCTTATCATGTCTGGTTGTCTGAGATAATGCTGCAGCAGACGCAGATGGACCGAGGTGTAAGCTACTTCAGGAGATGGTTGAGACGATTTCCTACAATTTCCTCTGTTGCAGAAGCTGAACTAGAGGAGATTCTAAAATATTGGGAAGGACTCGGGTATTATGCCAGGGCGAGAAATCTGCATAAAGCTGCCCGATATATGGTTGAAAGCTGTCATGGCAGACTGCCGGAATCGTATTCAAGTTTACTTGAGCTGCCAGGTGTTGGGCCATATACAGCCTCTGCTATTGCCAGCATTGCCTTTAATCAAGATATTGCGGTCGTGGATGCCAATGTCGAACGGGTCTTTGCGAGGATATTTGATATTGATAAACCTCTGAAAAGCAAAGGCGTACACGCAAGGATAACTGCATTGGCAAATGAATTGCTACCTGCCGGAAAAGCTAGAGTATTCAATCAGGCATTAATGGATCTTGGTGGAGTAATATGTACACCCAAAAATCCCCAGTGCGGTATCTGCCCTGTTTCTGAATTGTGTAAGGCATATCAAGGTAATTTTGTTGAGGCAAGACCGATTAAAGGTTTGTCGCAACCCCTCATTCATATTGAAATGGCCACTGCAATTCTGGTAGTAAATGGCCACATCTTTATTCAACAACGATTTAATGATGATATCTGGGGTGGATTGTGGGAATTTCCAGGAGGAAGGTTGAAGGGTGAAGAATCTCCTGAGAAGGCGGTGGTTCGCGAGTATGATGAGGAAACCGGTTTTCCCATCGAAATATGTGAAAAGGTAACAACGGTGATACATTTCCATACAAAATATAAGGTCACCCTGCATTGCTATCGTGCTAAACTATTGCAATTGTCAATTCTACCTGACCTGCAAGCCGCACAAAAATATCACTGGGTTGGGGAAAAACAGCTTAACAATTTTGCTTTTCCTGCAGGACATCGGAAATTTATTGAATATATGCGTAGCAACTGTCCTGAAGCTCTGTTGGTGAATTGTTAGATGTCACAACTATTTATTGAGATACTCACAATTGTACTGCCGGTTTTCATTGTCGTTGTCCTGGGCTATGGCGTAAAGCGTTCATCCCTGGTGGATGATAGTTTTCTATTTCAGCTCAACAAGCTTGTTTACTATCTGGCCCTGCCATTACTGCTCTTCTATAAAATTGCAACTGCCGATTTTTCTGTTGCATTTAGTGGTGCTTTAGTTTCAGGGGTTGCTGTAGTTACCTTTCTTGGTTTTTTAGGCTCATATGGATATGCGGTCTTCTCCGGGTATTCTCCTGCCGCACGGGGAACCTTCAGCCAATGCGCGTTTCGCGGCAATCTTGCTTATATTGGTCTGGCAATTGTGTTTAATGCCTATGGAGAAAGCGGTCTTGCTTCTGCCGGTATTCTGCTCGGTTTTATCGTCCCGGTGCTCAATTTTTTTTCAATCATTGCCCTACTGCTTCCCCATCAAGGCAGACACATAAAACCATCTCTATTTTTGCACCAGATAGTATTTAATCCTCTCATAATCGCATCTTTTGTCGGTATTGTCTGGAGTTTTACTGGTCTATCCATGCCTGTGGTGCTTGATCGAGCACTGAAAATTGTGACCGGCATGGCATTACCGCTGGCACTTATATCTATTGGTGCCTCTTTCTCATTGAATAAACTCAAAGGCGATCTCATTCCGGCTTTTATAGCAACCGGTATAAAACTTGTTGCTATGCCGCTGGTTGCTGCCGCTTTGCTGGTTACTCTTGGGGTTCGTGGGCAGGATCTTGCCATAGGTGTGCTTTTTGCCGGAACACCGACAGCAACTGCAGCATATATTTTCACTCAGCAAATGAAAGGTGATGCCGAGTTGTCAGGGGCGATTATTATGCTGACGACTCTTCTTTCGATAATCAGCTTTAGCCTGATTCTCTTGATTCTTAGAAGTATAGGATTGTAGAAATTCCCAGACTAGGAATTGATAGCACCACCTCAGGTAAAACCTGCGCCAGCAGTACATCCATAGCAGTGATTGTCAGTTACTATAGTGGTGTCTTCCTCCAGTTTACCAACCTGGTTGACATGGGTTGGGGACACTCCATGGGGTAGGTCAGCAGCCTGATTAAAATCGCAATCGTAGAGATATCCATCCCAGGATACAGATATCAGGGTTCTGCACATAAGATCGGTTACGGTTGAACCGTTGAAATTGCCAGAGAGCTTCTCCATATATTTGTCATAGTTGCCACTGGAGATGAGCCATTTTTTGAATCTGCCCAGGGGTACATTGGCAAAGGTGAAGAGATGGGTAAACTGGATGTTCCATTTCCTGGCCAGATCTGTTTTAAATTTCTTTTCTGCGATGCACTGATCAGCAGGCATGAATGCTCCGGTGGGATTAGAAACGAGAATCAGTTCCAACCCACTATCAGGTATGCCATAGCCAAGCTCATTGAGTTTCTGTAAGCTCCCAATTGACTTCTGCCAGACGCCATCACCCCGTTGGCTGTTGGTTTGCCCCTGGTTGATTGAAGGAAATGAGGCCACAATGGCAACCTTATTTTCAATCAAACTATCGAGTATGTCTTTGTATTGATCCTCCAACAGCAGCGTAAGATTGGATCTGAGTATCATCCTGTCAACCAGTGGTCGCAGATTGTCGATAAGATATTCCAGATCATCCACCATCTCAGGAGCACCCCCGGTAATATCAGCAAGCTCAAATGAGTTTCTGGAGGCAAAGGCAATGACATCATCCATTGTTTTGCGGTCCATCACTTCCTTACGGGACGGTCCGCAATCAAGATGGCAATGCTTGCATACCAGATTACAAAGCAAGCCAACGTTTATTTGCAGTGTTGAGGTTGCACCACGTTTGAGGTGTAAAGAGTGCTCTTTGAGAGTATGGGAAAATGATTTTGTCATTGTTTATGAGGCTACATTGAGACTTTTTTGCAGTTGTTCATCATCTGTACACCATGGACAAGCGACGCCCCACCACGAATTGCACAGGATACGTGAACAGCCTCGGTCATTTCAGCCTGATTAGAACCTTTTTCCAGACAGGCTTCAGTGTATGCATCAATACAATAGGGACATTGTACAGCATGTGCCACAGCAAGCGCAATAAGCGCTTTTTCACGTTCTGTAAGTTCCCCTTCGACAAAGACGCTGGCGTAATATTCAAAGAACTTTTTAGCCATTTCCGGTGCTTCTTCACCAATTTGTGAGAATTTTCCAAGATCTTTCGGGTCGTAATAGGTTTCCATAGTGCTCCTGTAAAATGAAAAATTATATCTTCATTTTCCCTTTGTAATGCTCAAGAGAAAAATAACAGCGGAATTATTCCCTGTTACATTGTGGGATAGTAATATTTAATGATGCAAGGAGGTTAAGTGCACATCATAAATATATGCACATAATAAAATTCAATTAACTGTGATTGTCAACACGATAATCAAGGAGGACAGGGCAATGGTCAGATCCCATGATGTCGGAGAGAATTTCAGCTGCAATCACCCGGTGCTGGTTATTCTGATCAACGCAGAAGTAATCGATGCGCCAGCCAACATTCTTGGCACGGGCATTAAATCTGTAGCTCCACCAGGTGTAATTGTCGCCTTCCTGATTGAACATTCTGAATGTATCGAGGTAACCGGAACCGAGGAACTCATCCATCCAGGCTCGCTCTTCTGGGGTGAATCCGGCGTTTTTGACGTTGTTTTTAGGGTTTTTCAGATCGATTTCTTTATGTGCGACGTTGTAATCACCGCAAATGACTACAGCCTTTTGTTTTTTGAGCTTATTTAAATAGACGTGTAGTTCCTTATTAAATTCAAGTTTATAATCAAGTCGTTTGAGTTGATCTCCACTGTTTGGAAAATAAATATTGATAAAGAAAAAGTCGGTGTACTCGATCGTGAGTACCCGACCTTCGGAGTCAAATTTGTTGTTGCCCATGCCGTAATATACCTGTATTGGCTGATGTCGCGCATAAATTGCAACACCTGAATAGCCTTTTCGTTCAGCACTGTGCCAGAAGGAATGGTAACCATCAATATTTTTAAGTGACTCAGATAGCTGCTCCGGTTGGGCTTTGGTTTCCTGAACAGCCAGGATATCTGCAGAAAGTTCGCTTACGATATCGATGAATCCTTTCTTCTCAGCTGCACGGATGCCATTCACATTCCAGGAGATAAATTTCATTAGACTATTATCCTTAGATGATCTTTTATCTGGATTTTTTCTAGGTGTAACCCCAATCTGCGGACAATCTTCATTCAACTGACAGATATCACATTGCGGACCCACTGGCTTGCATATAGATTGACCAAAAGCAACCAAAAGGGAGTTGACTGTCATCCAGTGCTTTTTGGGGAGTTTTTTGCGCAATCGCATTTCAGTCTGTTCTGGGGTGGTGGTTGCAACATATCCCCAAATATTCATAATGCGGTGGACATGGGTGTCTACGCAAATTGCTGGCTTATTAAAGGCAACGCAGACCACCAGATTGGCTGTTTTACGGCCGACTCCAGGGAGTGTGACAAGTTCCTCTATGGTATCTGGAATACGATTCTCATACCGGCTTAACGCCTGCGGCAGTGCAGCTAGAAATTTTGCTTTATTTTTATAGAACCCTACGGGATAAATGAGCTTTTCGAGCTCATCCGTTGAGAGCATGGCAAGTTGTTGAAGATTGGCTGCCTTTTTAAAGAGTTTTGCGGCGGCTTTTGCGGTTGTTTCATCCTTGGTTCTGGCGGACAGGATTGTGGCCACAAGCACCTTAAACGGGTCCCTGGTTTGCACTGCGATGAGGTCAACGACAGGAACCTTCTTATCAGCAACCTCAACAGCTACCCGTTCTAGAAAATCTCCAATATCAATATCCATAATACTTGAAACTTTGCGGGGTGTTAAAGAGCAAGAATATTATCATTAAAATTGAGTGTGCTAAAATAGTCTTCAGCGGTTTCAGCACGACGAATAAGCTCAACTTTACCATTATTGGTAAGCAGCAGTTCCTGAGGACGTAACTTACCGTTATAATTAAAGCCCATTGAGTGACCATGCGCACCGGTATCTTGAATTATGAGAATATCATCATCTTCAATAATCGGCAACTCGCGCTGAATGGCAAACTTATCATTATTTTCACAGAGTGAGCCTACAATATCGACGATTTCGCGAGAAGAAGAACTGTTCTTACCCAATACTTCAATGTGATGATACGCTCCATACATGGCTGGTCGCATGAGCGCTGTCATGCATGCATCAACCCCTACATAGGTGCGGTAAATTGATTTTCTATTTATGGCCTTGACTACCAGCACACCGTGAGGGCCAGTCATATACCTGCCACTTTCCATGTAAAGAGCTGGCATGTACCCATGCTTTTCATTAAATTTTTTGAACTGATAGGTAATTGCAGAAGCCATCGCTGAAAGATCAAAAGGCTCTTCTTCAGGTCGATAAGGGATGCCAAGACCACCCCCGATATTTATGAAGTCAAAGTGGATTCCCAGTTCAGTGCCGATTGATTCAATAAGATCAAGAAGCATTTCGGAAGTCTGCACCATGTAGGCATAATTAAGCTCATTAGAGGCCAGCATGGTATGAACACCGAATCGCTTGACACCTCTATCTTTGGCAAGTCGATAGGCTTCAACAATCTGATCGCGACTTACCCCATATTTAGCTTCCATGGGATTACCGATAATATCGTTTCCTGACCTAAGGTCGCCCGGGTTATATCTAAAGCATAAGGTTTCAGGAAGATTGGGGACTTTATCTAGAAGGGTAATATCATCAAGGTTAAGCAGACAGCCACCATCATCTGCTGCGAGATTGAATTCCTCAAGACTCGTATTATTTGAGGTAAACATTATATCATCGCCTCTGCCACCCATCTCTCTGCTGAGGAGTAGCTCGGTTATTGAGCTGCAGTCAAAACCGAATCCTTCATCTTTCATTATCTGTAAAATACGAGGATTGGGCAAAGCTTTAACGGCATAGTACTCCCTGAAATCTTCAATGCCGGAAAATGCTTCTTTGAGCAGACGACATGTCTGGCGAATTCCAGTTTCGTCGTAAATATGAAAAGGCGTACCATAATGTGCAGCAATTTTTGGGAGCTGCGGATAAAGGCTATTTCTGAATGATTCTGATATTGGCATAATATTTCCTGATTACTGAGGTTAGCGAATTGAAATTCGAGCAGTTTCCTTGTAGGTGGCAAGAACGGTTGAGGTTCTGGTGGAAGTGACCCCCTCTATGACGGTGATCTTGTTTCGCAGAACGGTATTGAGTTCCAGGCTGTCTGCGACACGTAGTTTGACAAGATAGGCATCTTCACCAGCGATATAGTGGACTTCCTGAATTTCATCAATTTTGGCAAGCAACTGCCCAATGGCTCCATTTTTGTCATGAACACTTTGGTATCCAACGGTAACAAAGGCAACCTGATTCTTAGAAAATCTTTCAGGATTTAGCCGTACTTCATAACCATCGATTATTCCCTGGTTTTCCATTTTACGGATGCGTTCCAAAACAGCAGATGGAGCTAATCCTACTTGCCTGGCTACTTCGGTATTTGGAATCCGGGCTTTTTCCTGAAGAATTTTAAGAATTTTGAGACTTTTTTTGTCTATCATGGATACCTCCTTAAACGTAAAATATTCAGATATGACAATAATGTCCAGATAAATATTAACAATAAATCAAAAAAAAGAGAAAATGTGTCGGCATATGTGATAAAAATCCGACAATAGGTCTATGTGTGAAGTGAATTTAAAATTGAAATTTTCTGGAATTAGGGCTGGATTTATGTATGATTTAAAAATGTTATGATTCTAAAGGTTGAGGTGGATGTGTGGGATTTCAGAAAAGTGGAATATTTATCGGGCTCACCACGGTTGATATTTTGAATTATGTTGATCGATCTCTCGCTCCCGATGAGAAATGTGAGGCGAACCAGCAATTGACTTTAGCAGGAGGGCCTGGAGCCAACGCCTCCGTAGCGTTCAGCTCTTTTGGAAACTCAGCTCGATTAATAACTCATCTTGGGAATCATGCACTTGCAGCGATCGCACTAGACGATTTGCAAAAACATGAAATTGAGATCACTGATGTATTAGCCGGAGAAACATATTGCCCTACTCTATCAACAGCAGTGATTAACACTGTGACGGGTGATAGAAGTGTGGTCTATAAAAAGCAGCCTTTGTCGGCACCAAAGAGCCAAGCTTATCGATATGTTGAGCTTCAGGGTTGTGACATACTTTTAAGTGATGGACATCTGGTGGATGTATCTCTTGATTGTATGCGAAAAGCGAAGGCATACAGAATTCCTGTGGTCGCTGATTTTGGCAGTTGGAGGGATAATCTGGAAGGATTATTTCCCTACATTGATGTAGCAATATGCTCGAACGATTTTTTGCCACCAGGCTGTAATGATGAAAAGGACGTGTTGCAGTACTTGCACAATAATGGAATACAACAAGCCGCTGTAAGCAGGGGTGGCAAGTCAATCTTGGCAATAGAAGAAAAGGATTGTGTGGAAATTCCAGTGAAGAAAGTAATGCCAAAAGATACGCTGGGTGCTGGGGACATACTTCACGGATGTTTTTGCCACTATTACCTTTACCATGATTTTTTTAAAAGCCTTGAAATGGCGGCTTTACGGGCAACTGAATCGGTGAAACATCATGGCACCAGGTCATGGATGAATGAGAAGTAAATGAAAATAAAACATGTAAATTGCTGTTTCTTTTCTTTTTTTGGTCTCATTCTTTAACTATGACTGAGTTATGTGCTATGATAAAAATGACCAGCTTGAGGGAGTCTTTTAAAAGCCGCTTTCGGCAGTCATGGAAGAGTAGATTTTTAGAGTGAGATTTTATCAGATACATTTGGAAAGACAGAAAAAAATACAAATCTCGCTTGAGTTTTGATAAACTATTTGTTATTGGAGAGAATAGGGGAGTGGATTGATCAACAGCTTAATGAATTCAGCAGGTATATTAGTAAATGGGCCTGTCGAGCTGGGTTAGAGAATTGAAAATCTCTCAGCGAACTAAGCAATATCTATCTCCTCGGGGATTTTTCAACGCTGTAATGAATATTTGCATGCTTCAGACTACAATTGGTACCTGCGGAATTGCAAAACAGCATTGGATATGAAATCAATTTTACAGGAGTAGCTGATGGATTTGTCTTCCGGTGGTGTAGCAGGTCTTGTTTTTAAACAAGCTATTCGTGGTGACCTTGGCAAGCTGTCACTGAATGGACAGATGCTGAGCGTCCTGATGGGTTTTGACGGTAAAAAAACACTTGGCCAGGTCGCACAGCAACTGGGGCTTAATCTTGCAACTATACGTCCCATAGTTGCCCAACTCTTGAAATACAAACTTGTTGAACGGGTTGAAGTGGCCGTTGATACCGTTGATCAAGATTTCATTTCATTCTTAATCTCACAACTCTCTGTAGCCATTGGTCCACTCGGAGGTATCGTCGTTGAAGACGGTCTTGAGGACCTTGGCTTTACCAAAACCAACTTTCCAACCCATCGCACTGCCGAATTGGTAAATCTTCTATCTCAAGAAATCCAGAGGGAAGATAAACGAATCCAGTTCAAACAGGTAATGCTGAAAAAAATTAAGGAAAAAGGCTATTAGGCTACGCATTGAGAATCTGAGGCGTAACGCTAGAAATCATGCGATCCAAGGAACCATTATATGCGCTGCATGTTTTACGGTTTTAAATTATTTCTGCAATAAGGAGAAGGGTAATGGTAGTTATATGTGAGGAGTGTGGTCTAAAATATCAGATCGATGCCTCGAAAATAATCGGTGATAAAGCGCGATTTAATTGTAAGGGATGTTCCTTTAGCATCATTGTCGATAAAACCAAGCTCGAAGCTGAGGAGGAGATATCATCTCTTGAAGATGCACTACTTTCAGACGAATCCGCAGCTCTAGACGATGACCCTCTGGCAGAAGCACTGGAAGAGGTTCCAATAAATGAGAGCGAAGAATCTCAATCTCAGCCTTTCGAGTCAACTATTACAACTGAGGCTACTGCGGCTACTACCGAACAGACAACTAAGCGCTCTGGTCTGGGGTTAACCGCCAAAGTAGTTATGTTGATGCTGCTGGTCAGTCTATTGCCAGCTGGTATTTATTTCGGTCTTTCCTTTAAACAAACCAGCGATCAAATCGAGGCGGATACCAATAAATCTGGGAAACTCGTATCTGGATTACTTGCTTCAGAGGTTGATGAATGGATAGATAAGAATGTGAGGGTCTTGAAAGCTGCCGCTAAGTTGCCTAATATCAAATCTATGAATCAATTTGAACAGGAGACGGTGCTAAAGGCTCTTCAGGCTGAATATCCCTGGATGTATTTGGTATTTACGACAGATGAGCGTGGTATGAATGTCTCACGAAGCGACGGAAAATCACTTAAAGATTACTCTAATCGTCAGTATGTGAAAGACGTAAGCAATGGATCTGATCTTGCCTGGCAGAACCTTATCGGTAAAACCTCCAAAAAACCTGCTCTGGTTTTGGCTGTGCCCATTAAGAGTGGAGATATAACCGTTGGCGTTCTGGCTTCCGCCATGACCCGTGATGATATCTCCAAATTGGTTACCACCTATACTCAAGGCCAAACAGGTAGAAGTTTTTTGGTTGACCAAACCGGAAAAGCTGTTGCCCACCGGGATAATGCATTTGTTCTACAGCAAGAGGATATGAGTACCCATCCTCTCGTTCAAGCATCTACCAACAGCGGTTCAGGCAAGGTTGTGTTTACTGATGCTGATGGAACTGAAGCAATCGGTTTTGCACAGAAAACTAAACTTGGTTGGACGCTCGCAGTTCAACAAGCTAAAGCAGAAGCATTCGAACCATTGAAAAAAGCGCAGCTTTTTGCCTATTCTTTACTGTCGGTAACCGTTGTTGTTATCCTGCTTATCGCTTATTTTTCCAGTAGGGCAATTGTTAAGCCGATACGCAGCCTTACCGATGCAGCCAATAGAATTAGTGTTGGTGATTTAGATGTTGAGATATCAACCAAATCCAAGGACGAGATCGGTGACCTAGCTGCTGCAATCGTTCGTATGCAGGACAGCATCCGCCTCTCAATCTCACGACTGAGTCGAAAGAAAAGAAGATAAAACTGTTACTTGAAAAAAAGATAGTTTTATACGATGATAGTTCAGGCCGGTTGCGAAAGAGGCATCCGGCCTGATTAGCCTTCAATCTTTAGCAAAATTTAAGAGTATACCAAGCAACCTGTTGGAGTGTAGAGAGAATGGTTAGGAAGGTCCTTTTTGTTGATGACGATCAAATCATGCTGCTCGCTATAGAAAAGCGATTTGCTCAACACGCAGATCAATTTACTATGGTCATGGCGAATGATGGTTTTGAAGCTGTTCAGAAACTGAAAGAATCATGTATCTCGCTGATAGTACTTGACCTCAAAATGCCCCGGATGGATGGCATGAGTCTGCTATCCCATACCCGGGAAAAATATCCGGACATCCCAGTTATCATTGTATCAGGGTACCGCACCGCGGAAATGTATAAACTCGCCAAGTCCAAAGGTGTAATTGCATATATCAGCAAACCCTTCCAGGTTGATGATTTAGGTAAAATCATCATGAGCACCCTGCAGAAAGAGGCAGAGGGCGGCATTATGCATAATGTCTCTCCAACCGTTTTTTTACAGCTCATGGAAATGGAGGCGAAAACCTGCACAATTCGAGTGCTTGATAAAAAAAGTGGGAAGGGCGGTGTACTGTATTTCATCGATGGCAATCTTCTCGATGTGCGGGTTGGTGAGATACGAGGAATAAACGCTGCATACAAGGTCTTTTCCTGGGATGAGGTCACCCTTTTTATTCAAAATGATTGTGCACCACGCGATAACAATATCAACAGTGATCTGCAGCCTATCATAATGAAGGCTGTAGGTATGAAAGATGAGGCAGAAGATCCACTTGTTGTTGATGATGATCCTACCGCTGCAGCACCAACTGATGAACTGAACGATGAATTGTTGGTTGAACCAAGTGATGAGTTGGGAAGTCTCGAACTCCCTGATGAATTTTTCGACATGGGTGAGAGTGAGGAGGCTGCATCAAGTATAATTGAAGATCCTCCTGAAGAGGATCTGATCGAAAAAACATCGGTAAAATCTACAGAAGATAAAAAACAAGCTGTACCAAAAAAAGCTGCCAAAACTAAAAGTTCTACTATAACTCCTCAAGCTGGATCTGGTAAAAGCCTTGAAGAGATAAAGAAAATTATTCAAAGAGAAGTTGGTGAGAAGAGCGGACTGGAAGATATACATCATGATGAGTCAATGAGCAACGTTGTCGAGTTTTTAAATGAGCTCGGCTCACTTTTTAACTTCGGGGCGCTGAAGGTTGGCTATATAGATAACGGTAATGAAACAGATAGAATTGTGCTTCCAGGTCAACCGACTACAATAATAGAGGTAAATCAGAGATGTCCCCAGGACAAGCTGATTCAGGTATTAAGCCAACACCAATAGCAGTCTGAATACAATACAGAATTATGCCGTGGTGAGTTGACGGACACACATAGTGTTTGCTAAATTGAGCAATAAGGTAAAAGTCACATTTTAAGTTGCGTACCGTATAACCGAATACGGGTTAAAGATAGGTTACGCTAAAGCAATAGCTGATATGGAGAAAATTTTTCAAGATCTATTAACCATGGATGGAGTTCATGGTCTTGTCCTTCTTTCCGATGAGGGCAAAGTACTTTTTGAATCACTGGATGATAACCGCTTTCTTCTTGAAAAAAGTACCCTCAGCTGGAAGATGATTTTCGACACTCTTGAAGAATTTCGGGAGATGGATTTGGTCTATGAGAGTGGACGTTACTACATGCGAAAAACAGAAAACGGGTTGCTACTTATCAGCATGGCATTGGAAGTGTCAATTGCTATGGTTAAGCTCAATTGCGATATAGTCATACCAGAGCTGAAGAAAATTCAATCGGGCAAAGGCCTGAAACGGTTTTTTAAGTTTTAGCTCCAAGCCTTTGCTATTTGACGTATTCTCAGAAATATCTACTGTGGAAGAATCTTTTTAA
>JAAUXX010001830.1_pt1 | contig 21658 bp, 19 predicted proteins | sample 7278111 | NCBI WGS metagenome assembly JAAUXX01 (sample SAMN14350116, study PRJNA611818) | marine sediment metagenome | isolation source: surface marine sediment (1.8m) | place: French Polynesia: Moorea | collected 2018-08
ATCTAGCCCGCCCTCCCCACAACACCTAGCATGCGGGTCCGCACTAGGCGTTTCGTCAAGCATAGTGAAACTTGATCCAGAGTTCTCTGATAGAGACGAGCCCCTGTTTCTGCCACCAACGTTTTTTAAGTGGTGTGGGCTCAACTGATCATGGCAACTGTATTAAATGTATTCTCAACGCCGATGGCGTGGACTCAGTATTTAAATAACGCCTGCTCGACGATGTCGATACTCGATCCAAAAGCGCTAGTTGACTGTGGTATCGGACATCTGAGTGCGTGGTGCTGATCATTGGCAAGGCGGGCTAACGCTTTTTTTCTTCCAGTTGCTTTTCGATTTCCACAATTGAGGTGTGTCGGATATCCATGCCCTTGACCAGGTACACCACCTGTTCGGCAATGTTGCGGGCGTGGTCGCCAACCCGCTCCAGCGCGCGCAAGGTCCAGAGGATATTAATCACCCGCGTAATGGCCCGCGGATCTTCAATCATGTAGGTGATCATTTCGCGCATCGCGGACTTATACTCCCGATCGATGTCCTCATCGTCTTTGACCACCTTCAGTGCGGCGCTAACGTCATAGCGGGCAAAGGCATCGAGAGAGACACGGACAATTTTGCGCACGCTCGAGGCTAGGTGGCGCAACTCCACATAACCCTTCGGCGTCGCCGCGCCCCCTTCCTCATTGATCGCCAGCGCCATTTTGGCAATTTTCTTCGCTTCGTCGCCCATCCGCTCGAGATCGCGAATCGCTTTGCTCACCATCATGACCAAACGCAGATCTGAGGCCGCGGGCTGTCTTCTCGCCAGCACCTCCATGCACTCCTTATCGATCTGCATCTCGAGGCGATCGACCTCGTCTTCGATGACCAGAACCTTTTCCGCCAGTTCACCGTCGGCGGTTTCAATCGCCTTAGTGGCATCGGCAAGCTGCTGTTCGACCACGCCCCCCATCTCAAATAATTCCGTACGCAAACGCTCGAGATCGGCGTTAAATTGTTGGGATATATGCTGATTCAAATGTAAACCTTCCACTGCAAACCTGCCTAACCGAAACGCCCGGTGATATATGCCTCTGTCATTTCATGTTCGGGATTGGTGAACACGAGTTGCGTGTCGTTGACTTCGATCAGCCGCCCCATGTGAAAATAGGCCGTACGATGCGACACTCTCGCGGCCTGCTGCATGGAATGCGTTACGATCACAATAGTATAGTTTTCGCTCAAATCGGTTATCAACTCTTCAATATTAGCAGTTGCTATGGGATCCAGCGCGGAACAGGGCTCATCCATCAAAATTACTTCGGGGCTGATGGCGATGGTACGCGCAATACACAGGCGCTGTTGCTGACCGCCCGACAGGCTGGTGCCCGGATGGTGCAAACGATCGCGCACCTCTTTCCATAGACCGGCCCTGCGCAAACTGGTTTCGACGATTTCGTCCATTTCCGAACGCCGCGACGCCAAACCATGAATTTTCGGGCCATAAGCCACATTGTCGTAAATGGACTTCGGGAACGGGTTGGGTTTTTGGAAAACCATGCCCACCTTGGCGCGCAACAGCACCACGTCCTTCTGGCTATCGTATATGTCGCCGCCATCCAGCAAAATTTCACCCGCTACCCGACAGCCTTCAATGGTGTCGTTCATACGGTTCATGCAGCGAATAATGGTGGATTTACCGCAGCCGGAGGGCCCGATCATGGCGATGACCTGGTTTTTGGCGATATCCAGACTGACGTCACATATGGCCTGTTTATCGCCATAGGCAACATCCAGATGTCGAATTGCAAATTTCGCATCATCGCAAAAGGGTATGCCAACCGTGCGATGCTTCGGCGTGGACATTTCGTTGTTTTGAGCGTGATCGGACATAGGAAACTCATGCAAGTCGCGGCGCAATGGCTAAGCCGGCATAAACGCAAGCCGGGTTAATAGTGTAACCGGCGTTCTAATTTTTTCCGCAACAATATGGCCACACTGTTCATGCAAATAAGAAACGCCAGCAGCACCATGATAGCGGCAGAGGTGCGTTCGACAAAAGCCCGCTCGGGGCTGTCGGACCACAAAAATATCTGTACCGGCAGCACCGTCGCCGGGTCACCTATGCCACCGGGCAGGTCAACGATGAAGGCCACCATGCCAATCATCAGCAACGGCGCGGTTTCACCCAGGGCCTGGGCCATGCCAATGATGGCTCCGGTGAGCATGCCCGGCATGGCGATCGGTAACACGTGATGTAAAATCACCTGCATTTTCGACGCCCCCATGCCCAAAGCGGCTTCCCGCAGCGAAGGCGGCACTGCCTTAATCGCGGCGCGGCTGGAAATAATAATGGTAGGCAAGGTCATCAAGGTCAATACCAGCCCCCCCACCAGGGGAATGGAGCGCGGCATGGCAAAAAAATTGATGAAAATCGCCAGTCCCAACAAACCGAAAATCACCGAGGGCACCGCAGCTAAATTATTGATATTGACTTCAATAAAGTCGGTAAAACGATTCTGCGGGGCATATTCCTCCAGATAGAGCGCCGCCGCGACGCCGACCGGAAAGGAAAGCACCAAGGTGACGAGCATGGTGAATAAACTACCGAGCATCGCTCCCAGGATTCCCGCCTGCTCGGGTTCGGCGGAATCACCCGAAGTAAAGAACGCCCGGTTAAACTTGGTTTTGATTTTTTCCTTTTTGACTAGCGTTTCCAGCCAGGCGATTTGCTTGTCGTTCAAGCGCCCGGAGAAGGGGCGGCCGCGCTGACGGAACTTCACATACGTATCGACATCGTCATCCGCCAACACCCACAGCGATATTGTTTGATTCAACAGCTCAGGTCTATCAGTGAGCAACTTTTGCAAATGAAAATGGGCGCCAACGCTGATAAAGCTGTGCACGTCGCGCTTATCGCGTCGGGAGACCACGTCAGTAAATTCCCGCAACAGGGCGTTGCGCAATACCCGCTGGTAATTACCGAGGGCGAGCTGCGGCTGCTGCGTCGCGTCAAAAACGCCGAGTGTCTGGCTGCCAAGATGCAATTCGAGCTGAATATACGTCTGCCGAAAAGCGCCGACGCCGGTACTGACAATCTCACTAAACAGGCCCGCCAACGTCAGCAGGCCAACGGCAGTGGATGCCAGGCCATAAAGGCGAAAGCGTCTCTCCGCCCGATAGCGTTTGGCGAGGCTCTGGCGGACGCGTTCACTGGCGGTGGGCGCTCGGTTATTCATAAACTTCCCGATACTTTTTCACCACGGTGAGCGACAGGTAATTCAAGGCCAGCGTGACACTAAACAGCATTAAACCGAGGGCAAAGGCGGCCAGGGTCTTGGGGCTGTCAAAGGCCTGGTCGCCCACCAACAGGGTGACGATTTGCACCGTCACCGTAGTCACCGAGTCGAGCGGATTGGCCGTGAGCTTGGCGGCCAGTCCTGCCGCCATCACGACGATCATGGTTTCGCCGATTGCGCGTGAGACCGCCAATAGTATGCCACCGACAATGCCCGGCAACGCAGCGGGTATGACCACATTTTTCACCACTTCCGACGGCGTCGACCCCAAAGCCAGGGCGCCGTCGCGCAGCGATTGCGGCACTGCGTTAATCACGTCGTCGGCCAGGGAGGACACAAAGGGAATAATCATTACCCCCATCACCAGCCCGGCCGCCAGTGCACTCTCGGAAGAGACGGTCAGGTAGTTGTCCAGCCCCAACGTCAGAGCGACATCGCGCACGAAGGGTGCCACCGAAAGGGCGGCCACGAAACCGTAAACCACGGTCGGGACGCCGGCGAGAATCTCCAGCAAAGGTTTTACCGTCGAGCGGATTTTTTGGCTTGCATATTCGGAGAGGAATATGGCCGACATCAAACCGACCGGCACCGCGACGAGCATGGCGATCAACGCGATTAAGAGGGTGCCGGCAAACAGCGGCAGCGCACCAAAGCGACTGGACCCCACCACCTGTTCACTGTGCAGGCTCGTCTGCGGACTCCATTCAAGGCCGAACAAAAACTCGCTGACAGGCACCGCCTGAAAGAAGCGCAGGGATTCAAACAGCACGGATAACACAATCCCGACGGTGGTTAGGATGGCGATACACGAACAGGCGAGCAAAGCGTTTTTAAATACTCGCTCCACGCCCACCCGGGCGCGCATTTGCGGGTTGATTTTCAACCACACCACCGCGCCACACACCGCCATGGTCAACAGGGTGAGTGCGCCGACCAGCCAGGCACTCTCTCGTTCCAGGCGAACGACCAGAGCGGCTGCCCGGATCACAAATCCTGGGCCATCTCCGGCGAGATGGCCATAGGCAAGGTTGTAAACCTTATTTAGAATAAGATCGATTTCCGCTTCATCCAGTTCACGTATTTCCGGCGGAAATTGGTGAACCACCAGCGCCTCGATAATATCGGCGTGAAAAATTGCCCACGCCGCCAGCAAAAGAAGCGCCGGCAGTCCCGACCAGATGGCCGTCAACAGACCATAATAAAAGGGCAGAGAATTTAGCTGCGCAACGCCATCGGCGTTTCTTGCGACCGCCAATGAGCGATTGCGGCCGAGCACGAACACCGCCACCAGCATCACTGTCATAAAGACAACAAGAACAGACAAGTCCATCGGCGACGGCAGCCCTAGGTAATAAGCGCCAGATGGCGAGAGTGACCATGCGCCAGCGCGCAGCGGGAGGTTGAAGATGTTGTGCTCATTAAAATTTTGTCGTTATCGGCCCTAAAATTTGCCCCGTCAAAGATTGTGCAACAGATGGCCGGCATCGAGATGTCGGCGAAGATTATTGCGCATGTCAGCTCCCAGCGGCACCATGCCCTTATCAGCCAAATAGCCCTCATCACCCAAGCTGCGTTCGCTGGTGAATTCGGTCAGATACGCCCGGATTCCGGGCACCACCCCGACATGCGCCTTTTTGACATAAAAGTACAGCGGCCGCGAAATGGGGTAGCGACCATCGGCGATGGTGGCAAAGGTCGGCGCTGAACCGTCGATGGCTGACGCCTTGACCTTGTCGCTGTTCTGATCCAGGAAGCTAAACCCGAAAATCCCCATAGCCCTGGGGTTTGCCCGCAGTTTCTGGACGATAAGGTTGTCGTTTTCTCCGGCTTCGACAAAGGCTCCGTCCTCCCGCAGTAGGTGACAGGCGCGTTTATACCTGGCCGGATCTTTCACTTTTATTGCGCGCAACCACTCAAACTTGACGCAACCACCTTCCATCACCAACTCCACATAAGCATCGCGCGTTCCCGATGTGGTGGGCGGACCAAACACCAGTATTTTTGTGTCCGGCAGTTGCGGGTCGATATCCGACCACAACCCATGTGGGTTTTTCACCAGCTTCTCCCGCCCCGCGGGATCTGGAACCATCTTCGCCAACGCTAAGTACACCTGTCTGCGACTCAAATCAATTTGCGGCGCGACCACCGAATTAGCCAGCACAATACCGTCGTAGCCAAACAGCACCTCAATAATGTCTTTGACGCCGTTTCGTTGGCAGCGCGCGAATTCAGACGGTTTTATCCGCCGCGAGGCATTGACAATATCCGGGTGACCAATGCCAAGGCCCCGGCAAAATTCTTTAAACCCGCCACCGGTGCCCGTCGATTCGACGGTCGGTGACCGGTATTGGGTGGATTTGCCAAAACGCTCCGCCACCACCTTGGCAAAGGGAAAGACCGTGGAAGAGCCGACGATATTGATCACATCGCGCCCGGCGGACTCAGCCGCAGGGCTTGCGAAAACGAAAAACCATAAGCTCGCGACGAGAGGGAATTTCACCGTCGACCTCCTAAATGGCGGCAGCGCAGCGCAAACGCGCATCTTAGGCGCTATTTATGACACTTTTTTTGCTATTGTTTTGTTACTGTAAAAAAAATGACAGTTTTCCTACATTTTTTTTACAATAGCGTTTTTTGGCGCCCTTTACTACTGATAAACGCCAGTCCATCCGCGCAGGCTTACCTTCGAGTACGCCGCGCTATGCCAAATTAAGAAAACGCCCGGAGTATGCAGCAGTTTCTCACACCGATATAATCTGACTCTCACCATTAACGCCCGCATAATAATGACTCAACTCGCGCGCACATTCTCCCGCGGAATTTATACGCTCAACCAGATGCTCGGCAAAGGCCTCAGTATTTTGGTGGGCGCGATGGCGGTCACCGTATTTGTCATTGTCACAATGCGCTCATTATTTAACCACGGCTCCATTGCCCTGCAAGAGAGTGTCACCTACATGCACGCGCTGGTTTTCATGGCTTGCCTGGCCTTCACGGCGCAACAGGGCGGGCACGTGCGGGTGGACATTTTTTACCGCCGTCTGTCGCCGGAGGGCAAAGCCTGGATCAACGTCTGCGGCGCCATTGTTTTTTTACTGCCCTTTTCACTGTTCCTGCTGGCGATCAGCCGAGACTTTGTCCTCAGCTCGTGGCGGGTGGCGGAAGGCTCGATCAACCCCGGCGGCATCGCCGCCGTGTACGTACTTAAGTCACTGATTCCACTGGCGGGAACTCTGCTGGCGTTGCGATGCCTGGCCGAAGTGATCGACCAGCTATTGGTACTTCTCGGCGTCGATGCTGGCTCTGCAACGCCATCGCGCTGACGAATAATCAGGAAAAGCCCTTGATAGAACTGCTTCCGGTATTCATGTTTCTGTGCGTCTGCCTCGCCCTCATGGCCGGCTATCCAGTGGCTTTCACGCTGGCGGGCACCGCCCTGCTGTTCGCCGGCTTCGGCATACTGGCGGGCAGTTTCGAGGCCGGTTTTCTGCTGAATTACCCCGAGCGCGTGTTCGGCACCATGACCAACACCACGCTCATCGCCGTACCGCTGTTTGTGCTGATGGGGGTTATGCTGGAGCGCTCGAAAATCGCCGAGGAGCTACTGGAAAATATGGCTCAGGCCTGCGGCAAACTTCCCGCCGGTCTCGGCATTTCCGTGGTGGCGGTGGGGGCGCTAATGGCCGCCAGCACTGGCATTGTCGGCGCCACCGTCGTGACCATGGGCCTCATGTCACTGCCGACCATGCTGAAACAGGGCTACTCAGCATCATTATCCTGCGGCATCATCTGCGCCACCGGCACCCTGGGGCAAATCATTCCCCCCTCCATCGCCCTGGTACTGCTCGGCGACATTATCTCCAGCGCCTACCAAGAGGCCCAGCTCGCGCGGGGAATTTTTAACGCGGCCCCGGTTTCCGTCGGCGACCTCTTTGTCGGCGCGATTGTCCCGGGATTGCTGCTGGTGGCGTTTTATATCGGCTATTTAGTCGTCGTCGGCGTATTCCATCCGACCGCGGTACCGGCCGCCGCGGCGAACCGATCGCCTGCGATCGGCGCTCTGGCGAAGAGCATTATGCCGCCGATTCTGCTGATCCTGCTGGTGTTGGGCTCCATTGTGTCAGGCGTGGCGACGCCCACCGAGGCCGCCGGCGTCGGCGCCATTGCCGCGACCGCGCTGGCGGTCAGCAAGGGGCAGATGAACTGGCCCAAATTACACGACGTCATGGAATCCACCACTAAAGTGACCGCCATGGTGTTCGCTATTTTACTGGGGGCCTCGCTATTTTCCCTGGTTTTCAATGGCCTCGGCGGCGACAAGCTGATTCAAGACTTTTTTGCGCACCTGCCCGGCGGCGTATTTGTCGCCATACTGGTGGTCATGCTCGTCATTTTCGTGCTTGGCTTTATTCTCGATTTCATCGAAATCACCTTCGTTGTCGTGCCGTTGATCGGACCCGTACTGCTGCAAATGGGCGTCGACCCGGTGTGGCTTGGCATCATGATTGCCATCAATCTGCAGACCTCGTTTCTCACGCCGCCCTTTGGCTTCGCACTCTTCTACCTGCGCGGGGTCGCCCCCAAATCTGTCACCACAATCTCGATTTATCGTGGCGTTGTGCCATTTATTGTGCTGCAATTAATCCTGCTTGCTGCACTTGCACAATGGCCGATGCTTGTCACCTGGCTGCCCGGCATGCTTTGAGGCCAGCCGCAAAAAAAACTCATGCAGCGCAGCATTTCTGCGACATCTTCGGTCCAACAATCATCAGCCATCACAAAGAGGTTTAATAACAATGGCGACAATCGACGAAGACCCTGTTCCCAACGGCGAGTTAGTGCTGCAGACCTTGGCTATGCCCAAGGACACCAATTCCAATGGCGATATTTTCGGTGGTTGGTTGCTGTCCGAAATGGACCTGGCGGGCGCCATCGCGGCGCGCGAGATCGCCAAAGGCCGAGTGACGACGGTAGCGGTGGGCAGCATGGCGTTCTTGCGGCCAGTGCTGGTAGGCAACACGGTGAGCTGCTATTGCGAGATACTCGAAGTGGGCCGGTCATCCATCAGAACACTGGTCGAAGTATGGGTGAAGCAATACGACCGCGAGGCGCAGGCCAAGGTGACCGAAGGCGAGTTTGTGTACGTCGCCATCGACGATAGCGGCAGAACGCGGCCAGTCCCGTCCGACGACTGATCAGTGTGTTTTTTGACCTGCTAGCCGAAAACAAAGCGGAAGCCGAAGAAAAACAAAATTGCCAAGCCGGCGCCGGCGGGCAGCGTCACCAACCAGGACAGAAATATCGAACCGATTACGCGCAGATTAAGAGCGCCGATGCCGCGCGCGAGGCCAACGCCCAAAACCGCGCCGACCAGGGTGTGCGTGGTGGACACTGGCAGGCCCAGCGCGGACGCCAGCACCACCGTACCGGCGGCGCCAAGTTCAGCGGCGAACCCCCGGCTGGGCGTCAGTTCAGTGATCTTTTTACCGATGGTGGCCATGACCTTGAAACCATAGGTCGCGAGCCCGAGAACGATGCCACCGCCACCAAGCAGCAGTATCCAACCCGGCATCGCCGCTTGGGCGGCGACCGCGCCGGAATTGACCACCGAGACCACCGCCGCCAGAGGTCCCACCGCGTTCGCGACATCGTTTGATCCGTGGGCAAAGGCCATGGCGCAGGCGGTGAAGATCATCAGAATCGCGAAGACTTTTTCCACATTGGCAAAGCGGTCGCCGGCATCGCCAGCAACCGGGACAGTCTCCTCGAGCTTGACCCGGCGGAGCAGATAAACGCCAAACATGGCGACGCCGAACCCCACAATTGCGGCAATACCGCTCGCCTCAACAACGTTTAGGTTTAGTGCAGCGTCCTTAAAAACGTGTTTCAGGCCCTTCAGGATCGTCACCATGGCCACCAGAAAACCCACCGCAAACATGTAGCAAGGGATGTAACGTTTAGCGTTGGCCAGAGGGGTATCGCTGTTGAAAATCAACTTTTGCACACTCATAAACAGGCAGAAGGATATCGAGCCGGCCAACACCGGCGAGACCACCCAACTGGCGGCGATCTTGCCGACTTTGCTCCAGGCGACGGCATCGAGGGAAATGCCCACCGCGGCAAAGCCGACAATAGCGCCGACAATGGAGTGGGTAGTCGACACCGGCCACCCCATCATGCTCGCCAGCAGCAACCAGGTGCCGGCGGCGAGCAGCGCCGCTAACATGCCGTATACTAAAAGTTGCGGGCTATCCTCCAATAGTCCGGGATCGATAATGCCCTTGCGAATCGTGGCAGTGACCTCGCCGCCGGCCAGATAGGCGCCGAGAAATTCGAATATCATCGCCACGATAATAGCCTGGCGAATGGTGAGCGCGCCGGATCCTACCGAGGTTCCCATGGCGTTGGCGACATCGTTGGCACCCACCCCCCAGGCCATGAACAGGCCGAACAGGCAAGCCAGGATAATGAGAACGGTGCCATATTCGACCAATACGGACATAGGGGAACCTCGTTATGTGTTGCGGGATTTGTAGCGCTATCTGGCGAGAAGAAGGATTAAACGGCCACCGACCCCTTGCGAGCGGTCGGCCAGCTCGCCGATGGCCTCGATGACCTTGTATATGAACATGACATCCACCGGCGGGAGTCCGGCCTCGAGATGAAAAAGTTCGCCGCGGATATGGACCTCCTGCTCATCGACCTGGCGTTCCAGATTATCGAGTTCCTCGACTATGCGTTCCACCACCAACAGCTCGCGGCCGCTGAAACCGGACTCGAGCAACTCATCGAGCTCCTCGATGGCTTTTAAGGCCTGGTGCACACTCGCTATCGCCATGGCGATAAAGGATTTGAAAGATGCCTGCAGGGGGGGCGGAATGACCATTTTGCGCCCCAACATCAGGCCGGCGATATCTTTCGCCGTATTGGCGATCTTGTCCTGCTTGGTCAACAGATCGAGCAGGTCGCCACGGGGCACGGGCAGGAATAAACTCTTGGGTAGGTGTAAACGCAGATCTTTTTTCAGATGATCGGCGCGATTTTCAATCTCGCGAATCTGCGCGTAAAGCGCCTCTGCCCGCTCCCAGTTCGACGCGACGACGGCGTCAAAAAACGCGCTGACCCGGTCGGCAGCCGAGGCTGACACTTCCATATGCTCCTGGATAGGCCTGATGGGAGACTTGCCGAAGAGCTCGGCCAGGGTATTTTTTATTTTCATTGCGGTGGACAGACGCTCGTTCCTGATGGTGGCCTTAGCGGCCGCATGGTAAGGAAACGCAGGGTTACCGATTTTTAACGGGATGTCAAAGGATGTTCGCGCAAATATCGCGCCCTCGGCAGCAACACGGCCACCCGATTGGTCATGGTCCATCCCCGCGACGCAAACGATAATAAGATTCTTCGCTGATCCGGTGGTAAGCCTTGGCGCCGTTCAAAAAGCGCTGGTAGGAGGCGTAGACCTTGGCGAATTGCGGATCCCGCTGTGCCAGTTCATCGTATAACTGCCAGGTCAGGGACTCGAAGGTGCGCATGACGTCCTCGGGAAATTGTCGCACTTCAACGCCATGGGTTTTGACCAGTTCGGTCAAGGCATCATTATTGCGCGCGGTGTACTCATCGAGCATGTCCTGATTCACCGCCCGCGTCGCGACCTCGACAATCTTCTGCAAATCGGCGGGTAAGCTGGCGAAGGCATGCTTATTGACAATAAATTCCAGTGTCGGGCCGGGTTCGTGCCAACCGGGATAGTAATAGTATTTGGCAATTTCGTGAAAGCCAAAGGCCAGGTCATTATAGGGGCCCACCCACTCAGTGGCGTCGATGACGCCGGCCTGGAGCGAGGTGTAAAGTTCGCCCCCGGGAATGTTCACCGCGATGCCGCCGGCTTTGGTAAATACCTCGCCACCGAGGCCGGGAATGCGCATTTTCAAGCCTCTGATATCTTCGATGGATTTGATTTCCCGATTGAACCAGCCCCCCATTTGCACACCGGTATTGCCGCCGGCGAAGGGAATCACATCGAAGGGCGCGTAGATTTCGCGCCACAATTCCATACCGCCGCCATAGTGCAGCCAGCCGTTGAACTCCTGTACGTTCATGCCGAAAGGCACCGAGGTGAAAAAGGGCGCAGCGAGAATCTTGCCCTTCCAGTAGTAGGCGGCACCGTGGCCCATCTCCACGCTACCGGAGGACACGGCACCAAACACACCTAGCGCCGGCACAATCTCATTGGCGCCGTATACTTCTACCTGCAGACGACCATTGCTCATGGCGTTCACCAGCATGGCAAAATTTTCCGGCGCCAGGCCAAGGCCGGGAAAGCGCTTGGGCCAGGTGGTGACCAGTTTCCAGTGGTATGTCCTGGCGTCGCGCTCACCGTCGGGGCTTGGCTCGCCCGTCGCCCCGCCCGCCGATGTCATCACTAAAAATGCGAACAAGACGACGCAGAGCGCGAGCAGCCCAACGATGGCAAGCGGCGTCCACCAGGGAGAGTAGCGGGTCTGCATCATATCGTGTCTCTACCTGAGCACAGCCGCGCCCGGGATTAGCCGAGCGGTTCCAGCTTGGCGTATTTCAGCACCAGCCATTTGGTGCCACTTTGGTCGAAATTCACCTGTACCCGCGCGCCGGCGCCCTGCCCCTCAAACTGCAAAATCACCCCTTCGCCAAACACCCCGTGGGTGACAGCCTGGCCCAGCGAGATGCCGGGGTATTGCGCCTGGGCATCCTCCACCCAGGTGGCGCCAGCGTCACTGAGAGGGCGCGCGATGGTCGATTTGATTCTTACTTCCTGCAGTAAATTCCGGGGGATTTCACGCACGAAGCGCGACACCGGGTTGAATTTTTCCTCGCCGTGCATGCGTCGGCTCTCGGCATAGGAAATCACCAACTTTGCCATCGCGCGAGTGATGCCGACGTAACACAGGCGACGCTCCTCTTCCAGGCCCTCGGGCTGGTCGAGGGACATTTTGTGCGGAAACAAATTTTCTTCCACGCCCGCCAGTAACACCAGGGGAAATTCGAGACCCTTGGCACTATGCAGGGTCATCAATTGCACCGCGTCTTCATACTCATCGGCCTGCCCCTCGCCGGCGTCCAGCGCGGCGGCGTCCAAAAACTCCTGTAATGGGCTTAGGTTATCGTCCAGAGCCTCAAACACGCGGCTGGCATTGACCAGCTCTTCGAGGTTTTCCACCCGCGCCTGGCCGCGCTCACCCTTTTCCATCCGGTGAAACTCAAGCAGGCCGCTGCCCTCGATGACAGAGTCCACCTGCTCGGCCAAGGGCAGCGGCGCGATAGTGTCTTGCAGGCGCTCAAGCACGGTGAAAAAGCCCTTCACCGCGTTGGCCGCGCGCGCGCTAAACAGCGAATTTTTGACCACCGCCCGCGCGGCCTCGTACATGGAAAGCCCCTGTTCACGGGCGTAAACGCGCAAGGTTTCCAGCGTTTTACTGCCAATACCACGAGTGGGCGTGTTGATAATTCTTTCAAAGGCGGCGTCATCGTTGTGGTTGACGATCAGGCGCAAATAGGCGAGGGCATTTTTGATTTCCAGGCGCTCATAGAAACGCACGCCGCCGTATATTCTGTAGGCGACGTTGTCGCGCAACAACTCTTCTTCCAATACCCGGGACTGGGCGTTTGAGCGGTACAATATTGCCACGTCGCTGAGCTTATTGCCGGCGGCGACCCAGTGCCTGATGCGTTGCACGAGGTAACGCGCCTCATCCTGCTCGTTAAAGGCGGCGTACAAGTCGATGAGTTCGCCATCTTGACCACTGGTCCAAAGCACTTTTCCCAGGCGACCGACATTATTTTCAATCACGGCGTTGGCCGCTTGCAAAATGGTGCCGGTGGAGCGGTAGTTCTGTTCCAGGCGGGTCAGCGTCACCGGCGCAAAATCTTGTTCGAAGCAGTGAATATTTTCGACTTTCGCCCCGCGCCAGCCGTAGATGGATTGATCGTCATCACCCACCGCCGTCACCCGCGACGACTCGCCGGCGAGCACCCGCAGCCAGGCGTATTGCACGGCATTGGTGTCTTGAAATTCATCCACCAGCAGGCACTTAAAGCGACTCTGGTAGTGCTGCAGCAGGGCGCCATCGCGCAGCCACAGCTCGTGGGAGCGCAGCAGCAACTCGGCAAAGTCCACCAGGCCGCCGCGGGCGCAAGCCTCCTCGTAGGCGGCGTAGATCAACTTCATGGTGGCGGTGAAAGGATCGCGCCCCTCCTCAATGTACTGCGGCCGCACGCCTTCATCCTTCTGGCCGTTGATAAACCACTGCGCCTGTTTGAACGGCCAGCGTCCCTCGTCGAGCTTGAGTGCCTGATACACGCGCTTGATCAGGCGCAACTGATCGTCGCTGTCGAGTATCTGAAAATTCTCCGCCAGGCCGGCCTCCTTCCAGTGCGCTTTTAACAGGCGGTGGGCAATGCCGTGGAAGGTACCCACCCACATGCCGCGCAACCCGGCAACACCGTGCGCCAACCCGAGGACGGCGCTCAGGCGTTCGCGCATCTCCCGCGCCGCCTTGTTGGTAAAGGTGACGGCCATGATTTCATGCGGCGACAAGCCCTCCACCCGCAGCAGCCAGGCGATGCGATGCACCAGAACCCGCGTTTTGCCGCTGCCGGCACCGGCCAACACCAGTTGATTTGTGGGCCCGGCGCACACGGCCTGGCGCTGTGCTTCGTTGAGGTCGGTTATGAGTTCTGACACATCCATGGGGGCGGATTGTACCAGAGAAGAAGGCACAATTTGGCTTATGTTTACTCACCGACTTGACAGCGGCTTAGGTTTGCTTCGCCGGGCGGGGCTTATTGGGTTTTCACCGCACGACGGGCAATGCGATCAGTTGACGCTCACATCAAAGCAGGAAGAACCGCCGCCCTCGTTATCGTCGGTATTTAGAAAATCAAAGACATCGAAAATATACTCGCCACTGACAAGGAAAAGCGACCCGCTCTCGCGATCGATCGCTCTGGAATTGAGGCTGCCGATAAATTGTCCCTGGCGAAAAATATTGATATCGGGATCGCGCTCGCCCAAACCCAGCGTTTTTACCGCCGTAACGGTGTAATTGCCGTCAAAGGCTATGGTCACCCTGACATAGCGACGAACATCTAGACCGTTGTATTCACCCTGGCGGTTGTTGCCGCACAGTTCAATGCGCTCACCCACGGCGAGTTCGTTGTAGACCGGCAAGGCAAAACTGATATTCGCCGCGCTGTCATTGCTTTCGCCCTCGCCGTAGACGCCGACACCGCTTATCTGCTCCTGCGCCAGCAGCTGATCGAGCGCGGCGTCCGTGGCATTGTCGCTCTGGTTCTTCAACACATCGGCAAATAAATAGATCGAGGTAAAGGCATTGGCGCTAAGATAGTCGCTAGCGGTCAGGGCATTGTAAATGGGCGTAAAGCCAAGGCTGAGATTGTCCTCGCCTTCGTTATTTTCATCCGCGATATCGTAAACAATTTTGCCCACCGAGTTTTGGCTAAACCAGCCGCGGTTGCCGATAGCATTTTGTTCCAAAGAGAAGCGAAAAGCACGCTGCTGACCAATGCCGGCGGAATCCACATAAACCGATTGTCCGCCGGCGATACCGGAGAAGGCGTTGGCAAAGCCCTCGCCAAAGGCGAGACGCATGTCGAGCAGCGAGCCCAGTGAATGCGGCCCCCCGATGCTGTCGGAGCGCGACAGCCGATCTTCCAGGTAATGCGCCCATTCGTGCTGAATCACGCTCTTGTCGTACTCGTCGGTATCGTTGTTTTCATCGCCGAGGATGTACATATTGTTTTCGAAGGGATCGTAGAAAGATGTGCCGATCTGCCCCTCGACACGACTGCCGGATATCGCCCGGTTGTTGACGCTCCAGCGCAGTTCCGCAGCTGGCATGATCACCGCCGGATCCGCCTCCAACACCAGTTGTTTGGCCTCGTATACCGCATCCAGGATAGCGAAGGGTGCCGCCACCCGCGCCTCACCGTAGCCGCTTCCCGTCCAGCCGGACGGCGCGTGCAGGTCGCGAGCGGAATCCTCGGCGCCGCTGGAGACCAAACCGCCTTCCATCACGTACACGGCATTGCCATTGGTGTTGTCGGTGACGGCAAAATCCCAGCCCGGCGTACCCTCTGCAAAGAGGCGCGCCGCCACCTGAATTCTAACCTCGCGACTGGCCGGCGCCGGAATGCGATAGGCGCCGAGGTGGTCAGCAGTGGTTTCCCCCACCGCCTGGCCGTCGGCGTCGACGACGTAAACTGTGGCGCCACGAATCGGCCGCGCCTCGATGTTGTCGTAGTCGAGACCCTCACCGACACTGCGGTGGGGAACGAAATCGTAGGTAAGAAAACCGGATATAAACACCGCCGGCCCCTCGAAGGGATCCACTATCGGAGTGGGGGTCGGGCTCGCGCTGGCGATGGGCTCCGACGTCGGTATCGGATCTGAGGAGCCGCCGCCCCCGCCGCAGCCGACCGCGGCAAATATCCACAACAACAAGCCTACTCGAACCACTGATTACCGCCGTCACAACCACCGCGCAAGGGACCAAACGAACTGTCTGGCTTTTATGCTTTAACCATATACGCAGGTATCGGCAAAAGCAAAATATTGCCCGCGAATATGAATATCGCGTCTCAATTTTTATGCGCGGCCAAGAAAAACTCGCGATTGCCATCACCGCCCTGCAGCGGGCTATCAAAGAAGGCGTCGACCACGAACCACGCCGCCACCGCCGCGCGCCTGAGTTTTTGCTCGACATCGGCGAACAGGGAGGGGTCTTTCACCAGGCCACCTTTGCCAATGCCCGCCGGCCCAACCTCGAACTGAGGTTTGACGAGGCTGATCAAAGTGCCACCGCTGACCAGCAAGGGCGCCAATCGCGGCAAAATGAGGGTCTGAGAAATAAAGGCTACATCCACCACGATCAGATCAAAGCGTCGATTCCCCATGATGTCGGCAAACTGCGCGAGTTCCAGGTCGCGCGCGTTAATGCCTTCTCGGCATTCAACTCGGGGATGGGCACGCAGCGCTGGCGCCAGTTGCCCACGGCCGACGTCGACGCCGACCACTCTGCGCGCGCCGTACGTCAACAGACAATCGGTAAAGCCACCGGTGGACTGGCCGACGTCGAGCGCCGTTCTACCATCCGGCGAATAGGCCAGCTGACGCAGCGCGCCCTCCAGCTTGAGCCCGGCCCGGGAAACAAATTTCTGCTCCTCGCCCCGCTCGACCCGTAGCGCCACCTCGTCATCGACAGAAGTGGAGGGCTTGTCAAAGCGCCGCCAGTGACCGGCAATTTTGCCGAACGTCCGCCCCGCCAAAATCATTTTTTGCGCCTGGGTACGCGACTTGGCCAAGCCCCTTGTCACTAACAATTGATCGAGTCGCACGATTCACTCTCAGCATGATGATGGCATTGCCCGCGCAGAAACAGTCTTCGCTCAACCCATCTCCCTTACAGCAAAACATCTGAGTATTTCTTCCGTCCAGAAAAATGACTGGTGATAAACATCGAGTACCGCTTGCTTGTTGTTCACCAGCCGTTCGGGATAGGTCGAGCTGAGGCGTTCGAGGTTCTGCGCCAATTTGAGTATTTTACCCAGGCGCCCTTCGTACTCAAGGGTCGCTTTTGCCATATCCTCCGACAGTCTGATGGTGCTGATAAAGTGGTGAGGCTCCACCCCAAGTAGAATATCGAGCCCCGAGAGCAGCCCCACCATAAAGGCCCGATCGGCGTCGGCAGCGCCAATTTCCCTGGCGTAGAATTCGCAAAATTTGGCCCGTTTGAGCACAATGCGGTGGGCTTCCGGGGTATTGCCGCTGGTCGCGAGCAAGGTGAGCACCAGCGCCCATTTGCGCAACTGGCCTATGCCCAAAAATACGATGGCCTCTCTAATGCTTTCTATGGGGCGTTCCAGACTGTAGAGCGGGCTGTTGACCAATTTAAGAATTTGAATGGACAGCTTCGGATCCCGCTCCACTACCCGCGCCAGTTCGTCAAAACTGCCATCACCGGCGGTGACCCGGAGGATCTCGGCGGCGGAAGCCTGCTCGGGGCGAATATTCTTGCCCCTGATAAGCTTGGGCCGGCTCAAAAAATAGCCCTGAAACAAATCGAAGCCCTGCGCCGCGTAGGCCTCGAACTCTTCTTCCGTTTCCACGCGTTCCGCCAGCCAGATCCCGGCGTAGTCGCGCAAGGATTGCTTGCGCCGCCGGATCACTTCCGGATCGCAGTCGAGCACATCGACCTTCACCACGTCCGCCAGCTTCAGTAGCGGCAGCCAATCGGCAGAGAACTCAAAGTCGTCGAGGGCGAAGCGAAAACCCCGCTGCTTCCAGGCGCCGACCGCTCGGATAACTTCTTCGTCCACCTGGATACGTTCAACCAGTTCGATAAAGATATATCTCGCGTCGACGGGTAAAAAGGCTTCCGACAGCAGGAAGTCCGCGCTGACATTGATAAAGGCCGGGCGTTGCAGGTGCGCCACCTCGCTGGTAATACTGCTGCAGAGGTTGACCAGCACCTCTCCGGTGGCCACGTTTTCACCCACGTGAAAGGCGGTGCTGCCATTGTCATTGCGAAACAACAATTCGGTGCCGAAAAGCTCGCGCCGGCGGCCATAAATTCCCTGACTGGCAAGGAGAATATTTTCAGACATAACGACGGTTGGCTACTCCCAACAAAAACCAAGACGGTGGCCTCAGGGCTCTTTGTCAGTATAAGTGAGGAGACGGGCAGCTGCCGCATACTTGGCTGATTTCGTTTAGATGGCCGCGCTTTTATAACGCAGGGATATCATTGTCGCCACTGGTCTGCTGCGGTCGTCGTGGGAAACCGCGTCAGCAATGCTTTGACCGGCGGAAACTAACGGCCGCCGGAGCCGGACGCTTTAGCCGGAATTGGATTTCGCGCCTCTAACCTGTGTAGCATTGGCAACAACCTGATAATAAAGAGGACTGAGGGTGCGCTGATCAATAGATAGGGATTGGCGCTGACATTCACCGCAAAGTAACGTCATCAGAGGAATCACCATGCCCAGACGCCTTGCCGCCTCGCTGACCATCAGCCTTACCATGCTCAATGCCTGCGATGGCAAGCCGCCGGCAAATGCGCCCGGCCCAAGCCTTTCCGCGACGGCCAAGGCAGTCCAGACCGACGATGCCTCCGCGCATTTCAATTTCACCTACTACGCCATTTAGTTGTTGGAGGGATGGTAGGACATCCCTCCATCATAACTTGGAACAGAAATAGCCAAGATATAAGTCAAACACCATCATTATAGCCACGTGATACGCCACAGCGATGAGCTATGCATCTCAATTTTTCGAAAAAAACCCTTACTAAACAGAAATGCATCTCATTTTAGAGAAAAATTTCAACTACAACCAAAGATCATTTTTATGTTGAATATGTTCACAATTATAAAATGCCGATATGTATGTTTTTCCGAAACATACTAAAGTTATAGCGTAGCAAGGATTAAGAAACGCCGTTAGAGATGAAAGATGGATGGTAGGACATCCTCCTTCAACTTGGAATTGGAAAAACCAAGATATAAGTCAAACCACAATGATTTTGTACTTTCATAAATCAGTTTAGGCACTCCCGGCGTATTCGCAAACTCTACTTTTGTTTATAGGAGGTACGCAGTGAAAGGGGCTCTATCTGCCTTCGCACAGGTGCTGACAGAGCTGCGCAAAATACAGCCAGGACGATTTTATACCATTGTCATAGTGGTTGTCTTTATAGCAACTCTAGCAGCGTTAAAATAATAAAGGGGAAATACACCCCCCTGTTTTGTTTATCTCAAATTGCAATAACCCGCACCCAGCGGGTTTTTTTGATCATCAAAAGGTTCATGGCCCGAGTTATTCCAAAATGCCAGCCGTTGCCTTTCTTCGTCTGATGCATCTCAGGGTCTCGCTTTCCCTCTCTATTCTTTATCGAGCTAGGCACCTCTATAATCGTGGCGTCAACAATTGTGCCCTCCTTAAGCACCACGCCTTCTCGCTCAAGGTGCTTGTTAATGAGCGAAAATAACTTTTCTCCAAGTTTGTGACGTTCTAGTAACCTGAAAATTAAATAGGTCGTCCTGACCTATCTAATTGTCACCCTTAAAACCGCGCGAAATTGTGTGAAATTCCTTTTTTTAAGGGGTTTGCGCGAGCCTCCGGCTCGCGGCGGTGCGTCCCTGCACTGCAATTAACCCGACATATTTGAATGCCGGGTTAATAACTTCAAACTCTCCAAATGTTCTTACGCACGGACCGAGAAAATAGCGATTAAAGCTCACATTTTTTCTTTTATAGCGGCCTCCAAGAATGGCTTAAAAAGGCTTTTGGGTAAAGGTTTTTTCTTGAAAACTTCAGCAGAAAACCATTTCTTTGATTCATCTTGCAAACATTTTTCAAACCATTCAAACAACTCACTTGAATTATTTTTAGGTAAAGAAGAGCAAAAACCTCCTATTATTTTCTTTTGAATATTATGTGCAGCATTTTTATCGGATGATTTTTTTAGCTCGATATACGTTGCGCATTTTTCATCCCAGTATCGACGAAGTTCGTGCGTAACATCACCAATTAAAATAATTCTCGTGTAGTAAAACTTCGCATGGGAAGACCGGCTTGGTTGGCATAGCAAGCTGGTAGTCTATAGTGGCCCGACTGATTGGACCAAGCTTTTAATGTACTCCTTGTCGTAGACCCTCTACCAAAATGAAGTTGTCCAGCATAATCAACCGACTTACCTCTTGCGATATTTGCGCGCCCAGCGTTTGGCCTACCAACCCAAGTTCTTCCATTGATCGTTACAAAGTCACAGTTTCCTTTGGCTCGGAAAAGTATTCCGCCATGATTGACATAATAAACACCATTCCTATTAATCAATTCATGACGAGGAATGTTTGGATTTAGGTCTTCAGGCTGGCGATTCTCAAACTTTTTATTGTTTGGATCATCATCTGGATCGAACCCGCCCGGAGAACCAGTAGCCCCCAGTGGAAAGGGCATTCTTAGCACCAGTAACAATTGCGTTAGCTGCTTCCTTACCTTCTTCCGTCTGGCTCGCGATGACTACGCCCGTGCCTAATCCAAATGCCCACTGCCACAATGGGATACCCAGCAGTCACGGCCCTGCCGCCACATCCACAACATGCCCCGAAACATTCCCATTGAGAGGGCCATTGGTTGCGCCAGGCGGGATTTGAGGTAAATACACCGATTAAAGTCAGGGTGATGGATGGCTGTTTGGTTTTAACCATACAATAGCCGATAATAATACAAAGCCCGGTTAGTCGGCCAACCGAGCACAACTCTCAAAACAGGTTCACATATGCAATCTCATAATGCCAAACAGGAAGCTCTGGACGCCATCCAGCGACTGCCGGACAACGCCGACACCGAAGAGATTATGTATCGGCTTTATGTGCTGGAAAATATCCGACGCGGCCAGCAAGACGCCGCCAACGGCAACACCCAACCCGCTGAAGAGGTTCTCAAGGACATTCAAACATGGTGAAGTGGACGGCCCACGCCAAAGCCCAGCTTCGCCATATTTATGATTATATCGCCCAGGACTCTCCCCTCTACGCCCGACGCGTCAGCGAAGAACTGGTACGCAAAACCCTTGGCTTGGATGAACTACCCCGCAAGGGGTTCAAGGTGCCGGAACTCAACGAAGATGCCGTAAGGGAACTCGGCCTTTACTCCTACCGGATCATTTACGATATCAAAACCGACAACCTCATCGAGGTGCTGGCCGTGATCCATAAGCGGTAGCATGTGGAACCCGGGGATATTCCGAGGGAGCAATAACAAACAAGCCCGTTGCCGTTATTTTGCGACCGGTTAATCGCGACCTGGCCTCGATAGCCCACCAGGTCTGGCAGGCCATCGCCATTCACATCGGTGACCATCGGCACCCCTTCTTCGCCCGGTGCCAACAGATCGGTGATCCATCCCCAGCGAACGAAAAACTCAAGGTGCCACCCTCGTTTTACGTGGCATCGGCAATGCTAAATGAGGGCGGTGGATCATCGTTGGTGATGGTGCCGCTGCCGCGACTGTCCGCAATGGTGGCATTATTCGTCGGTGCCGACAGATCGAGGTGCAGCACCTCGTTCGCTTCGTAGGCATTGTCCGCTGTCGTGGCAACCTGAACCACCTGACTGGTGTCGTTGGCGCCGAAGATCAAGGTGCCCGAGCGATGGCTGTAGTCCGAGGGCTCTGTTGAGCCAGCGGCGGTCGAATAGTTGATGCGGTGGGTGAGCGCCGAGCTGCCCGACTTGGTCACCGTAAAACTTAAGATGCCGCCCTCCACCACCGTCGCGTCGCCCACGCGGAATGATGGCGCCGCCGGAATGGTGATGGCGGTGGC
>JAAUXX010013056.1_pt1 | contig 21499 bp, 13 predicted proteins | sample 7278111 | NCBI WGS metagenome assembly JAAUXX01 (sample SAMN14350116, study PRJNA611818) | marine sediment metagenome | isolation source: surface marine sediment (1.8m) | place: French Polynesia: Moorea | collected 2018-08
CGTATATCAGTCGGTAACAAGAAACTCGATGCTGGTAATCTAAAAATTACAGGTGGTGGTGCTATTGTAGGCAAGATCCCCGAGGGTTTGCCACAATTTACAATTCCAGAATTAACCCCCAAAACCTTTATGAAATTATTGCCAACCGCAATCATCATATCTCTCCTCGGGTTTATGGAAGCAATTGCGATTGCCAAAGCAATGGCAGCACAAACTGGTCAAAAATTAGACCCTAACCAGGAACTCGTCGGCCAGGGACTTGCCAACATATTCGGCTCCATAGGATCATCATATGCAGTGTCAGGTTCTTTCTCTCGATCTGCTGTCAACCTTCAGGCTGGCGCTGTATCCGGTATATCCTCAGTTGTCACCTCAATAATGGTTGTTATTACCCTGCTTTTTTTCACACCACTACTCTACCATCTCCCTCAAGCAGTACTCGCTGCGGTAATTATGATGGCGGTTATAGGTCTTGTAAACGTAAAAGGCTTCGTTCATGCCTGGAAAGCCCAATGGTACGATGGTGCAATTTCGGTATTCAGTTTTCTGGTCACTCTCTATTTTGCACCTCACCTCGATAAAGGCATTATGGTTGGTGTGGCGCTTTCCATGACCGTTTTTCTCTATAAATCCATGCGACCGGTGGTTGCCAGTCTGTCTCTTAGCGAAGAAAAAGTGCTCAAATCAGCTGATTACTACCGCTTGAAAGGTTGTCGACATATTTCCGTGGTACGTTTTGACGGTGCTCTCTTCTTTGCCAATGCAAGTTACCTTGATGAGCAGGTTCTCAAATTCAGAAATGAACAACCGGATCTCAGGTATATCCTCCTTGATGCACGAGGCATCAATGATATGGATGCATCCGGAGAAGAGGCCCTGGAAATGCTTGTCAAGCGTGTCCGCAGTGCAGGGCTGGGTTTTGCAATGTGTGGCCTGAAGGGGCAGGTTATCGACGTTATGCAGAGAACAGGGTTATATGATGAAATAGGTGAAAAACACCTGTTCCCCGACAGTAAAAATGCTGTCGCGGCCCTGATAGACCGTATCCATAAGGGGACAGATCTTCCTGAGGCCGGCTGCGGAAACTGTCCGTTGCAACAGTATATACCTCAGGAGGTAAAATTAACCTGATATTCTTCTGAACAGAGAATACACTGCAAAAGCCTGATCTGCTTTATTTGAAGATCAGGCTTTTTTATTTCAAGTCACATCTTTTAGCTATACGGATATACCAAAAAGCTTCTTCACGCTACCGGCGTAATACTAAACCCTTTTGCCACCAGATCGAATTATCTGCAGTTAAGTCGATTGGATATGGCAGAAGGGAGTCAATTTGCGAGAAAAAATTATGCCTGTTTACCAGGCGACACTCCAGATTCCCTCTGATTGGCTGACCTGGGTGAACATTTTTGGCACTTTACAAGGTATTTTTATTCTAAATTATTGAAGTTTAAAACAGAATTTCAATGATAGGCAAATTGTTCATGAGAAATGCGGGCTAGATATTGGTTATAACATTAGACCATATCAAAGAATATTTTTGAGCGTTTCTGGAAAAAAGAAAATATGTAAGAGCGTACAGAATATCTCAAAATAGTTATAAAATCGATCTTTAGACCAAATCCTAGAAACTACAATAAAATTGGAGTGCAGTACTTTGACTCCCACAAATATTCTAACAGATTGGTCTTAAAAAGAACTTGCCCAGTAGTTTTAGTTATGCTTGACATAAGCATAATATAACTGTTATTAATCTCCCTATTGCATCGCGTAAGTAGGTGTAAGTTGAGAAATTATTTAATAATATCAGTATGAGGGTACATATTTCTGATTATTGAGGTTTGAGTGAAGCACGTTCTGGCATTGTCAACATTACTTTCTGCGTTCTGGTTAGTTAACTCTGGGCACTATAATGCACTAATCCTGTTTTTCATGGTGATATCGGTACTTTTTGTCGTCACGCTGTGTCACCAGATGGATGTCGTTGACGGTGAATCGCAACCTTTAAATCTTACCTTTACTATACCTCTTTATTGGCTGTGGCTGATCAAGGAAGTCGCGGTGGCAAATATTGCTGTCTCCCGTTGTGTTTGGCAAGGAGCTGGTTCAATTAGCCCGTCTTTAATCAAGGTAAAAGCCAACCAGAAAACCGATATTGGAATGGTAATTTACGCAAACTCCATCACACTTACACCTGGGACAATCAGTGTTGATGTGGAAGAAAATATCATTACGGTTCATGCGCTCACCCATGATACGGCTGAGGATCTCTTGACCGGAGAGATGGATCGTCGGGTCTGTCAGGTGGAAAGATAATGTTTGCCGTTGCTGCAATAACTTTACTTGTTGTTATGGGTATCGCCCTGGCTCGGGCTTTCCTGGGACCAACCCTATATGACAGGATTTTAGCGGTTAATACCTTTGGTACAAAGACTGTGCTACTTATTGCCGTTATTGATTTCCTCAGAGGACGACCCGATTTCTTAGATTTGGCAATAGTTTATGCACTTATTAATTTTATCAGTGTTATTGGTATCTTGCGGTTCTTTGAATATTCTGGGCGGAAAGTAGCCGAGGAGGATAGCTGATGGAGATTTTCCTCGACATAATTAGCTGGATCTGTCTGCTTTCCGGTAGTTTTTTCTGCTTCACAGGAGCATTGGGAATTCTCCGCTTCCCCGATTTCTTTTCCCGAATGCATGCGGCAAGCATTACAGATACCCTGGGGGCTGGTTTAATCCTTATCGGGTTGATGTTGCAAGCCGGCATTGGTCTGGTTCTTGCGAAGCTGATACTTATTCTGCTGTTTTCACTGCTTGCCAGCACCACTGCAGCTCATGCCATGACCAAGGCCGCCTTGAAGAGCGGATTAAAGCCTGAAGCAGCAATGAAAAATTCAAAAGTCTCGGAGTATACGTCATCGAAACTTTAATCGACATAGTAATACTTAGCTTTCTGGCAATAACAGCCTTGGCTATCACCAGGATGCGAGATCTTTTTGCAGTGGTTATGCTATCGGGTATATACAGTTTACTCTCCGCCAGTCTTTTTCTCGATCTTGACGCTGTTGATGTTGCTTTTACTGAAGCCTCAGTCGGTGCCGGTATCTCCACTCTTCTCTTTCTCGCTACGCTAAAACTCGTTCCACGCTACGAAAAGAAAACGAGATATAAACCCGCCCTGGCCCTCGGTGTGGTAATTGCTACTGGAGCAATGCTTATCTATGGTACCCTTGATATGCCACATTTTGGCAATCCGGACGCTCCCGCACAACAACATGTAGCTCCGCGGTACCTCAACGATTCCATGGGTGAGGTTGGCATGCCCAATGTGGTTACTTCTGTCCTGGCAAGCTATCGTGGTTTTGACACCCTTGGAGAAGTCGTGGTTGTCTTTACTGCCGGAATCGGGGTTATTTCTTTATTAATGGTATCAAGACGCACCAAAGAGGAAGCACAAAATTTGATCCCCGCTGACATGCAGCAACAAATAATCCTGCGGGTGGTCGCCAAAATGATGATCCCGTTAATCCTTATTTTTGCCCTCTATGTTCAGTTTCATGGCGATTACGGACCAGGTGGCGGTTTTCAGGCCGGGGTTATTTTTGCCGCCGGTATAATACTCTACACCATGCTGTTTGGCCTGAGCCTTTCCCAAAAGGTCTATAAACCAATAGCGATAGAACTACTCACAGCTTTAGGAGTTCTTCTTTATGCGTCTGTGGGCGTCGCATGTATTATTCTGGGTGGAAATTACCTTGATTATGATTTTCTGAGCCATGACCCTGTACACGGACAACATTATGGAATACTCCTGATTGAGCTTGGTGTAGGTATTACCGTAGCTGCCGTCATGATAACCCTCTTTTTCAAATTTACCTGGCGAACAGTGAAACATAAATATAATCAATGAATATTATTGGACTCTATAATTACTGGATTGTCGTCATCCTGATGCTGATTGGATTTTATATCGTAATTGCCCATGATAATCTAATCAAAAAGCTGGTGGGACTCTCCATATTCCAGACTTCGGTCTTCTTTCTCTATATCAGTGTGGGGAAAGTAGCAGGAGGAACTCCACCAATCCTTGATGAGAACTACCAGCTCTATTCCAACCCGCTCCCCCATGTACTCATTCTAACGGCAATTGTTGTAGGTATAGCGACAACTGCTGTGGGACTTGCACTGGTAGTCCGAATTCACGAGGCATATGGTTCAATAGAGGAACAGGACATTCAAGACCAGGACACTCACGACCAGCTAGAATGTCAACTTGAAGCATACGGCCCTCGTCGTAGAAATACTATCTTTGATCAGGATTTATCACAGTGACTGCTCATTATCCCATATTGCAGGTCGTTATCCCCCTGCTGTCAGCTCCGCTTTGTCTTTTTCTGAGGATACCGCGGCTTGTCGGGATCTTTGCAATTGTTATAAGCAGTATAGCTTTTCTGATAAGTTGGGGGCTTCTCCAGCAGGTATTAGAATATGGAACACTCTCATATCAGCTTGGCGGTTGGGCACCACCATGGGGTATTGAGTATCGAATTGATTTACTCAACAGTTATCTGCTTCTCCTGGTAACTGGAATAAGCACTGTTGTTTTGCTTGCATCCCATACCAGTATTCAAAGAGAACTCCCCGAAAATCGACTGACCTATTTCTACACTGCCTACCTGCTCTGCCTGACAGGATTACTCGGTATCCTTGCAACTGGTGATGCTTTTAACGTTTTTGTTTTCCTGGAAATTTCATCCCTCTCTTCCTATACCCTCATAGCTTTAGGTACTGATCGGCGTGCAGTAACCGCATCCTATCAATATCTCATCATGGGTACCATTGGCGCGACATTTATTCTCATAGGGGTCGGGCTTATGTATATGATGACCGGTACCCTCAACATGCACGACCTTGCCGAACGTCTCCCTGCAGTCTATAACTCTAAAACGGTGTTGAGCGCTTTTGGTTTTTTCATCGTAGGTGTTTGCCTTAAACTTGCACTGTTTCCTCTTCATCTCTGGCTGCCAAATGCCTACGCCTATGCTCCTTCCATTGCCACGGCTTTTCTCGCTGCCACTTCCACTAAAGTGGCCGTATATGTCCTGATACGGTACATCTTTAGCGTTTTCAGCATCGAATTTGTGTCAAGGTCATTGCCCCTAAATGAAATTTTTCTCATTCTCGGTCTTTCTGGTATTTTTGTAGCATCAATTTCTGCAATCTATCAGCTTAATATCAAAAGACTCTTTGCTTACTCCAGTGTAGCACAGATCGGTTACATGATCCTGGGTTTGGCCCTGGGAACCCAGTTGGGTTTGACCGCCACCCTTCTGCATCTCTTTAATCACGCCCTGATGAAAGGAGCAATCTTTCTCGCAATTGGTGCGGTTGTCTATCGAATTTCCAGTGCTCAGCTCAATCATTTCGCCGGCTTAGGGAAGAAGATGCCCTGGACCATGGCAGCCATTGTTGCAGGTGGTTTAAGTCTGATAGGTGTGCCATTAACCGTTGGATTTGTCTCAAAATGGTACCTGGTCGTTGCCCTGCTTGAAAGAGGCTGGTGGCCGGTAGCGGCGCTGGTTATGCTGAGCTCTCTGCTTGCAGTGATCTATGTGTGGCGAATTGTCGAATGGGTCTATTTCACCCCTCCCAGAATAATTCTTGATGATATCAAAGAAGCACCTTTGACTCTACTCATCCCCATCTGGATACTGGTCTTGGCAAATTTTTATTTTGGTGTTGACACTCATATCACAGTGGGTGTGAGCAAATTGGCAGCCCAAACTCTCTTTGGAGCGAACCTGTGATACCGTTAGCCTCCGATACAATGCTGGCAATGACCATCCTGGTACCTGCTCTGGCTGTGCTGGGAATCATAGCAGCTGATCGATACCCAAATGTGCGTGAAGGCATCACCATTTTCGCAAGCTGTGTCCTTATTTATCTTGTTTCAAACCTCTACTTAGTTTTTCAACACGGTGTTACAATAGGTTGGAAAAGCCCCGATCTCATGCCAGGGCTTGCGATGTCTTTTAAGATCGAGCCGCTTGGTATGCTCTTTTCTCTTGTAGCAGGTTATCTATGGCTCGTAACCACTGTCTATTCAATTGGGTACATGCGAGGACACAACGAGCAAAACCAGACCCGGTTCTATGCCTGTTTTGCCATCGCCATTTCCTCGGTTATGGGACTGGCCTATGCCGACAATTTGTTCACCCTGTTCATTTTTTATGAGATTCTGACACTCTCAACATATCCTCTCGTTACCCATTCTGGGACTGCTAAGGCAAAACAGGGAGGTCGCGTTTATCTTGGTGTTCTGCTTTCTACCTCGATCTTGTTTCTGCTGTTGGCAATCATAAGTACCTGGTATACCACGGGAACAGTGACTTTCTCAGCAGGTGGCATATTTCCGCAAGATACTTCACCCGTTATCACAAATGCTTTACTCGTCCTGTATATATTTGGCATCGGCAAAGCAGCAATTATGCCCTTCCACAGATGGCTTCCTGCCGCCATGGTTGCCCCAACTCCTGTAAGTGCCCTTCTTCATGCCGTTGCCGTTGTTAAGGCTGGTGTTTTTACGGTGCTCAAGGTGTCAGTATATATTTTCGGTCTGGACCTTCTCACAACAATCCCAACCGCAGATTTTATGCTCTACCTTGCTGGCGCTACTGTTCTGCTGGCCTCCATCGTAGCAATGCGCCAGGATAATCTCAAGGCAAGACTGGCGTATTCCACTGTCAGTCAGCTGAGTTACATCATTGCAGGAGCACTGCTGGCAACGAGTGCTGGAGTTGTGGGTGGAGCGATGCACATAGCAATGCACGCATTTGGCAAGATCACTCTGTTTTTCTGCGCTGGTGCAATAATGGTGGCTGCCCATAAGACTGAAATAAGTGAAATGCATGGTTTGGGAAGAAGAATGCCCGTCACCATGACCGCTTTCTTTATTGGGAGCCTCTCCATCATCGGCCTTCCACCAACAGGCGGAACCTGGGGCAAGTGGTTTCTCATGACAGGTGCTTTTGACGCAGGCAAGTTTTCAATTATGGCAGTTTTGATGATAAGCTCATTGCTCAATATTGCCTATCTGTTGCCCATTCCGCTCCGCGGATTTTTTTCAAAAGAAACAGCCTTTGGAGACGTGGAAATCCAGGAAGCACCGCTCCCCTCACTCATAGCAATTTGTGTGACCGCATGCGCCTGTATTGTCCTGTTCTTTTATACACAACCGCTCTATGAACTGGCTCTAGCAATACTCTAGACTTGGAGAAACAGCTATGGCAGAAAAGAAACAATATATTTTCGATAACCCACGCAACGTCAATTTGGTGCTGTACACCTTGTATGGCAGCTGTGCCATTCTTCTCCTGCTTGATTTCATTATCCACCGCCATATCATTCACCAATGGGAACAACTGCTTGGCTTTTACTCAATCTACGGTTTTCTGGGCTGTACCGGTATAGTACTAGGTTCGAAAGTACTGCGCATTCTGGTCCAGCGTGATGAGGATTATTATGAACGTGATGAGTTACCCCAACCAGAGGAGAGGAAAGAGTAATGTGGTCACCTGAGTTTCCAGCCTTTATTCCCTTTTTTATTGGTGCTATCCTCGCTCTTTTCACCAGGGGTTATCTCCGTTCTTTTTTGATGCTAGCAGTCGTTGCTCTGAGCGGTCTACATCTCTGGACACTGCCAGGCGATGTTCTGGTAAAAATACCTTTTCTGCAATATGAACTAGAGCCTTACCGGGTTGATGGCCTCAGCAGGGTTTTTGGATATGTTTTCCACCTTGCGGCTTTCATTTCCATACTCTTTTCGATCCATCTTCGAGACACCCTCCAGCATGTCTCCGGGCTGCTTTATGCTGGAAGTGCTATTGGAGCCGTCTTTGCCGGTGATTTGCTCACTCTGTTTGTCTTCTGGGAACTGCTTGCCGTTACCTCTGTTTTCCTTATTTTGGCACAAAACACCGAAAAGACCTATCAGGCGGGTATGCGCTATCTTATTATCCAGGTGCTCTCAGGGGTAATCTTACTGGCTGGCATCATTGTTTATGCCCAGAAAACGGGCTCGATTGTCTATTCCTTCATCGGCACTGACAATATTGGCGGCTGGCTCATTCTCCTGGCCTTTGGCATTAAGGCTGCCTTTCCGCTACTGCACACCTGGCTCACCGATGCCTACCCTGAGGCAACGGCCACGGGCACAGTCTTCCTTAGTGCTTTCACAACAAAGACAGCAATTTACACACTGGCTCGAGGCTATCCAGGTACGGATCTTCTCATCTATGTCGGTGTAACCATGGCCTGTTTTCCCATCTTTTATGCAGTTATCCAGAATGACTTGCGTAAGGTTCTCTCCTATAGCCTGATCAACCAGCTCGGTTTCATGGTTTGCGGTATAGGTATCGGTACAGCTCTTGCTGTCAACGGCGCGGTCGCCCACGCCTTTGTCCATATTATTTACAAGAGTCTGCTCTTTATGTCCATGGGGGCTGTCCTGTATATGACAGGTAGAATTAAAGCTACGGATATCGGTGGTTTATATAAAACCATGCCCATTACCACCATTTGCTGTATCATAGGTGCCGCATCCATATCCGCATTCCCCTTATTTAGCGGCTTCGTAGCAAAATCGATGATAATGGCAGCTGCCCTCAAGGAAGGACACAACTGGATATGGCTTGTGTTGCTATTGGCTTCTGCCGGAGTTTTAAAGCATGCAGGTATCCAAATTCCATATTTTGCCTTTTTTGCCCATGACTCTGGAATCAGAACTTCGGATCCTCCAAAAAACATGACTATAGCAATGCTGATTGCAGCATTCTTCTGTCTGGCCTTTGGAATCTATCCCAAGATGCTCTACCAGATGCTGCCGTTTGCAACCGATTTTCACCCCTACGATCTGACACATGTTGTCACCCAGACACAGCTGCTCTTTTTTGCCATGCTGGCCTTTGTCTGGCTCAATCTGCAGGGTGTATATCCTCCTGAAATCAGGGCAGTCAATGTCGATGTTGAGTGGATATACAGGCGTGTGCTGCCAAGAAGTGTCGGGGGCTTTTTCAGATGGATGTGGGAAAAGGACTATGCCATAAGAAGCTATTTTATGGGCCGGTTAGACAGACTCACCGATTATCTGGCACTGCTGCATTATCCCGGTGGTAAGGCACCACAAATGCGGCCCACTGGGAATATGGTAATGTGGGTTGCTGTTTTGCTTGCTGTCTATATGTGGTTGCTGCTTAGTTTCGTACATTAGAGACTTAGAAATTCATTCGAAGTCTTCGCTTATCTCTTGTTTTTTAGGAATGAATTTCGTGAAGAAACTTATACCCCCTTGTGGGGTGTTAGTCTGCCAAAACATATCTCGTTGTTGAATCAGCAATCACCCTGTCCGTCCAAACCGTAGCCGCAGGTCCTGGGTTTGTGGTATATTTCTCCTGCCTATTGGTTCACATGTGGCTATTCAACTGAAGAAGATGACGAGTGGCAAGGTTCAGTATTGCTGTGAACTCATGGAGCCTGCATTTATAGAACAACAACCTGAAACGATAAAGCAGCTTGAAAGACTCCAGAAAAAAGATTGTTCTAAAGAAAATGATGAATTTCTGAAAGAAATTGGCTACGCAGTCAGGGGGAGTTCAAAAATCAAATTCCTATCAACTCGTTTGCGCTTAAGAAGCGAGTACTTATCACCTACAATTTTCGATTTGTTCTCTCAGCTTATCATGATCTAGGTTTTGACCGATCAACACTAATTGAATCTTTTTCTCTCCTTTCCATTCCTCATCTTCAAAGCTGAATCTTTTGCCACAGAGATGAAAAATATGACGCTTGGGGCTTTCTTCAAACCACAGAATCCCCTTAGCACGAAAGACATTTTCCGGTAGCTCATTATTCAGGAAGTACTGGAACTTTCTAATACTTAATGGGCGATCGCTTTGAATTGACAAGGAGGTAAATCCATCATTTTCCAAGTGATCTGATCGATAGTACTGGAAATTTATAAAATTCAATGAATGATCACTTTGAGTTGACAAGGGGGTTAGGTTATCATTTTCTTGTTGATCTGATTGACGATTATCGTCTTTAGATTCTGAGTCAGCACCTTCAAAATATTTATCAGACTCAAATAACCCCACACTCAAGACTAAGGGTAGAGGAACCTGGGATTTTTGAGTCCTTAAAATTCTGGCATTTTTTTTGAAATTTTTGATTTTAACTTCTAAAGAATCAACGTCTGCTTCATCGACTAAATCAGTTTTGTTTAGAACGATAATATCTCCATATTGTATCTGGCTCTCTATTGCTTGATAATTGGACAAGGCCTCATCACTGTAGTTAGCGCAATCAATAAGAGTAACAATTGAGTCGAGGCGGGTCATATCCCGTAACTCTGTTTCCAAGAAAGTTAAAGCAACAGGAAGAGGATCTGCTAGTCCTGAAGTTTCTACTAATATATAGTCAATCTCTTCTTGTCTTTCGAGTATCTTATTTACTGCATTAACCAAATCATCATTAATGGTGCAACATATGCAACCATTACTCAATTCCACCATGCTTCCATCGGTGGAGACAATCAATTCATTATCAATTCCTATCTCACCAAATTCATTCACCAAAACTGCGGTTTTTAATCCCTCCTGGTTCGTCAAAATATGATTAAGCAGAGTAGTTTTTCCGCTCCCCAGAAATCCTGTAATGATAGTAACTGGTAAACCTTTCTTTTGTGTATCCATGCCAGATGTAGCTTTAGTTTCAACTGTGGTTATTGAGGTAGCTATGCACCTCGCCAGGGACGAGATCGCCGAAAGCTGTTTCTTCAATAATGTTAACGGTATTGCAATGTACTTAAGGCAAGTACAAGAGATTCCTTGATAAATTTACTGATTTGGCAAATATATACCTGGGTATGTGGCATGTCAAGCGAAAACACCCGCCATTAGACAGCACTGCCTACCGGCGATAATCCATCACTTTCTTAGTATCCCCTAGCTAATCCAAAAACTGATCTCTACCAGCCGTCATCATCAAGCAACCTATATTTTTATCCCAACCAGCTCATCATATCCAGATTAGTCGACATAGTAGGGAACAATTTCACGAGTCTCAGTATCTTCTATCGCGTTAATAACGCAGTATATTCCCAGGCCTTAGTCTCAATTTAAGCGGATGTATGGTTGGTAGTCGGATAGAATGCGTCGGGACCAAAAGGAACAAGAAAAGAAGCAAAAGGAGGGGAATACAGTTGAGAACGAGATAATTGATGACACTAAAATGATCCCACAAAAATGTGCAATACAAACTATCATCATCTTGAAATTGATAACATTCCCTTTTTTTGACTTTGCTTCTGAAACTTCTGTATAATATTAATATAATAACAGCAGTAGCCAAAACAAAACAGGATAAAGCCAGCTACCTAAAATGGAAGTAAAAGTCAGGTATTTTTGTTGCATCCGGGCTGCCTTGTTTGGGAATGCTCTGCTTTTTGATTTGGAGGAGGCTGTAGGCAGAGATGCACGTCAACACAACAGCCATTTACGGAGGTAATCTACAGAACAATACATCAATAGCTGCAGGCTTTCCAAAATGAAAGGCTGAACATGAAAATTCAGCTGACAATTGAACAAAACTGCCTTGTTTATCACCTGTAGCAAATTCTTGAGACGAGGGGGCTCACATGTTTGTAAAACAATCGGATCTACTGGCGGGACTGGATGATCAATTCGTTAAGAACTTCACCGACTCAGCATTGAAAAATACACATCCGGAAGGATATAAACTTTTCAATACCGGAGATACAGCAGATTCTTTCTATATTTTGACAGAGGGCCGGATACGCATCAGCGTAGGAGAGGAGGAGGAGGACAAAACGACCTATATCGTTCATGCTGGTGAAGGTTTTGGCTGGTCAGGGCTCGTGGGATTTGAAAAGTACACCGGCTCTGCTGAGTGCCTTGTGGAGTCAAGCGTCATGGTCTTTGAAAATAAGGTTGTCAAAGACCTTGCCGAGAGTGACCCGGTAAATGGCTTGCGTTTCTATCGCGGGCTGGCCCGTATGCTTGGCGACAGACTGATTCACAGTTATTATCACGACGATACCGATGCCATCTATGAGGGGCTGGTACATAATAACCCAGGAGCGACCAAACACTTGAGGAAGCTCATTAAACCTCTACGATAGGTTGAATATAGGTGGGGCGGGAAACCGCCCCATCCCAAAGAAGATGTGCTTGCGCTATAATTCTCACTGAGGTTCAATGACTACAGTTTGATTTTCTGAAAAGCAAAACCATTGATGTTTTCTGTCCACAACCACGTAAGTATAAATACAACCACAACCAGTGTTTGGAATACCCTTCTACTAAATATATCTGGCTACGCAAACCTTCATAGCGGGGAGTAAGATCCCGCTACAAAAGGCTCTGCGCAGCACTGTCACTTTAGTGATGGATTTATCAAGTCTTCGTGCCCGGGAGGCCATCACTCAGGAATGGGTTCAAACCCCTGTTTAGGGATGTACCGATACAGGAGATCATCACTCTCGGGATCGATTACGACAAGATGCATCCACTCCCCATCGAACAGTTTGGTGAGAAGATCTGAGCGCTCAATGATCTCCTTGACCCTCTCCCGTGGTGCCTCTGCAGCGACGAGCAGGCGCATGGGTTCATGGTAGTTTTCATCACCGCCACGCATGACTGTCTGCCAGGCAAGGCCAGTCCGTAGATCACTCTGAGGACCAGACATGACGGCAATGCGCCCAACAACGTTGTGGTATATCTTGCTTCCACTTCCGTAGACTTCAGGATCTGTTGCAGTGAAATAATGCTCACCATTGATCCATTGACCAACCGCCAACGGTCCATTCATGATCCTTTCGAGCTTGGCACCTGTGAAGTCGAGACGGTAATCATGGGAATTGAGAAATGGCCTGCCCTCGAGGTTGAAATCCTTGGTCAGCCTACGACTTCCAATTATGTAGGCAGCGTTCTGCGAAAGCCCCCACTCCGGTCTGGTTTCACTCCAGTCACCCGACCGTCGTTGGGCTTCCTTTACCGCATCTACCGGTGACAGGCCATCATCAGAGCCTGGCAGTCGCAACATCCGCTCGTGGGCACTTCTAGCGGTTGCCTCTTGACACCCTTTCTTAAACACCTCAAGGTCACGCTTATGTGTATCTGGTATATCTTCTAAATCAAAAAATGTTACCTCGTCAGTTGTCGTATTATGCAAAGCGGCGATGAAATGGGTGTCCTCGGGAATCTCGATGCCGCAATCCGCCGCGTACTTGCGTACGTTAGGCCTGTTGGCCATGGTTGCGAAAAGGCGCACATTGGGCTCGGCGGATTGGCCCCAGCAAGCGCCACAGTCAATTGCCGATTCGTATGGGTTGTTGTCCGAGCTGCTTACGTGGCCTACGAAGGCAACCAGACGAGAAACCTTATTGGTGGTGAGTCCCATGGCCCGAATCACTGACTCGATTATGGTCTCCTGTTCCTCGTCGGTGAAACCAATGTTATTCTCATCGTCCCGGTCGATTGTATACCGAGTGCTCACCGGCGGTACGATTGCGTCGTGAAAACGTTTACGCAACCTGGTATAGATCGCTGGGACCAGGGTCCGGCCAAAGAGGGGGAAGCCGAAGAGCCACCCCAGTGCCTCTACCTTGACATAGGGTGTGAGCACATGGCTTTTCATATCGTGCTGCATCTTTTTAATAGTCTTGAGGAAACCCTTACCCTTCTTAAACCTGCCTTCCTCTGACTGGGCGTTCTCTCGAATCTTCTCGATGATAGTAGGTCCGGGTTTAACAATCCCAGGGTTTTGATTTGTAATGAAGTCGTGACCAAAAGCAACAGCGCGTAAAGGGGTGTCTAAGAATCCACCATAGCCAAAGGTTTCGAAGTTCCCGACGCTCTCTAAGTTTCGTCTGAACGGTTCTGAGCGAACGTCGATACAGAAAATACCCTGAACGTCGGGACGAGGTGATTCCTCAGGATCGTTTTTCATTTTGGTAGCCGATGTTCGAAGCTTCCCAATCATATCGTCCAGGTATCTTGCCTCATAGGCCTCCAGCCAAACGGGTCCATGTTCGGATTCAGGAAAATCATTAAGCCATTGCAGGAGCTGGTCGAGCTGCTCGGATGCCACCTGTTCCAGCGCCGCAGGCGTTAGTCCTAGGGCGGGTGCGAGCATCGAGAGTTGCAAGGCTGATGCTAGACGCGCAGTCTTCAGTCCACCAGCATTAGACCCTTTCTGGCGATCACGCACGTACGAGACTATGGCATCAAACGTTCCTGCAATGCTGAGTTCCGCCCGACAGGTCTGCTCTACGAGTTCGCGCTCATAGTATAGTCGGACCGCGAGGTACTGAACGAGGTCAATCGGATAATGCGTCTGCCATTCTAAGGATTTCAGTTCAAAGTCCTGGTGGGCACGCCAGTTGATATAGCTGGCCCAGCCATACAGAGAGGTAAGCACGAGGGAAAGATACTCCTCCCAGAGCTCTGAAGGTATGCCAAGTACATCGAGGTGGTTCAGTATAGCCTCCTCTGGTGATTCAGGTAAGGCAGCGATTTTACTGCGGCTGTCTACGATTCCGCATGGTGACCACTCTTTGGCGGCAAGCGACTTCCAGGCCGTGTAGAAACCTTGTTCCCTTCTGGGCATTGTCCACACGGCATGGCCTTCGTCCAAAAAGGCTTCACACCACTTGATAACCTCCCGATTCATGGTCCATTCCAGCTGCTTGTGCAAGGCGCTGTCACACCATCTCACCAGGGTCATGTCCTTGCCGATGGCGGTGGTTTCGTCCTTCTCCTCGACTTTCGTGGTGATACGTTCAGCCAAGGCACGGATCTCAGCGTTGTTTGCAGCACGATCGACCGCAGCTTCGATGGTTTCATCGGCAGGTGCAGAGATGCCTTCGAGCAGGTGAGCACGTAGAACATCGAAGTGGCTGATTTTCTGTCCAGCAACCTCCACCTCGCCGTCTCCAGCAATGGTGTTTAGGGCTGCATCCACTTGCTGAGATGTGATCCTGCCTGACTTCACGAATTCGCGATAATATTGGTTCGGCAAATAGCCATCACCACCAGTAAAGCGCTTGGATATACGAATAGCCTCCTGGAAGGGATGTGATATCAAGTCATGGAGCGGATTATGATGGACAAAGCCTGTCATCGGCCAATAATGGGCGATGACCTCGCTTGAGCGTTCAATCAGCTTGCGGAGTTCCTTAAATTTGTCGGTCTCCGAATCGATGGTTACAGGCATCATATTCCTCCATGAATCTGATTTAACGTGGTTCCACCAACCTCAAACCACTCGAGTGGTACACAACTGATAAGGATCACCAAGATGATTGCCCCTGCGAATGCACCAATTTTAATAGGGCGGAGATCCTCGTAGTGTAAATCAGTCCGGTTGGGCCAGTAAAATCACTAAACGTTCAGCATTGTTATGCTATAATTTTACAATCAATATGAGAAAATTCATAGTTAATATTAATTGATTGTCAAGAGGTGAGATGATAAGCAGTAGGGTCCTGTCAAAGATAGTTTAACTTGGCTGATGTAGCGTTTCTTCTTAAACAATTAACACTTATTCATTGGATTCAATATAGTATCTCCATGAATAGGAATTTGAGAAATCTGTTAAGTCACTACCCTGGTTACCGACAGCTCAAAGGATCGAATGTTCAGGTTCTGGTAAAAAGAATGGTGGCTCCGCTGCTGCGAATGAATAATTCATATTATCTATAAATCATACCACACTGAAAAGACTGCCTCCTATTGGATCATCTCCCCTGGAGGAGTCAACTTTGAAATATTTACATCTTTTAATTCTTTAGGTCATTTATAGGCTCACCTGATATTAACTGAAAATAAACAGGTGATATGGAGTTATAGATAGATTTGAATTAGAGCAGGAACCAGCAGCCACTCGACCCTTGTGAGAACGATTTGGAAGCACTCTGAAAAGGTGAGGTAACTCAAAAAAGCAGTGTGGAAACAGTAGCTCATATACACTGCCATTGCCTGTGTGTTGGAAACTACGCAGCCGCGTATGAACAGCTGCGTAGCCAGGTTTACATATGTGATAGACTCTCAACAATAGTTTGATCTGAGACATCAAGCAGGAATGGGCTCAAATCCCTTTTTGGGGATGTATCGATACATGATATCGTCGCTCTCGGGATCGACTGCTACAAGATGCATCCACTCGTTGTCGTACAGCTTCGTCAGAAGCTCTGAACGCTCAATAATTCTAAGGAGCCTATCCCGTGGTGCTTCAGCGACGACTAACAGACGCAAAGGTTCATGGTACGACTTTTCACCATCCTTAACCGTTTGCAAAGCAAGACCAGTCCGTAAATCGCTCTGAGGACCAGCCATGACAGCAACCCGTGAGACAACGTTATGGTATATTTTGCTGCCGCTGCCGTAAGTATCAGGATCTGTTGCTGAAAAATAATGCTCACCGTTGATCCATTGGCCAACCGCCAACGGTCCATTCATAATCCTTTCAAGCCTGGCATCAGTCGTGTCGAGACGATAATCGTAGGAATTGAGAAACGACCTGCCCTCCAGGCTCCAATCCTTGGTCAATTTTCGACTTCCAATGATGTAGGCAGCGTTCTGAGAGAGACCCCACTCAGGCCTGGTTTCACTCCAGTCAGCTGCCCGTCGTGCAACTTCTTTTTCGACCTTTTCCGGTGACGGATCCTTCGGGGCTCCTGGCAGTCGCAGACACCGCTCATGATTGGTTGTGATCTTCGCTTCTCGAACGCCCTTCTTAAACACTTCGAGGTCCTTTTTATGGGTCTCTGGTAGATCCTCTACATCAAAAATAGTTACCTCATCGGTCGTTGTATTGTGCTCAGCAGCGATGAAATGTGTATCCTCGGGAATTACAATGCCGCACTCCGCCATGTACTTGCGGACGTGAGGCTTGTTGGCCATGCCTGCGAAAAGGCGCACATTGATCGTGTTGGCATTGCCCCAGGCTGCCCCACAATCGATGGCCGACTCGTAGGGGTTGTTGTCCGAGCTGCTTACGTGGCCAACAATTACGACCAGGCGGGAGACGCTATTGCTGGTGAGACCCATCGCCCTGAACACTGATTCGCATTGCCTGGCCTGCTCCTCGGGGGTAAAACCAAGGCCTTTCTCGCACCGATCCACAGTTACCTCAGTTGCTACCGGCGGGACGATGAAAGCGTTAATTCGTTTGCGCCACTTGTTATAGATCCTTGGAAACAGTGTCCGCCCGAAGAGGGGGAGACCAAAAAGCCAACCGAGCGCTTCTACCTTGACATAGGGAGTGAACACGTGGCTTTTCATATCATGCTGCATCTTTTTTATGGTCTTCAGGAACCCCATGCCTTTTTTATATCTGATCTCCTCAGCCTTTTGGGACTCCCTGGGCACCTCATGGACGAGATGTGTGGGTTGAACAATCCCCGGATTTTGATTTGTAATGTGGTGCTGACCGAAAGCTTTAGAGCGCAAGGGGGTGTCTAAGAACCCACCATAACCAAAAGTTTCGTGGTTTCCGGTCTTTTCCAAGTTTCTCCGAAACGGTTCTGAACGTGTGTCAATGCAGTATATGGACTGAGAGTCGGGGCGAATTGATTCCTCGGAATCGTTTTTCATTTTTAAAGCAGATGAACGAAGGTTCTTAACCACGTTGTCTATGTATCCTGCTTCATAGGCCTCAAGCCACACCGGGCCATGCTCGGACTCAGGGAAATCATTAAGCCATTGCAGGAGCTGGTCGATCTGCTCAGGTGCGACCTGCTCAAGGGCATTGGGAGAAAGCCCAAGGGCTGGGGCGAGCATTGAGAGCTGCCAGGCTGATGCAAGACGCGCTTTCTTAAGATTAGCTGCATCGGTCCCTTTCCCTTTCTCACCTACGTATGAAACGATAGCATCATACGTTCCTTCGATGCCGAGTTCCACTCTGCATGCCTGTTCAACCAGTTCGCACTCATAGTACAAACGAACCGCCAGGTACTGTGCCAGGTTTATAGGGTAATGATTCTGCCACTCTAAAGAGTTAGGTTCAAAATCCTGTGAACCGCGCCAGTTGATGTAACTGGCCCAACCGTGCATAGAGGCCAGCACATGGGAGATGTATTCCTGCCTGAGATCGGTAGGAATACCAAGCGCATCGAGATGCTTCAGAATAGCTTCCTCTGGTGATTCAGGTAAAGCAGCGATTTTCCTGCGGTTGTCTACGATTCCGCAGGGTGACCATTCTTTGGCGGCGAGCGATTTCCAGGAAATGTAGAAGCCTTGCTCCCTTCTGGGCATAGGCCACACAGAATGGCCCTCGTCCAAAAAGGCTTCACACCACTTAATGACCTCACGGTTCATCGTCCACTCAAGCTGTTTGTGTAATGCTTTGTCACACCACCTCAACAGCGTCATATCTCTAACTATGGACTGGGCTTCGTCCTTCTCCTCGAATTTTGGGGTAATACGTTCAGCCAAGGCACAGATCTGGGTGCTATTTGCAGTACGATCGACCGCAGCTTCGATAGTATCATCAGCAGGGGCTGTGATGCCTTCAAGCAAGTGAGCCCGCAGAACATCAAAGTGGCTGATCTTCTGTCCGGCAATCTCCAACTCACCTTCTCCTGCGATGGTTTGAAGGGCCGCATCCACTTGCTCAGATGTGATTCTGCCTGACTTCACGAATTCTCTGTATTCTTGGTTCGCTAAATAGCCTTCACCTCCAGTAAAGTGCTTGGATATGCGAACTGCATCCTGAAAGCGGTGTCCAATAAGGTCATGAAGCGGATTGTGGTGGATAAAGCCTGTCATCGGCCAATAATGGCCAATGACCTCGCTCGAACGTTCGATCAACTCATGAACTTCTTCTATTTTTCCAGGAATAGAGTCTATTTTTAGATTCATTACATACCTCCCTTAATCTGTGCAAGCATGGTTCCCCCTGCATCCATCCATTCTAGTGGTACACCGCTTAATAGGATCAGAAGAACAATCACCACCACAAAACCACCGATCTCCTTAGAGCCAAGATCTTCGTAGTGTAAATCCGTCCGGTGAGGGCCAAAAAGGAGCCGCTTCATCAATCCGAACATATACCAGGATGCGGCGAACCAGGCGGCGACAACGGCAATCAGACCTGCCGACATCGTCGTCTCTGGGCTGAACAACATAACCAGATAACTGAAAAACAGGGCAAACGGTGGTAATCCCATCACGGCCATAATCAACAAGCCCATACAGAGAGCAAAGCGAGGCATGGGCCGGAACAGTCCACCGATCTGGTTCAAGTCCAGATCACCGTAGCGGACACGAAGGCGATCCCACCCATATGTAAGTCCTCCAAGAGCGAGTGTCACTGCTAAGATGTATAAAATCGAATGGGGTGTGAGTTTGCCGATCTGCGCAATATGCCACCAGAACACAGAATACAGAGCGAGTCCGGCATAGGCCAACAGCAGAGAAACTCGAACCTGTGCAATCGCTTTGATGGATCCCCATACAGCACCAACCGCTGCCAGAATCCCGATCGCCGACAGTGACCCTTGAGGCACCTTCGGGATTAGCACGGCCGCCACAAGAACTCCAATGACAGGCAACAGGATTGATACCGCGACCGTTACTTTCCGAGGTGCACTGGTGAGTACCTTTAGGTAGAGGAAATGGAAAGGGAAAAGCGGCAGGAGCAGTCCCACAATGAAGATAGCCATTATGCTGACCAGAAAGGCGCCTGAGAGATCAGGCAGCATGCTCAAAGCAGCACCGATCAGGGCTATAACAGCGAGCGCCAAGTAGACTATCTGTGATCGATCGACAGCTTTTCCGGCGCGCGAGAGAGCACTGTTGACCCTCAGTGCAAGTCCGTCGAGATAGAGACGGTTTGCAAAAAACAAATACAGATGTATCAGCAGTTTACCAGGTAGCATCCCACCTTGACGAGTGCGTTGAGTGTAGACAAAGAACCAACCTCCGGTAATAGAAAGAATGAACAAGGCAGTGACCAGTATAAACACCCACGTTGGCAGTGCACCGGCCTGAAAGTATGCTGAAACGATCCCTGGTTCAGGATAGAGGAAGTGGGTAAAGGTTTCAGCTGCAAACAGGTATGCCGCTGACACAAGACCGACCACTACCAGTACGTAGCCGTGTAAGGTCACGGAATGCTCAATGTTGGCATGGAAGATCGTCAATGTTGCGTGTGAGGCGGTGACCCAACTGAAGAGCAGGAAGATCAATAGTCCATGAAATTCCAGAATGGCGATGTCAAGGAAATAGTGTGCTCCAGTGACAAGCGCAAATGGCAAGACCAGCGATACGATAAGCGCAGTCACCCATCCAGTGGATTCTTTTGCCTTTTCCTTCTTTACAGCATGCGGTGGTGCTGCGGGATCGTGGCGGGCCTGATGAATCACATCGCCACAGTTGAGGAAAATCGATGCCTTGAACAACCCGTGGGCGATGAGGTGAAATACCGCTAAAGAGAATGCCCCTAGCCCGCACTCCATGATCATATAGCCCATCTGTCCAATGGTGGAGTACCCCAGGGTTTTCTTGATGTCATTCTGTACCAGCATCATACTCGTGCCGAGGATGGCCGTGAGTAGGCCTATAACAAACACGACGTGAAGCGTAGGAGTGCTGAGGGCATACAGCGGTGCCATGCGATTGAGAAGAAAACCGCCTGCATTGATGATTCCTGCATGCAGCAGTGCATGGATAGGGGTAGGCGCGTAGAGTGAATCGGGCAGCCACATGTGCAGCGGAAACTGGGCCGATTTGCTCATTGCTCCGATAAAGATGAGCATAGCGACAGCTGTTGCACCACTTATCTTAATGCCACCAAGCAATGTTAATTGCATTGGATCTGCCATGGCCCGTTCAAACAGCGGTGCAAATTGGACGGTCCCATAAAGGTGATAGGCCAGCACGATGCCGGAGAGAAAAGCAATGTCCCCTAGTCGCAGCATAACAAAGGTTCGAAATGATGCCTGTGCTGTTGGAACGTGTGCATAGTTGTGCGACAGCAAAGACAGGAGCCAACTCAGCAGCTGCCATGAGATAAAAAGGGTCACAAGATCAGCACTCGAGACCATGAAGAGCAGCGATGAAATGCAGGCCGTCAACAAAATCTGGTACAGGGGAAGCTGAGGGTCTCCCTGCAGGTATCGACTGGAATAGCGAAAGAGCAGTGTCCCGATTCCCGAGATGACCACCATCATAATGGCTGCCAACCGATCAATGGAGAGTTCTACCGCTGGCAAGACCTTCCATGGCCACGCAAACAAAACAAGGCGAATTGGATCTGTGGTCTGGCTCACCTGGAAAAGAATCATTATGGAAGCTATGGCACCAGCGACCATGACCCAAAAGCAAAACTTGTTACGATCATCGCTCTTATCCTGGCGCGGAAGTGCAGTGAGGACCGCAACGACAAGCGGGGCCAGAGGGATGATCAGTGGATAATAA
>JAAUXX010021051.1_pt1 | contig 21436 bp, 34 predicted proteins | sample 7278111 | NCBI WGS metagenome assembly JAAUXX01 (sample SAMN14350116, study PRJNA611818) | marine sediment metagenome | isolation source: surface marine sediment (1.8m) | place: French Polynesia: Moorea | collected 2018-08
CTTGGCAGCAATCAATGCTGGCAAGGTAGGCTGTAGACCAGCTGCTCCAACTATTGCCGATACCGTAAAATTAGCATCAGGAAGGGCAGCTACTTGCTCATTACCTGCAGTGCCATAAACAATTCTATCACGATAATCCGACGGTAATAGAGCTTCCAATTTGCGAGAGTGCTCATGGTCTATTACGGAGATAAGTTGCGGTTTAAACTCGACAACCTGCTTGCTGAGAAGCTCTACATTGCTGCCCGCAGCCAGACCTACAATCTCGAATTGATCGGGGAAATCGCGAACAATGTTGAGAACATTGACTCCAATGGAACCGGTGGACCCTAATAGTGATATTCTTTTCATTGTTATCCCGAGAAAACTAACAAGTAATAAAGTAGTGGTGCAGCCAAAATCATCGAATCAACTCGGTCTAAGACTCCTCCGTGGCCAAGCAAAATCTTACCAGAATCCTTCGTGTCAGTACCTCTTTTCACCACTGATTCGCAGAGATCCCCGACAATACCCACCAATGTCAGCAACATCGCCATGGGGATGAGAACAAACCAATTAACCGACTCCAGGAGAATCGCTGCAAAAATAACTGCAATAGCAACCCCTGAGAGTAATCCTCCTATGGCTCCTTCAACTGTTTTATTCGGACTGATATGTTTGCTCAATTTCCGCCGGCCAAAATTCTTTCCGCTATAGTACGCCCCAGAGTCAGAACCGGCTGTGATGGCGACCAGGATAATCAGCCAGTAATTTCCTTCTGGGAGGTACCAGAGCAGCAACAAGTGAGCAGTAAGAAAACCAACATAGACAGCACCAAAGACCAACCTGCTGAGAGTGGCAAAGCTGTCACCTAAGCGGCTATAGTTGAGGAGAACAAAACAGATAGAGAGAAAAACTGAGAGTAAAAGACCGCCACCAAGACCGTCTTCATCCCATTGTCCTGCCAGAACTACTGGTAAAGCAAGGGAGATGGAGTGCATAAGCAGCGTACCGCTGTCTGACTCCTCTGGCAAAGCCATCCGGAGATACTCATTAGCACCTATTACAGCCAGGAGAACAATCACCAGATAAAAAAGGGAGAAAGAACCACTCAGGAGCAGTAAAAGCCAGCATGCCGCCAGCACAAGACCCGGAATTATTCTTTTCATCTTTATCCTGTTATCAGCTGCGCTCCAGTCTTCCCAAAGCGACGTTCGCGTCTTTGATATTCACCTATTGCGTGATAAAAAGCTTCTTTTCTGAAATCAGGCCACATCGTCTCAGTAAAGACTATTTCTGCATAGGAGGCCTGCCACAAAAGAAAGTTGGAAAGCCTTTTTTCGCCACCTGTTCTGATAAGCAAATCCGGATCCAGCATTCCGGCAGTATAGAGATGATCGGCAACGACTTGCTGATCAATAGCAGCAGAATCCATTTCCTGCCGCACACATTTCTCAGCTATTCTCTTAATTGCGTAAACGATCTCATCCCGAGAACCATAGCTCAGCGCCAAATTGAGTATGAGATCGTTATTTTTGCTGGTCTTCTCTATGGAATCGAGCAATACACTACGAACGCCGGCCGGAATACGCTCCAAATCACCGATACAGGTCAACCGAATATTATTCCGCAACATTCGTGAAAGTTCAGACTCAAGATAATTTTTCAGAATTGTCATGAGGCCCGATACTTCACCTTCGGGTCTGTTCCAGTTTTCACTGGAAAAGGCATAAAGAGTGAGAACCTTCACCCCAAGTTCACCTGCGGCTTCAACTATTTCCCGAACTGATTTTGCACCAACCTTATGGCCATACAGACGTGGTTTATTGCGTTTCTCAGCCCACCTGCCATTGCCGTCCATAACGATGGCAACATGCTTGGGTACTCGAGTTTGGTCAATATGAGGATCCGCTGGCATATCAGTTACAGTCCATAAGATTTGAAATAAAGAAGAGTGTCGCCCGATACGCGTCCTCAATGGTGGCGAGAGATTACACCTCCATGACTTCCTTTTCTTTGGAGGCTGTTATTTCATCGATTTGCTTGATATGATCGTCTGTTTCACTCTGCGCTTCATCCTGGAGCTTAAAGAGATCATCTTCTGATATTTCCTTGTCTTTTTTCTGTTTTTTCAAGGTGTCGATTGCATCACGTCTGGAATTGCGAACCGCAACCCGGAAATCTTCGGCAATTTTTTTGACCTGTTTGACCAGTTCCTTGCGACGCTCTTCAGTAAGTTGCGGGATGTTCAGGCGAATTATCTTGCCATCATTCACCGGAGTTAGCCCGATACTTGCTTTTAACAACGCCTTTTCTATAGCTGCAAGCATTTGCGGGTCCCAAGGCTGGATCGCAATAAGCCGACTTTCAGGAATAGTGAGGGTTCCAACCTGGTTGAGTGGCATTGAACTGCCATAGGCATCCACCATAATTCCATCAAGAAGTGCCAGCGAAGCGCGCCCAGTTCTGACCTTTGAGAGCTCAACCTTAAAAGCTTCGACACTTTTTTCCATCTTTTCGGACATCTCAAGAATCACTTCACTCATACTCTCCACCTTTATTTGTTACGCAGATCAAATCTTCTAGCACCCCACAAGGGGGTATAAGTTCCTTCAAGAAATTCATTCCTAAAAAACAAGAAATGTATTTCTAAGTCACTAAACACTGATAATCGTACCAATATTCTCTCCGCACACAGCTTTGCGGATATTCCCGGGAGTGTTCATATTTAGAACCAGAATCGGTTTCTTGTCATCCTTTGCTAGCGCAATACCTGTAGCATCCATGACTCGTAAGCCTTTGATGAGCACCTCATCATAGGTCAAACGTTCGTAGCGTACTGCATCATCATGAATTACTGGATCCTTGTCAAAAACACCATCTACCTTGGTGGCTTTGATGATGAGATCGGCATCAATTTCCAGTGCTCTGAGAACACCTGCTGAATCGGTAGTAAAATATGGATTACCGGTTCCCGCCGCAAATATAACGGCGCGACCTTTCTCCAGATGCCTGGTTGCCCTTCGTCGAATATAGGGTTCGCAGACCGATTGCATTGGAATTGCCGACATTACCCTGGTATCAACGCCAATGCGTTCCAGAGCATCCTGCATGGCCAGGCTGTTCATAACAGTGGCGAGCATCCCCATATTATCAGCCGTAGTTCTGTCCATGCCTTTGCTGGCTCCAGCTACACCTCGAAAAATATTTCCGGCTCCAATTACAAGACCTGGTTCAACACCAAGTCCAATAATATCCTTTATTTCACCTGCAACATACTCAATGACATCTGTGTTAATGCCATAGGAATCTTCGCCCATCAAGGCTTCACCGCTTAGCTTTAACAATACACGCTTGTACTCAATGCTCATTGCAGGCTCTCCATATTGGGCTTGGGATGAGTGCGAACTTTTATCAACAAATGCTTGAAACCTCTCTATCGCCTTGATCGCCGTTATTCGTCACCTACCTGGAAACGGACAAATCGCTTTATACTGATATTCTCCCCCATCTTGCCGACCAGATCGGTAAGGATTTCTTGGATAGAATGATCTGGATCCTTTACAAACTGTTGCTCAAGCAGGACAATTTCAGAGAGAAATTTTTCGACCTTGCCGGTTACCATTTTCTCGACAATGTTTTCAGGCTTACCTGAATCCAAAGCCTGCTGGATGTAGATATCCTTTTCTCTGGTAACGATATCCTCGGGAACTTCTTCACGGGTTACGGCAACCGGGTTGGAAGCGGCTATGTGCATGGCAATATCCTTGGCAAATTCGATGAATTTGTCGGTTTTAGCAACAAAGTCTGTCTCGCAGCCAACCTCAACCATCACACCAAGCTTTCCACCAGCGTGGATATACGTGGCGATTACACCTTCACTTGTAGCCCTTCCGGCACGTTTAGCTGCCACAGCGAGTCCTTTTTGACGCAGCAAATCAACGGCTTTTTCCATATCACCGTTGGTCTCGGTAAGAGCCTTTTTACAATCCATCATACCGGCAGCGGTCTTATCTCTTAGCTCTTTTACCATCTTGCTTGTAATACTCATGGTAAACCTCCATAATACAATGCCATTGGCATTTAGATTTCAATAAGGATAACGAAAAACTCATCTCGAATGAGTCGTGTCGTTCATTTGGACATGCAGGACAATAAATTGTCCATTTGCCCTGCATTCAGTCTGTGTGGAACTTTAGAAGCTCTTACTTATTCTTCTTCAGGAGCTTCAGTCTCTTCAACTACTGGTTCTACTTCTGCATGGGCAGCTGCCATTGCTTCTTCGGATGCTTCTTCACCATCCCGGGCAGCTTGACCGCGAAGAACGGCCTCGGCAAGATATTTACTTATAAGGCCTATTGAGCGAATAGCATCATCATTACCAGGTATTATATAGTCAATACCGTCGGGATCACAGTTAGTGTCGGTAATAGCTACAACAGGGATGTTAAGTTTACGCGCCTCATTGATACTAATTGCTTCCTTTTTAGGGTCAACTACAAACACCACACTGGGAAGAGAACGCATATCCTTGATTCCACCTATATTTCTCTCGAGTTTGACACGTTCCTTTTCCATCAACAGAATTTCTTTTTTGGGAAATCTGTTAATGGAACCATCTTCCTGCATCGACTCGATTGACTTAAGTCTATCAATGGAATTCTTAATTGTCTGAAAATTGGTCAGCATACCGCCGAGCCATCTGTGATCGACATAGTACATACCGCAACGCTGAGCCTCATCTTTAATGATGGCCTGCGCTTGTCTTTTGGTTCCAACGAATAGCACGCTTCCCCCTCGGGCAACTTCTTTTTCTACATAGTCGCAGGCTTTGTCGAACAGCTTTTTGGTAATATCAAGATTAACGATATATATGCCGTTGCGTGGACCGTAGATGTACGGTTTCATTTTCGGATTCCACCTGCGGGTCTGATGACCGAAGTGAAGCCCAGCCTGAAGCATTTCTTTTACACTTGCATTCGCCATGTTAATTCTCCTTGTCTGGTTTTACCTCCATCCCAAATTTCATTGCCACATTGTGAAGCAACACCAGTTTTAGCAGGGATGTGTGTATTTTTGTGTTAACGTTTCGGGGGAAAACCCCCAGATAATAGACAAACAATATTGTTTACCATGAGCAGATTTTTATTGCAAGAACTCCCTAATAATCTGCTATTTTTCACCGTGGCATCAGGGATGATTTCCCAGAGAACAGCAATTTTAACCACTCAAAACCAAATTTTAATAGTTCTTCATCATCTGCCCCAATGCGTTTACGCTGATCCTTATTCAACTTGAATTGTTTTAAAAGATCGTGATGATTGACAAAACGTCTGAAGCCGTCGATATCGTAGCATACCATGAATGCCAACCTCTGCTTTTCACCTCCTGCCCCTTCACCTTTCCATGGATTAGTAGCAAAGAGCGTATCAAGTTCTCCCCAAAGATCATTCATCAGGTTAAACTGATTGACATTTTGATTGCGGATCCATTCAAGAACAGTAAATTCTTGTTCCTCTTGATGTCCCAGGCAATAATCGTGATTGGTCATAAAATAATATTCACTTTGCTGACCCTGCTCTGGACTCCTGTCTACCGCTCGCTCAAGAGGATATGTTCTACATGATGAAGGTCTGCTTTTATAAATACTGCAACCAGCCTCGGAAAGAAAAGGGCAGCAACCTTCCTCATTTAATTTAAGCATTAGCGAAGGAAAGTAAGGATTCTGCCCAGCCACTATGCGAGTATATTTTTGCAGGAACTCTTCGGAGTCTAAATTCAGTGCTTTCTTCAGGCGAAGTATGTCATAGGGAAAAAGATACATATCAACGTTTTTGCAGCACTTGGTAAAGCAGCCGACACCCTCATGGCAGGAAAACTTAAAGGGCTCCTTGCCCAACGGAACCATGCCTTCAGGGAATTTCTTTTCCATCTCATCTACCTCATCATTCAAATAACAGCTTTGTAAATTATCGCTAAAAAAAAAGCTGACATGAATATAAAACTCATGTCAGCTTTTTTAAAGATGTAGGGGTGAAGATTTATTCTTCGCTGTCCTCGATTTCCTCCTCACCTAAGTCTTCTTCATAGCCAACCAGCTCAATAATTGCCATAGAAGCAGCATCTCCCTTACGTACACCTGTTTTTATGATCCTGGTATACCCGCCATTTCTCTCGGAAAACTGTTCGCTGATTTCTCCAAAAAGCTTTGCTACCACATCCTTGCTACGAATATAGCTCAAAGCCTGCCTGCGCGCGTGAAGATCCCCACGTTTAGCCAGAGTTATCATTTTTTCCGCAATTGGCCGCACTTCTTTTGCCTTTTGAGCAGTTGTAACTATGCGCTCATGCTCAAAAAGTGATGTGACCATATTTCTGAACATCGCATCACGATGAGAGCTTGTTCGACCAAGTTTTCTGCCGGATTTTCTGTGTCTCATTTATTCTTCCTCAACTCTATGCTGACTCTTTTAATTATATTTCATCAAGCTAGGGCTATTCGTCCTCGGTTGCTACACGATCAGGAGGACTCCAGTTCTCGAATTTCATGCCCAGGGTCAACCCCATTTCTGAGAGCAGTGATTTTATCTCGTTTAAGGATTTACGTCCAAAATTTTTGGTTTTCAACATTTCCTGGTCAGTCTTCTGTGCCAGATCACCGATGAAGTGAATTTCTGCATTTTTTAAGCAATTAGCAGAACGAACGGAGAGTTCCAGATCCTCAACTGGTTTGTCGAGGTAAGGGTTCAACGGTTCGACATCCTGCTCTTCTTCATCAGATTTCTCTGGTTCAGCAGCTTCTTCATCAAAGTTGATAAAAATTGTCATCTGCTCTTTGAGAATTTTTGCAGCATAGGCCAGGGCACTTTCAGGCTTTACTGAACCGTCAGTTTCGATTTCAAGGGTGAGCTTATCATAATCGGTTCGCTGTCCTACCCTTGCCTGAGAGACCACATATTGAATGGATTTAACCGGAGTGAAGATAGCATCGATAGGAATCTGTCCAATCGCCAGGCCCTCTTTGTCCTGCTGCTCTGCCGGCTGGTAGCCTTTACCCCAGTCAACTGTCATCTCAGCAGAGAAGGTGGTCTCTCCGGTCAAGGTACAGATCACCTGATCTTTATTCATAATTTCAACAATATCAGCTGAACTGGTGATATCACCTGCAGTGATTTCACAGGGTCCCTTTTTCTCGATTCTAATAACCTGGGAGTCTTCACTATTAAGCTTGGTTCTCACCTGCTTAATGTTGAGTATTATTTCACTTACATCTTCAGCGATGTCCTTCATTGAGGTAAACTCGTGCAGTGCACCCTCAATTTTAACACTGGTTATCGCTGCTCCCTGGATTGAAGAAAGAAGGATACGTCTTAATGAATTACCAATTGTGGTTGCGAACCCCCTCTCAAGCGGTTGACATACGAACTTCCCATAAAACTCGGTATGGGAGTCTTTGTCCACTTCCAGTTTTTCTGGTGCTATGAGTTCATGCCAGTTCCGATAAAATGGTATATTTTCCTCGACAATCTGGGTCATATATTTCCTTCTCTTTTTTCTACGACTTTATAAAGCGTAAAAACCCTAGTGGTATGACGCTTCCACTGCGATGCAGTTTAGGAAATCCTGTCAAGCCATTAAGGCACTCGAATTATTAATACCGGCAGGATGTATATCCCACCGGTTAGTGTAAACTATTACTTGGAGTAGAGTTCTACTATAAGCTGTTCCTGAATTGGCATGGTGAGCTCTTCACGATTTGGAAGGGCTTTTACCGTAGCCTTGAAATTATCCTTATCAAGCTCTATCCAGCTAGGCACACCCCGTCGGGCAACTGCCTCAAGACTTTCGTTTATAAGAGCATTGGCACGACTCTTTTCCTTCAGGGTTATGACATCATTTTCAGATACGAGAAATGATGGGATATTTACCTTCTTGCCGTTTACCAGAATGTGCTTGTGCCTGACGATCTGCCTGGCCTGGTTACGCGAAGAAGCAAATCCAGCACGGAAAATTGCGTTATCGAGTCTTCTTTCAAGGAGAATAAGGAGATTTTCACCGGTAACTCCCTTCTGACTCTCAGCCTTTTTAAAAGTGAGCCTGAATTGCTTTTCCAGCATGCCATACATGGATTTGACTTTCTGTTTTTCCCTGAGCTGTACGGCGTAATCGGACATCTTGCGAAAACGTGACTGACCATGCTGACCTGGACCAAAGGCACGTCTTTCAAAGGAGCACTTATCAGAATAGCACCTGTCGCCTTTCAGAAACAATTTTAGATTTTCTCGTCTGCATCTTCTACATGCAGCTCCTATATTTCTAGCCAACTTTGACCTCCACTTATCTTATAATTTGTATACCTTTATCTGCGTATCGTCAGAGATTAGACCCTGCGACGCTTAGGAGGTTTGCAACCGTTATGGGGAACCGGGGTAACATCATAGATGCGGCTAACCTCAAACCCAGTATTAATGAGAGCACGTAGGGCAGCTTCCCTGCCTGGTCCCGGGCCTTTTACCTTGACTTCAATCTTGCGCATTCCCTGATCGGCGGCTTTTTTGGCTGCATCAGCCACAGCATTCTGGGCCGCAAACGGGGTACTTTTGCGCGAACCCTTAAAACCAAGGACTCCGGCACTGCACCAGGAAATAACATTCCCCTGCTTATCTGAAATAGTTACTATGGTGTTATTGAAGGTGGAATAGATAGAGACAATGCCCTCAGGTACATTCTTTTTTACCTTCTTTTTTGATCGTGCTTCTGCACGTTTAGCCTTTGCCATTATATCACCTGTGATGATTTATTATTTTTTCCGTGCAGCACCGCGACGCGGCCCTTTTCTCGTTCGAGCATTGGTTTTGGTTTTCTGACCACGACAGGGCAAACCCATACGATGTCGACGGCCGCGATAACAACCAAGGTCCATCAATCGTTTAATATCCATGGACACTTCACGCCGACGATCACCCTCGACCATAAATTCATCTTCAATAACCTTACGGATACGGGTGACATCATCACCATCAAGATCGTCACTGCTCATCGTATAAGGTAGATCCACCGCATCCAAAATCTTTCTGGCAGAAGTCAAACCGATACCATGAATATAGGTAAGGGCTCTATCGATATGTTTGTTCTTTGGTAGGTCAACTCCAGCTATACGTGCCAAAATGTATCTCCTTAAACAAATTGGAATAATCTAAGCGACAAAAATCTATTATCCCTGTCTCTGCTTATGTTTTTTAATTTTACAGGAAACGCGTACCACTCCGTTGCGTTTATAAACCTTACAAGCACTACACATTTTTTTAACGGATGATCGTACTTTCATAATATTTCTCTACTATTTCTTTTTCGAGTTTTTGGCTCTGAAGGTAACTCTACCGCGAGTCAAATCATAGGGCGACAGTTCAACCGTTACTCTGTCTCCAGGGAGAATTTTGATAAAATGCATTCTCATCTTCCCGGAAATATGCGCCAGTACCTTGTGACCATTATCGAGCTCAACTCGAAACATTGCGTTGGGCAACGGTTCGATAATAGTGCCTTCAACTTCTATAGCTTCTTCTTTTGCCATACAGGCTCCCGAATTTTTAAGTGTTAATTCAAAAACTCGTTACTATAATCCATTCTCCCGCAAAAGAGAAGAATTATTTTTTTCTTACTCAAAATTGTCACGTGCACTCAGTATCAGTGGACCATTGGCTGTAACTGCTACTGAATGCTCAAAATGTGCTGAGGGTTTTTTATCGGCGGTTATTACCGTCCAGCCGTCTTTCAACACTTTTACTTTATGTGTTCCCAGATTGACCATTGGCTCTATTGCCAGAACCAACCCCTCAATAATTCTAGGAGAGCTTTCATTTTGGACAAAGTTAGGTATCTCTGGCCCCTCATGCAAGGCATTTCCTATACCATGTCCTACAAACTGGCGAACCACTGAGAAACCATTATCCTCAACGTGATCTTGTACCGCAGCGGATATATCGGAAATTCGATTTCCAACCTGTACCTTTTGGATCGCAAGCTCAAGAGATCTTTCCGTTACTTCCAGCAACTTCCTTCTGCCCGAATCAATTTTACCGACCGGTAAGGTAATGGCCGAATCTCCAAAAAAACCCTTATGCTCAACGCCAAAATCAATAGAGATTATATCTCCTTTTTTCAGCTTGCATTTCTTTGAAGGGATTCCATGAACAACCTGTTCGTTTATTGAAACACACAGGCTTGCAGGAAATCCGCGATAACCTTTAAAAGCTGGCCGAACATTTCTTTTAATGCAGAGATCTTCGGCAATCTTGTCAAGTTCCCAGGTGGTAATCCCTACATCCACATTTTTTTTCAGCAGGCTGAGGGTCTCAGCAACGATCTGGTTGGCTTCCTGCATGATGCTGATCTGCTCAGCATTCTTCACCACCATGGATTTCGGTTCTTCAGACGTTGACACGACTCAAACCTCTAACTGCGGCCTCTTATTCTGCCCTGCTTCATGAACCCTTCATAGTTACGCATGACCAGATGTGATTCAATTTGTGAGATCGTATCAATACCAACCCCCACAATAATAAGCAGTGCCGTACCACCAAAATAGAAGGGTATATTGAACTGTGAGATCAGTATCGTTGGAAGCACGCAGACTGCACTCAGGTAAATGGCACCCACTACTGTGATTCGGGTGAGGACCTTATCTATAAACTCGGCGGTTTTCTTGCCTGGCCTGATTCCCGGGATAAAGCCACCATTCTTTTTCAGATTTTCGGCAAGATCATCGGGCTTAAATTGCACCGCAGCATAAAAGAAGCAGAAAAAGACCACCATACCGACAAAGATAAAATAATACCAGACGGTTCCGGGGGAAAGAGCTGCCGACACCCGCTGTACCCAGTCTATCTGGATAAAACTACCGATAGTTGCGGGAAACATCATGATTGATGAAGCAAAAATCGGAGGGATAACACCAGAAACATTTATCTTCAACGGAAGATGCGAACTCTGGCCACCATACATTTTCCTTCCAACAACACGTTTGGCATATTGGATCGGAATTCTGCGTTGCGAGGTTTCAAAAAACACAATAGTGGCAACGACCGCCAACATAAAAATTATCAGGAATGGCACAAAGAAAATCTTGATCTCATCGGCTTTAACCAGTTGGATCGAGTTGGCTATTGCTGCAGGTCCACGGGCTACAATCCCTGCAAAAATAATAAGCGAAATACCATTGCCAATTCCCCTTTCGGTCATCTGCTCGCCCAGCCACATAATAAAAGCGGTCCCGGAGGTCAGGGTCAACATGGTCATCAGTTTGAATTGAAGTCCTGGATTTAAAACGATAGCTTCGCCTCCAGGCCCAGTCATGCCTTCAAGACCAACGGCAATAAATGTACCCTGAATAATAGATAGACCTACAGTACCGTATCTGGTGTACTGAGTAATTTTCCTGCGTCCTGATTCGCCTTCTTTCTTCAGTGCCTCAAGCTGCGGAATCACCACGGTAAGCAGCTGAATAATAATAGATGCGCTGATGTAGGGCATAATGCCTAGAGCAAAAATGGAAAAATTTTCCAGTGCCCCACCGGAGAACATATTGAACATTCCAAAAAGCGTACTGGCACTCTGTTCGAAAAAAGAAGCCAGTGCATCACCGTTTATACCGGGAGTCGGAATCTGAACACCCATTCTATAGACAGCGAGCATGAGCAGGGTAAATATTATCCGCTTACGTAATTCCGGAATGTTGGCTGCGCTCTGCAATCCGCTCATAGATTTTTTCCCTTATACTCCGCCAAAAAATAAATGACCGGTTTCATACCGGTCATGGTATTGCTAACCCTCTGTCTCACTTACGAGCTTTACGGAACCACCAGCCTTCTCGATCATTTCTCGGGCCGAACCGCTGATCCTGTCAACCACTATATTTACTGCTCGAGAGATCTCACCATTGGCCAGAACCTTAGATAACTGACCCTTCTTGATAATCCCGGCTTCAATTAGAGTTTCATTGGTAATGTCAGTTTGATCAGTAAGTTTGTCAAGCTGAGAGAGCGATACAATGGTGTAGTCTACACCAAACTTGTTATGAAAACCTCTCTTGGGCAAACGCCTTTGCAGTGGCATCTGGCCACCCTCAAATCCGGGTTTGGACTTGTACCCTGAGCGAGATTTGGCACCTTTGTGGCCTCGACCTGCAGTCTTGCCATGACCGGAACCTGGGCCCCTGCCAACACGCTTTTTATCTTTTTTTGCACCTTTATTCGGAGATAAATTTCCCAGTGTAAGCATGTTAAACCTCCTCGATCCGTACAAGATGCTCAACTTTAGCAAGCATCCCCCTGATTTCAGGGGTGTCCTTGCGGGTAATTGTCTTATTCATTTTGGTAAGCCCCAATCCTGTCAGAGTAGCCCGTATTTTTTTGGTACTTCCAATACCACTCTTGACCAGAGTAAAAGTGATTGTCTCGGCCATTTTATTACCTTTAAGAATGTGTAATTATATGTCTGCAAATCACCATGAGTGATTCACTATGTTTATGCCATTATTTCATCAACTGATTTGCCGCGGAGCTCTGCTATTTTTTCCGCGGATCTCAGACTGCGTAATCCTTGAAGAGTGGCTTTGACCATATTGTGAGGGTTATGTGATCCCAGACATTTAGTCAGTATATTTGTCACACCAGCAGCTTCAAGTACTGCCCTGACAGGGCCACCAGCAATTACTCCGGTACCAGCAGAAGCTGGTTTGAGCAGAACTTTGCCAGCTCCGTATTTCCCAGTAACCTGGTGAGGTATGGAAATGGAAGTGAGAGAGACACCCTGCATATCTTTTTTGGCACGCTCCACTCCCTTGCGGATAGCCTCAGGTACCTGATTTGCTTTACCGAGACCGTAACCAACTTTACCTTTACCGTCTCCTACGACAACAATTGCGCTAAAGCTGAATCGGCGTCCACCTTTTACAACTTTGGCAACTCTGTTGATGTAAACAATTTTTTCGATCAGTTCTTCAGCAGTTTCACTTTTAGAACGTTTAAATTCAGACAAGGGACACCCCCATTAGTACAAATTCTTTAGAAAATTAACCCACCTTCGCGTGCGCCTTCAGAGAGAGACTTGACCCGGCCGTGATAAATGTATCCACCACGATCGAAGATAACGCTCTCGATGCCCGCAGCTTTCGCCTTCTCGGCAATCATGCCTCCGACCACTTTGGCGGCACTCATTTTGCCCTTCTCGTCCCCTAAATCAAAATTTTTATCCAGGGTTGACATTGAGGCAATGGTTTTACCAAGTGAGTCATCAATGATCTGCGCATAAATATGTTTATTGCTTTTAAAAACACGCAGACGAGGTCTCTCCGTGGTGCCTACAATCTTTTTTCTGATGCGGCGTACCCTCTTAGCTCTCGCTACTGTCTTGGGATTTGTCTTAGCCATAATTCTTTACCATATTTGAATGATACGTGATCCACAGATCACTCATGTATTTATGCTGTTGCTCCGGACTTACCAACCTTGCGTACGATATGCTCGTCTTCATAACGAATCCCTTTACCTTTATACGGCTCGGGCTTGCGCACCTGACGAATCTTGGCTGCAGTGAGTCCCAGCAGATCCTTATCTATAGAATCAAGGGTTATTTTATTGCCATCTACCGCGGCATTCACCCCCTTAGGGATCTTGAACTCTACAGGATTGGAATAGCCAACGTTGAGGGTAAGGTTGCTGCCGGATACGCTTGCTTTATAACCAACACCCTCAATAATCAGGTTTTTCTGAAATCCCTTTTCAACTCCAACAACCATATTGTTGATAAGACTACGAGTTAACCCTCTGAAAGCGTTAACTTTTCTGTTCTCGACTCGATTGTTCAGGGTAATGGTGTTGTCCTCCATTACCACCTCAATATTCTCCATCACGTCTAATTTAAGCTCACCCTTACTTCCCTTCACTGTGACTTTTTGACCGTCAATTTTGACGTTCACTCCAGAAGGAACAGGGATTGGCAGCTTTCCTATACGAGACATAGTTTCCTCCGATTAGTAATGCGAGTGCTACCACACCTCACAAAGAATCTCTCCACCAGTGTTTTGGGTTCGTGCCGTCTTGTCGGTTACAATTCCTTTCGATGTCGACACAATTGCAACACCCAAGCCGTCCAATACCTTAGGAATTGTAGTGGCTTTGGCATACTTTCGCAGCCCAGGTTTGCTCACCCTTTTAATTCCTGAGATTACGGACTCACCATCTGGTCCATATTTGAGGTCAATGGTCAAGGTTCCCTGCTGTCCTTCATCGGAAACTCGGTAGTCGACAATAAAACCCTCTTCCTTTAACACCCTGGCAATCTCCACCTTGGTGTTGGATTTCGGAATATCAACACTTTCAAATTTTACCATTACCGCATTTCGTATCCTGGTCAGCATATCTGCCAGGGGATCGCTCATAGACATAGCGAACACTCCTTATATTTCCAAACTTGATGAACTCGTAAAAAGTTGCAAAACCTGCAGGTGCAACATGCTAAATCAACAAATTACGAGCTTGCCCCGTCAGCTTTCGTGGCTTTTTACGAAACTGACAAACTTTAGACAAAATAATTAATACAATAGACAGCCCTACCAGCTGGATTTTGTCACCCCTGTAATTTCGCCACTGGATGCCAGCTTACGAAAACAGATCCTACAGATACCAAATTTGCGGATGAAGCCTCTGGGACGTCCGCAGAGTGGGCATCTATTATATTTTCTGACAGAAAATTTTGGTTTGCGTTGCGCCTTTGCAATTATTGATTTCTTAGCCAAACCAACCTCCGTAAAACTCAGATTTTTTTATATAAAATAATTCTATTTACGAAAAGGCATTCCCATCATCTGCAAAAGAGAACGACCGCTTTCATTGTTTTTTGCGGAAGTCACGATGGTGATGTTTAAACCTTTAATTTTATCAATCTTATCGTAATCAATCTCTGGAAAGATGATCTGCTCTTTGATGCCCATGGAATAATTGCCCCGGCCATCAAACCCTTTTGGTGACAATCCCCGGAAGTCCCGAACTCGCGGCAGGGATATATTAACCAGCTTGGAGAAGAAATCATACATCCTCTCACCACGTAAAGTCACCCGACAGCCAATGGACATACCCTCACGGAGTTTGTACGTAGCAATGGACTTTTTAGCTTTAGTAACAACTGCCTTCTGACCAGCAATTCTGGTCAACTCTTCCACTGCTCCCTCAATGATCTTGGGATTTTGTACTGCCTCGCCCAGGCCCATGTTGAGCACAATCTTTTCAATTTTGGGGATCTCCATAACATTGGAAAACCCAAACTCTTCTTTGAGTGCCGGTACACACTCTTTTTCATAAAAATCTCTCAGCGCACTCATGTATAACTCCTGACGTAAGCCTGATTTTATTTATGCATTGCTATCGAGAGTTTCACCGCAGCTCTTACAAAAGCGAGCTTTGGTTCCATCTTCGAGAAACTTTTTGCCAATCCGACCAGTCTTGGTACACTCCGGACAAATGAGCTGCAGATTGGAAACATGAATAGGTGCCTCCCTCTCTACTATCTGACCTTGCTGGTTCATTTCAGTAGGCTTGGTATGACGTTTTATCATATTGATTTTTTCAACCACAGCCTGATCCTTAGCCGGAATGATCCTTAAAATTTTGCCTACGCGTCCTTTATCTTTTCCAGCTATAACTTCAACCTGATCGTCTTTTTTCAGGTATGTCTTACCCTTTGCCATTTTCAATACCTTTAATCTAGCAGCCTTCGGTGTTAGCTTCCTTTAATATTTTGGAAATACTAAAGAACTTCAGGTGCCAATGAAATAATTTTCATAAATCCCTGGTTTCTGAGTTCCCTGGCGACGGGACCGAAAATACGGGTACCTATCGGCTCACCTGTGTTGGAGAGAATGACTGCGGCATTCTCATCGAATTTCACCCAGGTATCATCCATTCTTTTCATCTCTTTTGAGGTGCGCACGACCACCGCCCGCATTACTTCACCTTTTTTAACCTTGGCGTGTGGTATTGCCTCTTTTACGGTGACAACAATAATGTCACCAATCGTTGCATATCTTTTCTTGGAGCCTCCAAGAACCTTTATGCAAAGTACCTTTTTTGCACCTGAGTTATCAGCAACGTTAAGTATAGTTTCTGCTTGTATCATAGTTTCACCTGATTAAACATCAGTATAAGCTCGTTCACAAATTCAGATAAACTGCATTACACAGCTTGTTCGAGAATCTTTTTTACCCGCCATCTTTTTCTCTTGCTCAATGGCCTGCATTCCTCTATGAGAACCGTATCACCAATATTGCACTTGTTCTCAGGATCATCGGCAAGATATTTAACACTTGTCTTGACGTACTTGCCGTAGAGTTTATGACGGACCCTGCGCTCTACTCGGATGACGACACTTTTCTCCATTCTGTTGCTGACAACAGAACCGGTTCTTGTCTTTCTTGATTTAGTATTTTCAGTCATAATGTATCTATTATAAAATGTGTCTTTCGAAATTGGCGTGAGTTGAATCAGATGGTCCTGAATCTAATTCGCAGCTCGTTCTCGATTAATTGTTGCAATTCTTGCGATATCTTTTCTGATCTTTTTCAAGCGAGACGTATCTTCCAGCGGCCGAATTCTATGCTGAAAAGTAAGGTTGCCCAACTCTTCCCGCAATTCATTTTCTTTTTTTATCAGTTCTTCGTCGGACATTTTTCGTACTTCTGACGATTTCATAATGTGTTCCTCTTCGAAATAACCTTGGTAGCAAAAGGAAGTTTATTACCCGCCAGAGTCAACGCCCTTACAGCGAGAGCCTCATCTACACCGTCAAGTTCATAGAGAATTCTGCCCGGTTTGATGGGAGCAACCCAGTACTCTGGACTACCTTTACCCTTACCCATTCGAGTTTCAGCTGGCTTTTTGGTGATTGGTTTATCTGGGAAAACCCGGATCCAAACCTTGCCGCCACGTTTGATCTTTCTGTTGATGGCAATACGACCAGCTTCAATCTGCTGGGAAGTCATTTTGCCACAATCAAGAGCCTTCAAGGCATATGAGCCAAAGGATATGGAGCTTCCTCTATGAGCAACACCCTTCATTCGGCCCTTGAAAACTTTTCTGCGTTTAACTTTCTTTGGACTTAACATCTCATACTCCGTTATCTAACTGAGTTCAGAAATTCCCTAGCCTCTCTTACTGCTCGGCATGTGTTTCCTGATCGCTCAGAACTTCACCTTTGAATATCCAGACCTTAATACCAATGATGCCATAAGTGGTGTTGGCTTCAGCTAGAGCATAGTCAACATCAGCTCGCAAGGTATGCAGTGGAACTCTACCTTCACGCACCCATTCACAGCGGGACATCTCAGCACCACCAAGTCGCCCGGAACAGGAAATCTTGATTCCCTTAACGCCAAAACGTAGTGCGGAGTTGACGGCCTTCTTCATTGCCCGGCGGAATGCAACCCTGCGAACCAGCTGAGTGGCTATGGATTCAGCAACCAATTGGGCATCGGCTTCAGGTCTTCTTACCTCTTGAATATCAAGAGTTACTGGTCGGCCGACCAGCTTCTCCAGATCCTTTTTGAGGTTTTCTATTTCAGCACCTTTTTTACCAATTACGATGCCTGGGCGTGCCGTGAAAATCTTAACACGAACCTTCTCCCCGGTGCGCTCTATGATGGTTTTTGCAAGACCAGCATGATAGAGGCGATTCTTGAGAAACTTTCTGACTTTCTGGTCTTCTATGAGATATGTGGAATATTCCTTATCCGCATACCAGATAGAATCCCAGGTCCGGGTAATATTCAGTCTCAGTCCTAATGGATTAACCTTCTGGCCCAAAACAATCCTCCAACAAAGTTTATTTCAAAATAGTAAAATAACTGTAGATATTACATTTCATCAAGAACCACAGTTATATGGCTGGTTCTCTTAATAATACCTGTTGCTCTTCCCATCGCACGCGGACGAATTCTCTTTAGAGAAGGTCCGCCGTCTATAAAGATCTTCTTCACATACAAGTTATCCACATCGATCTTGTCATCCTGGGTAGCATTGGCAAGTGCGGATTCAATAACCCTTCTGAGAATCACTGCACCCTTCTTTGGCATAAAACGCAGGGTGGTTACCGCCTGATCTACGCCCATGCCTCTCACCACATCTGCAACCAGACGCGCTTTCTGTGGAGAAATGCGAATATATTTTCCTACGGCTCTTGCTTCCATTGTCTGTACTCCTGATGAGTCCTTAGGGAAACGTTGTCGTTCCTATTTATCTCTTACCTTTTTTATCACTGGCATGACCATAGTAGGTACGGGTTGGAGAAAATTCCCCAAGCTTGTGACCAACCATGTTTTCAGTAACAAAAACAGGTATAAATTTTTTTCCGTTGTGTACAGCAAAGGTCAACCCAACCATTTCAGGAATGATATCAGAACGTCGTGACCAGGTTTTGATGACCTTGCGTGATCCGGTCTCATTTGCCTTTACCACCTTTTTCATCAGATGATCATCAATGAAGGGGCCCTTTTTAATAGAACGGGACATACCTCACTCCTTGTATGTTATGATCTTCGCTTGACAATATAATTGTCGGAAGCCTTTTTCTTTCTCGTCTTATACCCTTTGGTCGGGAAGCCCCAAGGGGTAACGGGATGACGACCACCGGAACTCTTACCTTCACCACCACCCATAGGATGATCCACTGGGTTCATAGCAACCCCCCGTACACTGGGACGCTTACCCATCCATCGCTTACGACCGGCCTTACCAAGCTTTTGGCTTTCATGCTCGCGATTGCCTACCTGACCGATGCAGGCTCGGCAGAGTTTATTGAATTTGCGAACCTCGCCAGAGGGCAATCTAACCAGGACGTATTTACCTTCCTTGGCCATAAGCTGGGCTGAAGCCCCGGCGCTGCGCACAAGTTGCGCACCCTTGCCGATCTTCATCTCAATGTTATGGATGATTGTACCCAAGGGAATATTTATCAAAGGCAGGCAATTTCCGGGCTGAATATCAACATTGTCGCCAGCGATGATAGTATCGCCAACCTTGATTCCTTCGGGGGCAAGAATATACTTTTTCTCACCGTCGATATAATTGAGCAGTGCAATATTGGCAGATCTGTTGGGATCGTACTCAACGGAAATTACTTTGGCACTGATATCGGTCTTGTCGCGCTTGAAGTCGATAATACGATACTTCCGCTTGTGTCCGCCACCTCTGTGTCGTGAGGTGATACGACCATAATTGTTTCTTCCGCCGGATTTAGAAAGACTTGTTACCAGGCTTTTTTCTGGGCCTTTCTTTGCCAAGTCGGGATTTTTAATCGACACATGGTGTCTTTTTCCAGCTGATGTAGGTTTATATGTCTTAATAGCCATGATTTCCCAATCGCTCCATCATCTTTGTATTCGATAGATTCGTTTCAACGTATATTTTCTGCGGTTCCCTAGAGCTCGTCAGCAAAATTGATCTCTCCTTCTGCCAAGGTCACATAGGCCTTCTTCCAGTTGGAGGTCTGGCCTATATATCTGCCGACTCTTTTGCGCTTCCCATGCATCGCAGCGGTTCTTACGTCTTTGACTTTGACCTTGAACATCTGCTCAACCGCTTTTTTGATATCTATCTTATTTGCTTTAGGATGGACTTTAAAAACGACTTTGCCATCGATTTCCTGTAACAGGGTTGCCTTTTCCGTGAGACAGGGTCCCTTCAGTACGTCATGTAGATTTTTCATGCCAAGCACCTCTTCTCAAGACTTTCTATTACAGGTTGAACAAGCACGAGCTTCTTGTGTAAAAGAATGTCATAAACATTCACACCATCGGCTGGCATCACTTTGAAGCCGTTGACATTGCGTGATGATTTATCAAGGTTCTCATTGATCCCGTCGATCACGATAAGCGCATTTTCGATCTCCAGAGTTCCCATGGTCTTGACAAAATCCTTGGTCTTGATAGCTTCCATGGTGAAATTATCGAGCACCATCAGATTACCTTCCTGCAGACGCGCACTCATCGCCATGGCAAGAGCCTGTTTCTTCACTTTTTTATTGATTTTAAAGCTGAAATCACGTGGTTTTGGACCGAAGGTGACTCCACCACCGCGCCATATAGGCGATCTTCGGGATCCGGCACGAGCACGACCAGTGCCTTTCTGCCTCCAGGGCTTGGCACCACCACCGCGCACTTCAACACGAGTTTTAGTGGATGCAGTACCAGCTCTTTTGGCGGCTCGCTGCATGCGCACAACATCATGAAGCAGGTGCTCTTTGACTACCAGATCAAACACCTTTTCGTTCAATCCAACCTCGCCAACTTTTTCTTTTTTAGTGTTGTATATATCTACAGTTGACATTACTTATCTCCTTGACCCGGATAATGCTACTTCGAAAATATTTTAACAAGGCCATTCTTAGCGCCTGGTACCGGTCCCTTCACGAGTATTACGTTATCTTCGCTACGGATATCGATCACAATTACATTCTTCTTCAGAACGGTATCGTTACCCATTCTTCCAGGCATTTTTTTGCCCTTGATAACCTTACCAGGATAAGCACTGCAACCGATTGAACCCGGCGCACGATGAAAACCAGAGCCATGACCTGCTCCACCGCCACCGAAACCATGTCTCTTGATAACACCCTGGAAACCATGTCCCTTGCTTTTGCCTTGAACATCGACAATATCACCGATGTTGAAGACATCACCAAGAGTGATCGTCTGGCCAGCTTCGTATTCTGAGGAATTTGCCACTCTAAACTCACGTACGTGGTAGAAACCCTCAGCACCTGCTTTTTTCAGATGACCAGCGATGGGCTTATTGACACGTGAAGCCTTTTTGGGACCAAAACCAACCTGGATGGCATCGTAACCATCGGAATCGGCCGATTTGACCTGCAATACTGTACAGGGACCAGCTTCAATAACAGTAACCGGGGTAGCTTCTCCCAACTCACTGTACACTCGGGTCATACCAACTTTCTTACCTAAAATACCCATTGTCTTTGGCATAACATTACCTGCTACTTCAAATTTACTTTGAATGTCTGCTCTTACGGCAGCTTTATCTCAACGTCAACACCAGCGGAAAGCTCGAGTTTCATCAACAAATCAATTGTCTGTTGGGTGGGCTCAAGTATATCCAGCAGGCGTCTGTGGGTTCTCATTTCAAACTGCTCTCGCGACTTCTTATCAACATGAGGTGAACGGAGAACACAAAATTTATTAATAGTAGTCGGCAGAGGAATTGGGCCGGCAACTGCCGATCCAGTTCTTCTGGCTGTCTCCACGATCTCAGAAGTTGATTGATCAAGAAGTTTATGATCGTAAGCTTTTAAACGAATACGAATTTTTTCTGTAGGTATCATTATGCACCTTTATTTGACGATTTCACTAATAACACCGGCACCTACGGTACGACCACCTTCACGGATCGCA
>JAAUXX010003319.1_pt1 | contig 21400 bp, 34 predicted proteins | sample 7278111 | NCBI WGS metagenome assembly JAAUXX01 (sample SAMN14350116, study PRJNA611818) | marine sediment metagenome | isolation source: surface marine sediment (1.8m) | place: French Polynesia: Moorea | collected 2018-08
GGCGCGCGCATCATAATCCGGACTGCGCTCCGGGTCGATGTAAAGAGGATTGATATAACGCCGATCGGATGGACTGTAAGGACTGAAATGGTCATCCAGACAAGGTGACAGGGCGTGCAGCGGATTGAGCCCCACGACATCGGCCCCCTTTTTTGCGAGCCTGGCAATCAGCTCACTCAGATCGGTGAAATCGCCAATACCCCAATTGCGCTCAGTTTGCAGGGTATAGAGCTGGATGATGACACCCCAGATTTTTTCACCGGAATTTGACCGCGGTGGCTGATAGACGGCGGGGGGATAGGCGGCCAGCACCGTCGCTTCGGATTGCTCCTGCGAGATCACATCTAACCGGTAGTAACCGATTTCAAGTTGACCCAGAGGAACCTTGCGCCTGCTGTAGCGAACGCCGTCAAATAGATAGTCGCCAGACTCTTCCAGCTCGTGGTAGCAAATACTCCCACACCGCAGGAACTTGCCGGCGTTATCCGCCAACCTCCAGTTCAGTTCGCGGCTGATGTCATCGGGGTGAAGGTTTATTTCAAAAAAAGCTCCGTCACCAGCGGGCGTGATGCACAGTTTGGGAAACCTGTGCGTCCAGGGTTCTACATCTAACAAATAGGCTTCCCGGCCGATCGCCTGTTCGTTGGCGACCTCCACCCCCATGGCCTCGAGAAGGTTGATCCGATTTTCGAGAGGGACGTGGACGTGGTCGCCTCGATAGTTGTGATAGTCTGCCGCGATACCGCGCCAATAAAACAGCCGATCCAGATCGCTCATATGGTGCAACTCGCCCTTCGTCTTGATATCTGTCCATGCCACGAACTCATTGGCGGGAGTATTGAGGTGTTCATCCCGCACTCACGGCGTGTTATATCTTATCCGGTAATGTTACAAGACAGCGATACAAAAGGCATCTGTTTGCTTGGTGATTTCAGGGGGGAATTCGAATTCAAGCCAGGATTTCTCAGGGGATTGACGGTCGCCGGCTTGATCGATGAGCAACACGGGCTTAGTGTACTGTTGAAACGTAAAAGTCGATTTTTACTTTTCTCACACAATCAAAGGCTTAGCAGCCTTCGATTGTGCCGAAAAACCGAGTTTCTCAACAGCCTGCCAGTACTCCTTCGACCTAATATTTACGGGTTCAGCGCACTCAAAAAAATACCGGGCTAGACCCGGTATTTATTAGTCGTCGTCACCGTCGAATGCGTCGTCATCATCCACGACCGGCTGCGGTCGATCGACCAGCTCAACATAGGCCATTGGCGCTCTGTCACCGGCGCGATAGCCACATTTCATAATGCGAAGGTAACCGCCGGGGCGGGTTTCATAGCGAGGCCCCAACTCATTAAACAATTTACCGACAGCGGCTTTATCGCGCACTCGATCAAAGGCCAGGCGGCGATTTGCAACGCTGTCGACTTTAGACAAAGTGATCAGAGGCTCGGCGTAACGACGCAGCTCTTTAGCCTTGGGGAGCGTCGTTTTTATAAGCTCGTGCTCCACCAACGACGCCACCATATTGCGAAACATGGCTTTGCGGTGAGCGCTGTTTCTGTTTAACTTACGTCCACTTTCTCGATGACGCATGACTATAACCCTTCACTCAATTACTATCGAAGCAAATTATTTAAATTTCGATTCACAGCGGACTCAAATCGCAACCAGCTCAATCATTTTTCAAACTTGCGGGGGGCCAGTTTTCCAAACGCATGCCCAAAGACAAGCCACGTGAGGCGAGCACGTCTTTTATTTCTGTCAGTGACTTTTTGCCGAGGTTTGGCGTTTTCAGCAGCTCGACCTCGGTGCGCTGAATAAGATCGCCGATGTAATAAATATTTTCCGCTTTCAGGCAGTTCGCCGATCGGACAGTCAATTCGAGATCGTCCACCGGACGCAGCAAAACGGGATCAATTTGATCTTCTTTGTGCTCCGGCTCGGTCTCTTTCTCACCCTCGAGGTCAACAAACACCGCGAGTTGATGCTGCAGAATCGTAGCGGCACGGCGAATGGCTTCTTCCGGGTCTATGGTGCCATTTGTTTCAAGGTCTAACACCAGCTTATCCAGATCGGTGCGCTGCTCGACCCGGGCGCTCTCGACGCTGTAGGCCAAGCGGCTGACCGGGCTGTAAGAAGCATCCAGCTGCAACCGACCTATGGCGCGCGTCTCCTCATCTTCCGATACCCGCGAGTCTACCGGCTGATAGCCGCGACCGCGGGTCACGGTCAAACGCATATTCAAGGATACATCGCCGGTGATATTCGCAATAACGCAATCGGGGTTGACTATTTCGACTTCATGGTCGAGTTGGATATCACCGGCGGTGACAGCGCCTGGGCCCCGCTTATTCAGGGTCAGCACCGCCTGTTCTTTACCGTGCATCACCACGGCGACATTTTTGAGATTGAGAAGAATTTCAATAACGTCTTCCTGCACCCCCTCGATCGCACTGTACTCGTGCTGCACACCGTCGATTTCCACTTCCGTGATGGCGCAACCGGGCATGGAGGACAGCAATATTCTGCGCAGAGCGTTACCGAGGGTATGGCCAAAACCACGCTCCAGGGGTTCTAACACCACCTTGGCCCGCGTCGGCCCCATTTCAGTCACGTCGATATGACGAGGAGTTAAGAATTCGTTTACAGCAACTTGCATACGCGCACCTGCCAATATTTGTTTTCGTTACAAATTAACCACAACTCCAAGTCCTACTTGGAGTAAAGCTCCACGATGAGGTTCTCATTAATTTCCGCGGGCAAATCAACACGCTCTGGAACACGCTTGAAAACCCCTTCCTTTTTTTCAGAATTGACGTCCACCCACTCTACCTCACCGCGCTGGGCGGCAATACCGAGAGCGTTCTGAATGCGAAGCTGGTTTTTTGATTTTTCACGAACGGCAACGACGTCTCCCGCCCTGACCTGATAAGAGGGGATGTTGACAACTTTCCCATTCACCAATATCGATTTGTGCGATACCATTTGACGCGACTCGGCCCGAGTGACCCCGAACCCCATTCGGTACACGACGTTATCCAGCCGACTCTCAAGCAACTGCAGTAGGTTTTCACCCGTCGCACCCTTTTTCCCCGCCGCTTTTTTGTAATAACCGCGAAACTGCTTTTCCAACAGACCGTACAAACGGCGAACCTTTTGTTTTTCCCGTAGCTGCACGCCATAATCAGACAGGCGACCGCGGCGCTGACCATGCTGCCCGGGTTGCGTTTCCGCTTTGCATTTCGACTCCAAGGGGCGTACGCCACTTTTGAGAAATAGATCAGTGCCCTCGCGGCGAGAGAGCTTACAGGTTGGACCAAGATAACGAGCCATTTGCTACTTCCCCCTATACCCGACGCCTTTTCGGCGGACGACAGCCGTTGTGAGGAACGGGCGTCACATCGGTGATGTTGGTGACCTTGAAACCGATATTGTTGAGTGCGCGCACGGCGGATTCACGGCCCGGCCCTGGCCCCTTGACTTCCACGTCAAGGTTTTTAACGCCAAAATCCTGCGCAGCGGTGCCTGCTCTTTCCGCGGCGATCTGTGCCGCAAAAGGTGTACTTTTGCGAGAACCGCGAAATCCGGAACCTCCGGAGGTCGCCCAAGAGAGCGTATTTCCCTGTCTGTCGGTGATGGTCACGATAGTATTGTTGAATGACGCATGAATATGTGCAACGCCATCGACCACGGTCTTTTTGACCTTTTTCTTCGTCGAACTTTTAGATGGCTTAGCCATAATGAATTTTTCCCAACCTGGTCAGTTATTTGTGTAATCGCATCTTATCGCTTGATGGGCTTGCGGGGCCCCTTGCGAGTGCGCGCATTGGTTTTGGAGCGCTGGCCACGCACCGGCAGATTTCTGCGATGACGCAGGCCGCGATAGGCCCCCAGATCCATCAGGCGTTTGATATTCATCGACACTTCGCGTCGCAAATCGCCCTCCACTGCGAGCTTTGCCACTTCCGTACGAACCGCATCCATCTGCGTTTCAGACAATTCGCCAATTTTGGTTGCTTCAGCGATTCCCGTGGTGGCACAGATCCGCTTCGCTGTACTGCGGCCCACCCCGTATACATAGGTAAGGGAAATAACGGCGTGCTTGTTATCTGGTATATTGACACCAGCGATACGAGCCATTCACTTTACTCCGGATTGATATGATATTCAGTGTTGACAGCGGGGAAGGCCATACTGTTTTGCGCCAATCTGGGCATACACCTAAAAAGGCGCGAAAGCATAGCGGCAAACCTGCTAAAAATCAATAGTTTGGAAATTTCTTTGCAAACGACAGTCAACACCTCTCGATTTATTGGGTCGGGACACCCAATCGGCTCTGGCCCGATAGCCAGCACCAAATTCTGCTTTTCACGCTACGCCAATGGTCACCACGGGTAGCGCGAACCGGGAGCAACATCGTTCAACCCTGGCGCTGCTTATGGCGCGGTTCCGCTGAACAGATCACCCGCACAACACCCTTGCGGCGAACGATCTTGCAGTTGCGGCAAACCTTCTTAACCGATGCACGAACTTTCATTTTCTCCCACCTCTCAATCTTTGCGCGCCGAAGTTAAACAGGAAAATTCAACTTCACCTGAAGACTAACGACTGCGCCCGTAATTCTGTAAATTTGCTTTCTTCATGACCGAATCGTACTGGTGCGTCATCAGGTGGGATTGCACCTGTGACATAAAGTCCATCACCACCACCACTACGATCAATAACGACGTACCGCCAACATACACGGGAATGTTGGCCGACGCCGTCAGGAACTGCGGCAGCAATGCCACCGCGGCAATATACAACGATCCCACCACCGTTAAACGCGTCAGCACATTGTCGATGTATTTCGCCGATTGTTCTCCGGGACGTATACCCGGAATGTAGGCGCCACCCTTTTTCAGGTTATCGGCAACTTCCTTGGGGTTATACATCATCGCCGTGTAGACGAAACAAAAGACGATGATCAGCAGGCCCAACATAACAAAGTTCAAGGGCTGACCTGGGCCGATGGCTCTGGCTATTTCCTGCAGAATCTGCGCGCCCTTGCCCTCACTCGAACTCCCCATCCACTGCGCAATCGAAGAGGGAAACAGCAATATGCTGCTGGCAAAAATTACCGGTATGACACCCGCCATATTAATTTTTAGCGGCAGGTGACTTGTCTGTGTCGCCACCTGGCCGTGACGTCCGGTTTGACGCCGTGCATACTGAATAGTGATACGACGCTGACCGCGCTCCATCCGCACGACGAACCACACCACGGCAACAGCCGCCAGAGCAATTGCGAGCAGCATCAAAGGATGCAGATCGCCCTGTCGGGCGCTTTCAAACGCAGAGCCCACAGCGGCGGGCAAACCCGCCACGATACCGGCGTAAATAAGCATTGAGATACCGTTGCCAACACCCCGCTCGGTAACCTGCTCACCAAGCCACATCATAAACACCGCACCGGTCACCAGCGACGTTACCGCAATCACATAAAAACTGAGGGGCGAATAATCGGCGTACGCCATACCCTGGCCGGAAAGCCCCCGCACCATCACAAATGCCTGTATCAACGCGAGGAGCACCGTCAGATAGCGCGTGTACTGGCTGATTTTACGACGCCCCGCCTCACCCTCTTTTTTAATCGCCTCCAACGAAGGGGTCACCGCCGTCATCATCTGCATGATGATGGACGCCGAAATATAGGGCATAATTCCCAGTGCGAGTATGCTCATCCTCTCAAAAGCGCCTCCGGAAAACATATTGAACATGCCCAACATGGTTCCCTGGTTTTGCTTGAGCAGATTTGCCACCTGCTCAGGGTCTATTCCCGGCACAGGGATATGGGTTCCAATGCGATATATCACTATCGCAAGAAACAAAAACTTAAGGCGAGCCCAAAGCTCGCCCAAGCCTTTTTGATTTGCAAGAGGTAAATTACCCGGGGATGCCATCAACACGTCTCGCTCAAGGTATTATTCTTCGACCTTGCCGCCGGCAGCTTCAATCGCAGCTTTGGCGCCCTTAGTCACAGCCAGACCTTTGAGCGTGACCGCTTTTTTTAGTTCACCTGATAAAAATACCTTCGCGCGCTTGATATTGTCACTGATTACATCAGCAGACTTTAACGCCGCGAGATCAACCACATCAGCCGCCACCTTGTTTAGCTCTGCCAGACGAACTTCCGCGGTCACCTTACTTATTCGACTGCTGAAACCGTATTTTGGCAAGCGCTTTTGCAGGGGCATCTGACCACCCTCGAACCCCGGCTTGACTTTTCCGCCGGAGCGAGACTTTAAGCCTTTATGCCCACGACCGGCGGTTTTACCCTGGCCGCTGCCCACACCCCGACCGACGCGCTTTTTGGCTTGCGCACGGCCAGGGCCGGGGCTCAACGTATTAAGACGCATCCTGTTCTCCTTCTACCTTAACTAGGTAACTGATTTTGTTGATCATGCCGCGCACCGAGGGCGTATCCTCAACTTCCACCGTATGACCAATCTTACGTAAACCCAACCCGCGGGCGCTGGCGATATGATTTTTCAGACGCCCCGCGGTGCTCTTCATTTGTGTAACTTTTAAGGTTTTCTTAGCCATGGCCTTGTTCACCAAACTCAGGCTGTCGATCAGGTGACGACAGCTGTCAATTCAATATTTCTTCAACGGATTTGCCACGCTTGGCGGCGACGCTTTCGGGAGAAGCCATTGCCCGCAGCGCCTCAAATGTGGCGCGCACCACATTGACAGGGTTCGTCGAGCCATAGCATTTGGCCAAGACGTTTTGTACTCCGGCGATTTCGAGAACTGCCCGCATGGCCCCGCCGGCGATAACACCCGTCCCCTGTGACGCGGGTTGCATATAGACCTTGGAAGCGCCGTGGCGCCCCTTGGTTGGGTACTGGATAGTATCACCGTTGAGTTCGACCTGGATCATATTGCGGCGAGCAGCTTCCATGGCCTTTTGAATGGCAATGGGAACTTCGCGTGACTTTCCGCGACCAAAACCCACCTTGCCGTTGCCATCGCCGACAACGGTCAGCGCCGTAAAACCAAAGATGCGCCCACCTTTTACGGTTTTGGCAACGCGGTTAACCTGAACCAGTTTTTCCTGCAGGCCCTCGACAGGGCTTTCCTCTTTATTCGTTTGCGACATAATTGCACCCTAGAACTGTAATCCGCCGTCACGCGCAGCATCCGCCAGCGCCTTAACTCTACCGTGGTATTTGTATCCGCTACGATCAAAGGCCACTTGGGTAATACCAGCACTCTTTGCGCGTTCTGCTATCAATTTGCCGACGGCTTCGGCCGCGGCGGCATTGCCGGTGACTCCACCACGCAAATCCTTATCCAAAGTGGATGCGCTCGCAAGCACGATATCGCCCTCCGGCGCAATGATTTGGGCATAGATATGCCTCGGCGTACGATTCACGCAAAGACGAGTGGCCCGCAGCTCGCTGATTTTAGCCCGCGACTTTTTGGCCCGTCTCAATCTCGATTGTTTTTTTGCGTTCATATTCAATATCACCTGGTCTTGCTACGCATAGTTGTTTGTTACCGTACTTGCCGCATGAACCACTAGCACCTGTTGAAAAAGGCTGCCAGCTTTTGATTGTGCCGAAGAACAGGGTTTTTCAACAGCTTGCTAGCCCCTACTTTTTCTTGGCGTCTTTGCGGCGAATGTGTTCATCCGCATATTTCACTCCCTTGCCCTTGTAGGGCTCGGGCGGACGGAACGCCCTTATCTCAGAGGCGGCCTGACCAAGCAGTTGCTTATCGGCGCTGGTAAGCACAATCTCAGTTTGACTTGGCGTATCAGCCTTTACACCCTCGGGCAGTTCATAATCAATGGGGTGCGAGAACCCGAGCGTCAGGTTCAACACCTTGCCCGTTGCTTTGGCGCGATAGCCAACTCCATTTAACACAAGTTTTTTTTCAAACCCTTGGCTGACACCAATGACCATATTATTAACCAGGGAACGCGTAGTCCCCGCCAAGGCAATATTCTGCTGGACATTATTGACGGCAGAGAACAATAGGGTTTTATCTTTCTGCTTGACTTCGACGTCATTGTTGACAACGAGCGATAACGTACCTTTTGCACCCTTCACGGTAATTTCTTTACCATTAAGCTTTACGTCGACGCCAGCGGGAAGATTTACCGGGCTTTTTGCTATTCGGGACATGATTAATTACTCATCAAAACCTGTTCAATAAAGACGCTTAAAAAACCGTGCACAACACTTCGCCGCCAACACCGGCGCTGCGCGCCGCACGCTCCGTCATGACGCCCTTACTTGTCGACACAATTGCCACACCCAGGCCACCGCGCACGGAGGGCAGATCGTCTTTACCTGAGTAAGCCCGCAGACCGGGTCGACTGTAACGACCGATCTCGGTAATGACGGGCTTGCCTTCAAAATACTTAAGTTCGACGGTCAGTTCCTTTTTCACACCTTCGGATACCGATACACCACCGATATATCCTTCGCTCACCAGCACGTCGGCAACACTCTTTTTGAGATTTGACGAGGGCATAGTGACGAAGGTTTTGCCCACCATCTGCGCGTTGCGGATTCGGGTCAACATATCTGCCAGGGGGTCTTGCATGCTCATGGCTATCTATTCCTCCGTCCCGACTTACCAGCTCGCCTTGACCAGGCCAGGCACGTCGCCTCGCATGGCCGCTTCGCGCAATTTGTTACGGCATAGACCAAACTTTCTGTACACCGCATGTGGTCTGCCAGTCAGACGACAGCGGCGTTGTAAGCGCGAAGAACTTGAATCACGAGGAAGTTTTTGTAGCTTTATCATCGCTTCCCAAACTTGCTCATCGCTGGAACCGGGGCTGGTGATTATCGCCCTCAGTTGCGCTCGCTTTTGCGCGTATTTCACAACGGCCTTGGTACGCCTTACTTCACGGGCAATCATTGATTTCTTAGCCATACTCGTTTAATTCCTAAGCTTTAAAGGGGAAGTTAAAGGCTCTCAACAAGGCTCGCCCTTCATCATTGTTTCGCGCGGTAGTGGAAATACAAATATCCAGGCCACGCAGCTTATCGACCTTGTCATAGTCGATTTCCGGGAAAATGATTTGCTCATTAACCCCCATCGAGAAATTACCGCGACCGTCGAATTGTTTGGGACTGATACCTCGGAAGTCGCGAACGCGAGGAATGGAGATATTGATCAAACGATCTAAAAACTCGTACATTTTCTCGCGCCTGAGGGTTACTTTGCAGCCTATAGGCCACCCCTGGCGAATTTTGAAACCGGCGATAGACTTGCGAGAGCGGGTAGCCACCGGTTTTTGACCCGCGATTTTTTCCATGTCATTCATGGCGTTTTCAAGCACTTTTTTATCAGCGATCGCCTCGCCTACCCCCATATTCAGAGTAATCTTGGTGATACGCGGAACTTCCATCACGTTCTTCAGCCCCAGCTCTTGCCTCAATTTCGGAGCTAGCTCATTACGATAAATTTCTTTAAGCCTGGCCATTTTTCTTCACTCAATTCAGCGGTTATCTTACTTCTAGGCGTCGATCGTCTCGCCACTGGATTTAAACACGCGAGCCTTCTTGCCATCTTCCAGCAATTTGAAACCGACGCGGTCAGCTTTCTTTGTGTCGGGATTAAATATTGCCACGTTGGAAACGTGTATCGGCGCTTCTTTTTCAACTATACCACCGCCAATACCCAGCTGTGGATTCGGCTTCTGGTGCTTTTTAACCATCTGAACGCCAGACACGATCAAGCGATTATCGGCCATAACGCGATTTACCTTACCGCGCTTACCCTTATCGCGACCTGTAATCACGATGACTTCATCATTTTTCTTGATTTTACGCATAATTTTTTACTCCGGCCGGCACATTCCTACGTTTAACAGCCTGCCTTCAAAGTACCTCTGGCGCCAACGAAATAATTTTCATGAATTTCTCACTGCGAAGCTCACGAGTTACCGGGCCAAAGATACGGGTACCAATTGGCGCCTCTTGATTGTTCAACAAAACCGCAGCGTTATCATCAAAGCGAATCAAAGAACCATCCTGCCTGCGCACACCTTTTTTAGTACGCACCACGACAGCTTTCATCACCTGGCCTTTTTTCACCTTGCCCCGCGGTATGGCCTCTTTAACGGTAACTTTTATTACGTCGCCAAGGCGGGCGTAGCGACGATGGGATCCACCGAGCACCTTGATGCACATGACGCGGCGTGCACCGCTGTTATCAGCGACATCCAAATAAGTTTGTGTCTGAATCATCGTCTATCTCCAAAAACCTCACTCTGGGCCTTCAGCGCTATATTTGCGCTGCGCGCTCTTCAATTTTTACCAAAGCCCAGGACTTTGTTTTAGAAAGTGGGCGAGACTCAGCGATGGTAACAGTATCGCCGATCTTACAATCATTGTTCTCATCGTGAGCTTTAAGTTTGGAAGACTTGCTCACGTACTTACCATACATCGGATGTTTGACCCGCCGCTCAATTTTGACAACAATCGACTTGTCCATTTTGTCACTGACAACCTTGCCGGTTAGTGTTCGCACCAATTTCTCTTGCTCTGCCATGCTCAGTTACCCGCCTTTTGATTAAGCACAGTTTTAATTCGCGCGATGTTGCGTCGAGTTTGTTTTAACAGATGCGTCTGGTTCAATTGCCCGGTGGATTGCTGCATACGGAATTTAAACTGCTCTTTCCGCTGCTTCAGCAATTCCTCGTTCAATTCTTCTACCGTTTTTTCATTAAGCTCTTGCGCTTTCATCACATCACCGATCGTTTCACAAATGTTGTATTGACGGGCAATTTCGCGGCCCCAAGGGCAAAGGCCTCACGCGCAAGCTCTTCTGAGACACCTTCCATTTCATACAAAACTTTACCCGGCTGAATTTGCGCAACCCAGTATTCGACATTACCCTTGCCTTTGCCTTGACGAACTTCCAATGGCTTTTCAGTGATGGGCTTGTCCGGAAAAATGCGAATCCAGATTTTTCCTCCACGTTTGACGTGGCGTGTCATGGCGCGACGAGCAGCTTCAATCTGGCGCGCCGTAATACGGCCTCGGTCGGTAGCTTTTAACCCGAATTCTCCAAAACTCACCTTGGAGCCCCGATTTGCCAGGCCGCGGTTGCGCCCCTTCATCTGTTTTCTGAACTTTGTTCGCTTTGGCTGAAGCATTTGCTTAACCCTTAAACCTATTCTTAAGAACTTTATCTATGCCGCTTTTAGCTGCCGACTTACCAAAATTTACTTATGCGCTTCTTACTTAGACGCTTTCTTTTTACTTGTGATAGAGGCTTCGACTTCTTCCATACCGCCGATGATTTCGCCTTTGAAAATCCACACCTTGACACCGATAATGCCATAGGTCGTTTCCGCCTCGGCCGTTGCGTAATCGATGTCCGCGCGCAAGGTATGCAAGGGCACACGGCCTTCTCGATACCACTCGGTACGAGCGATTTCAGCTCCCCCCAAACGCCCGCCGACCTGCACTTTGACACCTTCCGCTCCCTGACGCATGGCATTCTGTACGGCGCGCTTCATTGCCCGCCGAAACATCACTCGGCGCTCAAGCTGCTGGGCAACACTCTGGGCGACCAAAGTAGCATCCAGGTCCGGCTTACGTATCTCTTCGATATTGATATGAACCGGCACTCTCATCTCTTTGGATAGCTTCGCGCGCAGCTTCTCAACATCCTCGCCTTTTTTACCAATCACTATGCCGGGCCGCGCAGTGTGTATAGTGATCCGCGCAGTGTTAGCGGGACGCTCAATATCAACGCGGCTGACCGATGCATTGGCCAGCGCTTTGTGGATGTAGTCGCGAACTTTAAGATCTGTGTTGAGTTTGTCCGCGTAGTCTCCCTTGGAAGCAAACCAAGTTGAGGTGTGCTTTTTTACTATCCCCAGACGAATCCCGGTTGGATGTACTTTTTGACCCATAAGTTCGCTCTCTATTCGTCCGCAACTTTCACGGTAATATGGCATGTGCGCTTGAAGATACGGTCAGCTCGCCCTTTTGCACGCGGCCGAATACGCTTCATGGTTAAACCTTCATCCACAAATATGGTGGACACCCTTAGCTCGTCGACGTCGGCACCTTCGTTATGCTCGGCATTTGCAATGGCCGACTCCAAAACCTTCTTAACCAATACGGCACCTTTCTTGGTGCTAAACGTCAAGATGTCGAGGGCCTCTTCTACTGACTGACCGCGAATCATATCGGCGACCAACCTGGCTTTTTGCGCAGATATATTGGCTCCACGCAATCTCGCTGCGATTTCCATCATTATCCCCCGCCTAGCGCTTGGCTTTTTTATCGGCCACATGGCCACGGTAAGTGCGCGTTGCGGCGAACTCACCCAGTTTATGGCCAACCATCTCTTCATTTATCAACACCGGCACGTGCTGACGACCATTGTGTACCGCGATAGTAAGGCCTACCATTTCGGGCATAATCATCGAGCGACGCGACCAGGTCTTGATAGGTCGGCGATCATTTTTTTCCGCTGCCGTCTCCACTTTCTTGAGCAAGTGGTGATCAATAAATGGGCCTTTCTTCAGTGAACGTGGCACTGCTGTATCCTCTTTACCTAAGCGTCTGTTTATTTCTTGTTGCGACGACGAACAATCATGTTATCGGTGCGCTTGTTTTTACGAGTCTTGTAACCCTTGGTCGGCACCCCCCAGGGCGTGACGGGATGACGACCGCCAGAGGTTCTGCCCTCGCCCCCGCCATGCGGATGATCAACCGGGTTCATGGCCACGCCGCGCACCGTTGGTCGCACCCCCCGCCAGCGCGATGCTCCGGCTTTGCCCAGAGAGCGCAGATTATGCTCGCTGTTTGAGACCTCACCCAGGGTAGCGCGACAATCTGAAAGCACTTTTCTCATTTCTCCGCTGCGCAAGCGCAGTGTGGCATGCCGACCTTCGCGCGCTACCAGCTGTACGGAGGCACCGGCAGACCTCGCCAATTGCGCACCTTTGCCCGGTTTCAGCTCAACACAGTGAACTAGGCTGCCAACCGGAATGTTGCGCAGAGGCAGGGCATTGCCCGATTTAATTGGCGCTGCATCGCCGGATTCTATGCGGTCACCGGCCTGCAGGCCCTTGGGCGCGATAATGTAGCGACGCTCACCATCCAGATAGCACACCAAGGCTATGTGGGCGCTACGGTTCGGATCGTATTCTATGCGCTCGACCTTGGCCGGTACACCGTCCTTATTGCGACGAAAATCGATGATTCTGTAATGCTGCTTATGGCCACCACCCACATGACGGGTGGTAATACGCCCGGCGTTATTGCGGCCACCGGACTTGGATTTCTTCTCCAATAACGGCGCATGCGGCGCGCCCTTGTGCAAGCCAGGATTGACGACGTTGACGACGAAGCGACGACCGGCTGACGTGGGTTTACGTTTAAGTAACGGCATTAAATCGCTCCTTTCATTCAACTGTTGCAAAGTCAATTTCTTGACCCGCCGCCAGTCGCACGTAAGCTTTTTTCCAATCGTTACGACGACCCACACCAAACCGCGTACGCTTGGTTTTTCCCTTTACGTTAAGCACGCGCACGTTTTCAACCTTCACGCCAAACATCTTTTCCACGGCAGCTCGAATTTCAGGTTTGTCCGCATCCCTTAAGACTTTGAACGCAACCTGATTTGAAGTTTCTGCGGCCATGGTCGATTTCTCGGAAATTACCGGCGCAAGAATTACCTTATATAAACGCTCTTCATTCATACGAGAGCCTCCTCAAGCTTCTTTAACGCGGAGACAGTCACCAGCACTTTCTCTGCTCGAATAAGGCTCACCGGATCGATACCGGCGACGTCTCTAACGTCCACTTTGTGCAAATTACGCGCAGCGAGATACAGGTTTTCACTAACCTCCTCTGTCACGATCAATACATCCGCCAAATCGAACTGCGCCAGCTTCTGGACCAGACCTTTAGTCTTCGGCGCATCGACCTCGAACTGCTCGACTACGACTAGGCGATCTTGCCGCGCCAGCTCAGAAAGAATGCAGCGCAACGCTCCGCGGTACATTTTTTTGTTGATTTTCTGTTCGTGCGAGCGCGGCTTGGCGGCAAACGTCACTCCGCCGGAGCGCCATATGGGACTCCTAATCGTGCCGGCTCTGGCCCGGCCGGTACCTTTCTGACGCCAAGGCTTTCTACCGCCACCGGAAACTTCCGAGCGCGTCTTTTGCGCCTTGGAACCCTGACGCGCGGCTGCCAAATACGAAACGACCGCCTGGTGCACCAGGTCTTGATTGAATTCTTTACCGAAGGCGACATCGGAAACAGCAACCGTACCTTTCTCGCCCTGCGGTGTAGCAATACTTAATTCCATGGTCGACTCCTAGGAAACTTAACCGTTGTTACGCTTTTTAGCCGCTGGGCGCACAATCACGTCGCCACCGGGTGCGCCCGGAATAGCGCCCTTGATTAGAATCAAATTGCGTTCAACATCGACCTTGACTACTTCCAGATTTTGCGTGGTGACACGCTCAGCACCCATGTGGCCAGCCATCTTCTTGCCCTTGAACACGCGGCCGGGGGTCTGGCACTGGCCAATTGATCCCGGAGCGCGGTGCGACAGCGAGTTGCCGTGACTTGCATCCTGCGTCCTGAAATTCCAACGTTTGACACCGCCGGCAAAACCCTTGCCCTTGGAGGTGCCAGTCACATCAACTTTTTGTCCGGCTTCAAACAGGCCGACGGTGATTTCAGAGCCGACTTGATAGTCCTGCCCCTCGCTTCGGAACTCCCACAGACCGCGCCCAGACTCCACCTCGGCTTTGGCAAAGTGGCCTTTTTGCGGTTTGGGGATACGTGAAGAACGCTTTTCGCCCACCGTCACCTGGACCGCAGCGTAACCGTCTGTCTCGACGCCCTTCACTTGCGTCACTCGATTTGGCGTCACTTCCACCACCGTGACGGGAACCGAATGACCTTCATCTGTGAATATACGGGTCATGCCGCTCTTGCGGCCGACTATACCAATTGTCATTGCTAACCTCTCAGTGTACGGGGCTTTTCCCCTTCGTTGGGACCCGCTATGGCCGCCCATTTCAGAGCGTTACACAAGCGAAAAACAGCGTTTTCCGCTGTGATCTGAAGCCTTAGCCCAGGCTAATTTGCACCTCGACGCCCGCCGCTAGATCTAGCTTCATCAAGGCATCGACGGTTTTTTCGGTCGGCCCGACAATATCGAGCAGACGCTTATAGGTGCGAATCTCATATTGATCACGCGCATCTTTGTTCACGTGAGGGGATATCAACACCGTAAAGCGCTCTTTTCGGGTCGGCAACGGGATGGGCCCCCTGACTTGCGCGCCGGTGCGCTTGGCGGTATCTACAATCTCCAATGTCGAAGCGTCGATTAACTTATGATCAAACGCTTTCAGACGAATTCGAATACGCTGATTCTGCATCTGAACCAAACTCCAAATCTTTTTAAAGAACAATCAGCTAGCCCGCGTTTTTCCCGTGCCGACCCTTGCTAGGGTCAATCTGTGCCAGACGCATGCAAGATCGGTCGGGCGAGCAACGGTCAATCCGGTGAGAAACGTAGGCTGGAGGCGCATACAGCTACCCCCCTGAAGCGAGGGCGCAATCTTAATGACGAGACTATCGGGTGTCAAGCGCTTCGCGCCTAAATATTTGTGAAATTCTATGACAGCTTGTTGGCCGCAGACGCCCCGCGAGCAGGGCCAACAAAAAGGACGAGCGTCGCGATCAAAGGATAATAGCAACGCCAGTTGCGCGGCTCCGAGATGCTTCTTCTTATATTATGTATCGGCCGCTATCAAACTGCAGACCCCCAACATCTCGATAATAGCATGTCCGGACAGAGCGCTCAGCCCGGAGAATTCGCCGGCCATCGCCGCGGCGGCCTCAGCAGCGTCGTCTCCTTCCACATCCAGCTGGGCAAACTGCGTCAGCGCTAGCTCATACTCGTGAACCCGAGCCTTTATTCGAGCGATACCGTCTCCACAGCGCTGCGGCTCAGAGGCGCGCGGCCAAAGCGCTTCGGAGTAAAGCACGGACACACTCAAAGCGGTGACCATGCTGCGCCCGACCGCCAGCAACTGCGCTTGCATCTCCCGCGTAAAACGCGGTGTCATACCGGCCGACATGAACTCTTGGTTCTGCTGCGCGATGTCCTCAATAGTCGCGGATAACTGCTGCGACGCCGTGGCCAGAGACGTAGCCTGATGCTGATAGTCCGCGTCTACCTCCAGGGATTGCGCCGGCGCTAGACCCAACAGCAAGAATGCGCCAACACAGACGACGGGCTTGTTGCGATTTATCATCTCAAGGAGGCTCCATACACATTCGCGTTAAAAACAGCGATCGCTCACAGCAATCGAGGTAACCCCCTGGGCGGCGACAAGGAAGGCGTGAGCAAAATCATTGTGCCAGCCAAATCTGATGACCTCGGGGTCGTCAGCCTTGGTCTTCAGCGGCGACAGAAGACGCTTGTCCAGTTTTGCCATGGCCGCCTCGCAGCTTTCACCCTTGTCCTTCGGCGCCAGTTCGTAAAGGGTTTGCTGCAGTGTAGCCAGCGACTGGAAGAAGATCTCGCTCTGGTCTCTGACTTGCCGCGCCAACTTCTCTGCCAGCGGGAGTTTCTCCGCAAGCGGGTTGACACGGTAGTAATCGGTATATGTCTGCAGTATCGAGGCGGCAGTCTCTTGCAGGGGGAGCGAGAGGTTCTGCAGTTGCCGCACCTTCAAGTATATCTCCTCGCTGTTCGCGGTCTCCGCGGCGGCGCCTCCTCCAAAAGCGAAAGACACAGAGCAATACAGGGCTGTTAGGTGGCGCATCATGTCGGCAGCATTCAACCTTAAAACTGACTCACTTCGACGAGTTCAACTCTGCGGTTCCTGTCCCGGTCCCGCGCCCGGTTATTGGCGGCAATCGGGGCGGCATAAGACACGCCCACCGCCTTTAGCATCGTCACCGGAACGGCGTGGTTATCCACCAGCGCGCGCAGCACGGCGTCCGCGCGACCCTGCGAGAGACGCTGATTGTAGGCATACCCTCCCTGGGTGTCGGTGTGCCCGACAACCATGAACTTTTTACCCTTGGCTTGTTTGACGTAAGCGGCAATTGTGTTGAGCGCCGCAATTGAGTTGTCTTTCAACACCACGCTGTCGTGGTCGAAAAAAAGCCCATCCAATACCACGCGACCGGATTGTTCCAGCTCCTGACCCATGTACTCGACAGTCAAAACGAGCTTCTCGGTATTGAGCGCGGCAATTTTGAGAAGATCAAAAGAATATTGGATGAAAGCTGAATACTTGGACTTTGCGACAACGGCAAACAGATAGTAAACATCGTCGCCCTGCGACCTGCTGCCGGAATAGATGTGCAGATGCCCGCCATTTAAATTTTGAAACTCGTTGAAGCGGTATTTGTAATATTGGTTCAAGGCCGTCTCAGACACCACTGTTCGCGGCAGAAAATACCCGCAATCACCATTCTCGGCTGAACAACTTACCGCGGTTTCAAATCCATTCGCCAGAAAACCCTGTTCCAGCGATTTAAATACCTTCAGTGTGTTAGTTTCCGTGGACGCTGGAATATCATAAATCAATATGCGCCTTACTCCCTGCAGTTCCAGCCGCGCAAACTCATTTGGTTGTGCATACGAGTTGGTGGACTGCGGGAACACATAGCTGTCAAATTCGCTGTGGTGGAACGAGCTAATGAAACTTCCGGGAAAGCGGCCAATAAAGGCAATATCGGCAGCGCCTTCGACATCTTTGCCGACTTGCGCCGAAGCCATGGCACCCGGCAACAGGACGATAAGCACTAAAATAATACATGGGGCAACAAATGGAACCGCGCGTGGGCTGCAATAAACCCGGACTTTCTGCCTGGGCGCAGGTCGTTTAGGTATCACTCGCAAGGCGGTCATTGGCATTATCGATGGACATTTAGGCCTTGGCAAAGCATTTTTCCGGCACAACTATTGAGGAAACTTGATGCCAAGTTCACCAAACACGCAATTGTAAAGCGCTTGCGTTGCCTGCACGACATTCAAACTCCTGCCGGCATTTTTTTTTGAGCACGCTTTGGCCGCCACCATACATTTTTCCGAGCTGACCTTGTATGCTGACCACATTTCTTTGTTGTCGCAAAAGGGTTTTAAATCGCTTTCTGATAGCTCGCCGACTTCGCCCTCGACCGCCATCGCGCCGGACAAGAAGATCACAAAAGCCAAAGTTACAGCCGTAAATATCGCTTTAGTATGCATAGTTACAATCCCATAATTACACGCAAAGTTGTACACAAAACAAACAAAGTTTAATGTTAACATGTAAAATACCACGTGGCTGCGCAGGTCTATCAGTATTGACCGAATACGTCCTCTACTGTTCCCCCGGCTGACGACTTTCCCACGAGGCCAAGCGATTATCGCAAAAGAAAACTGAACGTGGGGTGAATCATGTCAAATAGATGTATTTGCCAATGAATGAGACGTCTTCGGCGCAAGCGTCGAGCGTAAACACAGGTTCCACCTTATTTCTCAACGCCGTTTCTCCAAGCATGAAAAAGCAGTTGTGACCGGTGGGAATCCGCGTGGCGATCTGGCGCCTTGCGTCGCCTCTTTCCACCTGTGAGATAACATCTTCGATATCGAAGCAGAGCTCGACGAAATCCTGATCGAGCTTCAGGCCGATATCTTCACAAAAGCACCACCTGGGATTCCGACGCTCCCAGGCATCATATTCCTCATCGCTGACGGAATCATCGGGCTCTGGCTCCCAATAGGGCATAAAGTACCGCCGCGCAGGTTCTTGCTCAGCAAATTTACCGGAGAATAAATAAAAACACGTTTGCGCCATAGCTACCCCCGTGCCACCTGGCAGATGCAACGGGCCTCAAAAGGGGAACACCGGGGAACACCTAAGCTGCTCCCTCCTAACCAGCCTCGCATCAGGGTTCAAGTATCAAATCGGGGACGGCGTCGGCGGGAATTTGCCAGCGGTCCACCAGGCTTCGGATACCGTCATTGAACTCAGTGAGATTCGAACTATTTTCAATAATATCATTAAGTTCGTTGTGGAAGGTTCCCGATCCGTGCCCCCCATGCCCGCCGGGTCGCCCGGTAATCGGGTTGGTCCAGGTGAGCTCTTCGGTGCGCGTACGAAAACGTTTTATTTCCGCCATGGACACTCCCCAGCGTTTAAAGTCGGGGGCGCGACACACCATGCACCATTCGTGCAAACCTCCGGGGTGACGGATTCTGGCGCCGATCTGATCCCGCACCTCGTCAACTTCCCACAGCGTATCCAGCTCTTCGGGCGTCAAGTTGTCAAACCAGTCGCTGAATTCGCCATTTCTGTTGCCGGGGACACGACCGTCAACCAGCAGATCTTGCACCGGATCCAGATCTTGATCGGTGCGCCCTACCCGATTGTCAATATCGCAGACATCGTTGGGGTTGTGAACCCAGAGCTTGTTAGTGCTGACAAAATAGGTGTGATGGTTTTCAACTTCAAAGTTGTAAACGCTTACCGGTCCCTGCACATATCGCAAAGAACGAACGAGAATGTCGCCCTCGGCAGCGGCGACCGCGTTGCCCGGCTTCAGATTCGCCGCCATTTCCCAACCTTGCCCCTGCAACCAAAATGGATGTTCGGCGGTGGTCTTGATCAGGTCATAACCGGTGCTCAGTTCGTAATAGCCGGCGACATCTCTGCGTACAAGCTGGGTAACGGCATTGATGCCATCTTCGAATGTCTCATCGTCACGAGAATAAACACGATCGCCGACCACCAGGCTTTCAATCGGCCGCATGCCATTTTCTGTCCATACCAGGGTGCCCTCAAGAAAGCTGCTGCAACCTGTGTCCAGACGGCGCGAGGCGCGCGTAAAGCCGGAAAGCCTTCGCACCCTGTTGACAATGTTGAGAAGTGCATTGGGGCTGATATTTTCGCCAATCAGCTGTCCTATGGCATAGGGGTCACCGCTGGCAACAGCTTCAAATTGCTCCCCCAGTTCGTCGATAATGGCGCCCATGGTGGCATCAAAATCGGTGTACATGGCGACCGCGAGATCACGCAATTGCGTCGCGGTCTCAATGGGATTTAGCAGGAAGTCGATCAGATCCCAGAATTGCGTCAGAATGCCATCCCACAGCCCGCGCACGAGTTCAGAGGCAAATTCAACAATGTCGTCGATGACGTCGCCGGCGCCACCGGAGCCGCCGTCGCCGCCATCGCCTGAGCCACCGGAACCACCGCCGCCGGAACCGCCGCCACTACCACCGCTACCGCCGCCACTACCACCGCTACCGCCTCCGCTGCCAGCCCCACCGCCTCCGCTGCCACCGCTGGAGCCGCCATTGCCACCTCCGCCGTCGCCCCCACTGCCGTCACCGCCGTTTCCGGCGCCGCCCCAGCCGCCCTGCTCATGATAAAAACCGGCGCCGGGAGTAGCGGGGCCGCGCGGAACATCGTTGCCCGCCAACTCCATAGCGACGTTGCTGCCCTGATGCCGCGCCACCTCGCCGTATTCGTTAATACCGGCGGCTACGATGGATATCACCAGGCCGAGAATCGGCAGGTATTCGCTAATCGCCGCTCCCGCCTGTTTAACTGATCTGACTCCCACTAATCTATGTACCCGTGTCATAACCTGGACCCCGATTAATTGGCGTGGTAAGTATTGCCATCCACGAATGAAATGTTGCCCCACATTCTGTCAAGCACAGGAGAGATATGGGATAGCTTTCCTTCCAAAGTGGACGCCGTTAGAGATAACACCTGATTCACGTTGTTTCTTGCGATAAAAATTTTTGTGTCGTGCTTGCCGGCCTTACTTTCCGAAATAAAATCAACGGAATATCCGTTTAACACTCCATAATGGCTTTTTTTCAGGTCCTCCGAACTAAACACCAAACTGGCCTGATACTTTTTCGCCGCCGCATTGATCGCCGCCAGCGCAACCCGTTTAAAAAAATGCTCACCGCGATCGATAAGCATTGTTTTGTGCACGCGGATGCTCACCGCGGATGGCGGATAGTATAAATCCGGCGACAGAACAATTAGCTCGCCCTGATTTTGGTCCCCCAGGTATTTCCAGGTCCAAGCGGGATCATTGTCAATTCCCACCTGATAACCGTCTTTTACCCAGACAAGCTGTAATTCCCGCGACTGTACGGGAAGCTCACTATGGGCACGGCCGGACATTAAGAAAAGTCCCAACAACAATATCCAAGCGCTGCTCGCAGTAATATGCATTGTTTTTCCCACAATAGCTCCCGCCACTTTTACTATTAACCTGGAAATTAAATAGGTCGTCCTGACCTATTTAATTGTCACCCTTAAAAACGGGCGAAATTTTGTGAAATTCCGTGTTTTTAGGGTGGTCCGGCATCCCGGTTCGCGCGAGTCTCCGAC
>JAAUXX010026452.1_pt1 | contig 21291 bp, 18 predicted proteins | sample 7278111 | NCBI WGS metagenome assembly JAAUXX01 (sample SAMN14350116, study PRJNA611818) | marine sediment metagenome | isolation source: surface marine sediment (1.8m) | place: French Polynesia: Moorea | collected 2018-08
GAAATACTCCGCTGATAATCCGCAGAAGTCTGTAAGCGACGAAAAAGGGACTTAACCCTGTGTTTTCAAGTCCTGCGACGTCCGGACTACCCTACGAATAATCGGCTGTGCGCAACGTATCGACGACACTCTACCCGTCTCGGTTCAGGTCGTCTCATCGGCAGCGGATCGCGTTACGGCAGCACTCAATCAAGCGTTGAAAACGGCCTCGATTGGACTACGCTTTTGAAGTAGTGCGGTAAGACCACCCGCCATCGCACCAGAGCGATGCATTCGGACGATCGACCACTTAATCAAGAATTGGGAGACACCGCTATGCAAACCCGTCGTCATCATTTTCCAATACTCAAGCTTCTCGCAATTACGGCCGCAGGTGCTCTTCTGCCAACGGCCCAGGCCAACGCGACCGACTTCATCGCCGTCCCGGAGGTACAGTGGACGCCGTGCTTCGAAGAACTCGGGCCGTTCCAGTGCGCTCTATACACGGTGCCGCTGGATTATTCGGAGGCATCGAGCAGCTTTTATCTTTCCGGCGCGGAGGAAGGCATCGAGATCGCACTCGTACGCCTGCCCGCGACGGACCAAGAGAACAAGATCGGTTCCTTGTTACTTAATCCAGGAGGCCCTGGCGGCAGCGGCGTCGGCTTCGTGTTGAACGCCGGTCCCTTCCTTTATACGTCGGAGGTGCGCGCCAGATTCGACCTGATCGGATTCGACCCGCGCGGTACGAATGCCAGTACGCCGTTAAGGTGCCTGACGTCTTTCGATCTGCTCGACGAGTTGTTTGCGCTGCCCGCCTACCCGGAAGACCTTTCCGATGCCGCGGCCCAGATTGACGTCGAAAGCCGGATCACCGCGGAGTGCGACCTGAACGCGGGTCCCATACTCGACAATATGGCAACCGCCGACGTAGCGAGGGACATGGATATTCTTCGAGCAGCCGTCGGCGACGAGCAGCTGACGTATGCCGGATTCTCCTATGGGTCTTTCCTGGGTGTGACTTACGCGAATCTGTTCCCGGACCGCGTTCGCGCACTGATCGTAGACGCCGTGCTGGATCCCATTCAGTGGACCACTGGCGAGCGCAGTCCGGCCAGTCGCCCGTTTAGCACGCGGCTACGGAGCGCTGCAGGTGCAGGGGCGACGCTGGAGGAGTTCTTCAGGCTCTGCGATCTTGCCGGCCCTGATCGATGTGCCGTTGCCGGCGACGCCGCCGCCCGCTTCGACGCACTCATCGCGCGCATCGCCGAGGAACCGATTGTGCTCGTTTTCGAGGACGGCTCGGAGCTCGTTATCGACAACGTGTTTCTCGTGTCAATCACACTCGGTGTGCTCTACAACCCGTTTCAATGGGCATTCTTCGCCCTTGACCTCGCGTTCCTCGAATCACTCGCAGGGCCGATTGCGGCGTCGCAGGAGTTCAACATCATTGGAAGAGGTTTTCGTGAAGAAAACCCGAACGTCATCCCGCAAACGATCGAGGCCTTTCCGGGTGTGGCCTGCAGTGACTCTGACAATCCATCGAATCCATTCGTCTGGTTGCGTGCAGCCGGCGAATCCGAGCGCCAATTCGGTTACTTCGGGCCGACATGGACTTGGGCGAGCAGCCCCTGTGCCAGCTGGCCCGGCTCGAAGTCCAGCCGCTACGCCGGCCCTTTCACCGGAGACACCGCGAATCCGGTGCTCGTCACGAGCACGGTCTTCGACCCTGCCACGCGGTATGAAGGCGCCGTCACGGTTTTCGATCTGCTGCCGAATTCGCACCTGCTCACGGTTGAAGGCTGGGGGCATACGACGCTCTTTCTGTCGAACTGCGCGACCCAGATAGCATCGGACTACCTGGTCGATATTGCGTTGCCCGGCTCAACGAGTAATTGCCGAGTCGATGCGCCGCCATTCTTCCTGTCACCCGATGAGGTGTATCCGCCGGCGGGCCCGTCAAGCCTTGAGGTTGATCCGTCCGCAGCCAAAACGGCCGCCGAGCATCGGGAACGCGCGCTGCGATCGATCGCAGGAACCCGGCGGAGTTATAGCGCTCCCTAATCGCCGTCGCCCGAGCCTCGGCCTTGGAGGCCAGGTTCAAGCGCCAGCACTGCGCGGAGGCCTACCTGCCAGGGTACCAGGCGAAGTAGGCGCGCAGGGTTCTTGGCTCGATCGGGTGGAAATGCACGTCTTCTATTCCGTCGGCTGGTTCGCCCGGCAGCCGTGACGCATAGAAGTAGGTGATGTCGTCGTCGGCCGAGTCGAAGAGGTTCAGCGCTTCGACGCGGAAGTCGAAGTTTGCCGTGCGATAGCCGAGGCTCAGGTTCCAGACGGTCGACGAACCGGACTCGATGTCGCCGGTTTCGGTCAGCGGCCGCGGACCGAAGTGACGCACACGGAGGCTCGTGTAGGCCCCGTTGTCGAAGTTGCCCGCGATGCCGGCGGCGACCACGCGGTCGAGGCTGCCGGGAATATCACGCGCCCCGGGCTCGCCTTCCGTGAACTCCGAGCGCGTCAGCGCAAGCTCGACGTCGAACAGCCAGGTGTCGGTGAGCCGCACATAGACCGGCACTTCGATGCCGTAGCGGCGGCTCGGTGCGCTCGGTTCCGTGTTGCCCGCGTCGCCGACGAACAGGAGCTCCGAATCCAGCTCGAGATACCAGAGGGCCGCGGAGATATTGAAGCGCTCACCGTCGAAGTAGCGGTAGCCGATCTCGGTGCCCGTGGCACTGACGAGTGGGTCAACCCGATCCGCCGGTTCGCCCGTCGCCGGATCGATCCTTATGACGGTGCCGCGCGCATCGTTGCTGTGGAATGCGTTGCCCGCGCTGAAATACAGCTCGGCGTTGTCCGACAGCGTGTGAATGACGTTGAGTTTGGGCGAGACGATCGAGTCGTTCGCCGTGCCCGTATTCTCGGCAAAGTTGCTTTCCCGAACGTCGAAGTCGTACCAGTCGGCCCTGACGCCGACCGTCGCGCGCCACCGATCGTTGAAGCGGTGCTCGATGTCGTAGAACAGTCCCGTACTGGCCTGGCGGACCCGGTCCTGCCGGACCGTCTCGATCGGCTCCCGCCTGACGGTCCTGAAGAGTCCGACATTGTCGATATCGTCGACGCGGAGTGCCGCTCCCACGCGGTGTACCGTGTCTTCCCCGGCGTTCCGCTCCCATATCAGGTCGCCACCCCAGGTCGTACGGTCGTCGACCTGCCGGAACTGGTCGCCGTTCACGGGATCGTCGAGCAGGTAAGTGAAGTTCGAAAAGAGATCGAGCTCGTAGTCGATGAAATAGCCTCGAGCCGTCAGGTTTCCCTTGCCGAGGTCCCGATGCCATCGTCCGGAGAGGCTGTATCGCGACGTCTCGCCACCGACCGTATCGTCGAGGCTCCCAAGCCGGGAAATGAGTCCGGACTCGACCGCGCGCGTCGGAATCTGGTCGGCCGAGTTCCAGCTTGCGTCATAACCCATGAACATGAGATCCCACTCGCCGACGCCTTCGGTCGAGTGCGAGTAACGCACAATGCCGGTCGCCGCATCGAGATCCTCGGATACGTCTTCCCAGGGCCCGTCGTATCGGTGGCCCTGCACTCCCAGCAGCAGATCCCCGCCGCCCACCGCGTAACTGTCGGCAAGCAGCAATCGCTGATAGGCGTTCTCGCCGAGTCCGGCTTTAATCAGCGGGCCGTCGAGCCGCTTCATCATCGAGAAGCTCGCCGACCCTGCCGCCGAGAAGTCGGAGACGTCGACGTGGTACGGCCCCTTGCGGAATTCGAGCGTCTCGACGAGTTCGGGAATGATGAAGTTGAGATCCGTGTATCCCTGGCCATGTCCATGGGTCGGCACGTTAATGGGCATGCCGTCGATCCACGTCGCGAAGTCGGTCCCGTGATCGAGATTGAAACCCCGGAGGAACATCTGGTTGGATTTACCGGTGCCGCTGTGCTGTGTGACGATCAGGCCGGGTACGGCTTCGAGCATGTCGCCGGTCCTGAGGCGCGGCCGGAGATCGAGGTCAGCCTGACCGACGATTCCCTCTGATGCCGACACCGCGAGGCCGAGGCGCGTGTCCCAACGCCCTTTGACGACGATTTCTTCGAGTTCCTCGCCTTCGTGCGACAGGGCAACAGGCGCCGCCAGCGCGCCAACCAGTACGGCTGCCGACAGCGTAACAACGGGCGTACGCTGTGATCTTAGTCTCTTCATATCGTGTTAGTCCGCAGCAGGCCGGGGGTGGCCGGTATAGTTGATACAATATATCAAAACGAACGGAGCAGATGATAATGCAGAGACTCAGGCCTCGTGGCTTGGTTCCAACAAGGACCTGGCCTGACGTGTCGCCTCGGCCGAAATCGGCGAGGCAGTAGCGCTGTCCATGTCGCTCGCTCAGGAACGAACACAGATCGAAGGATTCACTGAGGCGCCGCCGCCTCCTGCTCTCGGCGTATGGCGATACGTCGCTGAACCTCGTCAAACAGGTCTTCCCGGAGTTTCAGGATCTTGAACAACTCGACGACCGTAAAGAACGGGGCCGCGACCTGTGCCTGGATCGGATGCTTGACGAGCACGGGCATCGACTTTTCGACGGCGTGGCCAATGAACTGCAGAAAATAGCCGCCGAAGAAACAGGCCGCGGCAATAGTGCCCGAGACCGCCAGCGGCGCCGCACCGACACGTGTCGCGAGGTAGGTCAACAGCGCGCCCAGGATGGCGAATACGATCGCGAACAATGCATCGAGGGTGAAGTAGAAGACGATGAACGCAATCAGTGTGACCTCGGCCGCGCTGATGCTGAATGCCGGGAACTCGATCCTGAGCCATGAGAGCGGAATCAGCACGCCGAACATGATGGTTGGAATGCCGATCATGTGTACGAGGACGTTGAACGGGTGCTGATGCGAAGCGGCGTAGCCGGTCAGCATCTCCATGAGTTTGCTGTCGGTATTCATAGCGATGATCTTACCCGATCCGGGCCGTTATACTCCGGCGCATGATAATTCTGTTTGCCGGGCTCGTGGTCTGGGCCGTTGTCCACTGGTTTCCCGCGGCGCTGCCTGAACAGCGGCACGCGCTGGTCGCGAAACTCGGTGAGGGCCCGTACAAGGGCATCTTCTCGGTCCTGCTTCTGCTCGCCGTCGTGCTCATCGTGATCGGCTGGAAACGGGCGCCAATCGTACAGGCCTACTTGCCCCTGTTGTTCGGTAACCTGTTCATCGCGCTGGCCGTCTTCCTTGCATTCGTCCTGTTCTTTGCCGCCCGGATTCCCAACAACATTCGGCGATTCGTACGCCACCCGCAGCTCACCGGCGTCATCGTCTGGGGCGTGGCACACCTGCTCGTGAACGGGCAGGTTCGGGACGTGCTCTTGTTTGGCGGTCTGTCGCTGTGGGCTATCGTCGGCATCATGCTTGCCAATCTGCGGGACGGCGAGTGGCAACGTCCCGGGCCGGTCGCGCCCTGGAAAGACGCCTTGCTCATCATCGTCGCGGCCGCGGCAACCGGACTTATGTTCCATTTCCACGGCTGGCTGTTCGGCGTGTCACCGATTCAGATCCGCTAGCCCCGCCATGTTTGGTCGCTTGGTATCATTATGTCGAACAAACACGGTTAAATTATTGAATTAGCTTGAATTAACGATAGAAGTACGGTCCACTGACCGCTCGCGGAAGCAACGGCGGCCAAGACCGCTGGCCCGCGCCGGGAACAGGGGACTTTGTATGAATCCGCTGCTTATTGCCGCGCTCGCACTGCTCATCGTTCTATGGGTCGTCGTAAAGAAGCGCGCAGCAAACGACAAGAAGAGCAACAAAAAGCCTGCCGCGACCGAGCGCCGCGTCAGCGAGATCGCCACGCCCTATCACGCCGTCGCGATCCGCCCGGGTCGCCGGATCTGCAACGCCGTTAATGAGATCCATGGCAAGCGCATGCTGTCATCCGAAGCGCCGTTGCTGCCGCTGCCGGGCTGCGACATCGCCGACTGCAGCTGCAGCTACGTCCACTACAAGGACAGGCGCAGTGGCAAGGACCGCCGCAGTCCATTCAACTCCGGCGGCCTGTCCGCCTCGACGGGTAAGTTTCAGGTCGAACGACGCGAGTCACCCGAGCGACGCCGTGAAGAGCCTATCTTCTAGCGACTACTAGTAGCCGTAGGCCGCGACGGTCGTTTCGTACTCGGCCAGCGCCGCTTCGTGGTCGGCCCGCTCGGCTATCAGCATGTCGATTTCGGCTTCGAGCTCGCCCTGCTCCTCCGCAAGACGTTTCAGGTCGGCAAGGATCAGCACCCGGTCTTCGATCGCCGTGTCCTCGGCAATGAGTTGAGCTTCCTTCTCCTGGATGGACTCGAGGTTACTGGCGATCTTTGCCTCGCGAGACGCTATCGCGGAATTCGCGCGACTAACGTTCGAGCGCAGCGTGTAGAGCTGCGAGCCGACCCGGTAGGCGTCGAGAAATTCTTCCTCCATCGCAACGTCGCAGACGCCGTGGTAGGTGCCGCCCGAGGCGCCAAGGTTGTAACCGCGGGCGGGCTGGCAAAACTCGACGAGGCCTTCTTTTCGCCCGACCTGGTAGGCCTGGAAGTCGGGTGCCACGCCGTGTTTGGCGCAGGCTTTGCGGTACTGGCCGAATCGATCGGTCGTCGAGCCGCGAGAGCCGTCTTCATAACCGACAGCATGCCAGTCGCTCATTGCGCACTGGTCAGCATTCATGGTGGCGCAGCCCGAGAGCGCTGTCGCTACGAGGAGCAGAGCAAGGCGTTTCATGATTCGGCCTCCTGTTCGGATTCATGCAGTGTGATCGCGACCTGCCGTTTTTGCCGTGATCGCACTCACAGATAGCCCGAAGCGCCTGAACGGGGGCTTAAGACCCGGCGTTCCTGCGCCCAAACGGCCGGCCCGCTGTGAACTGCATCACAGTGCAGACCCGAGCTGCGGCGGTAATCTAGGTGTCCCGCAACGGTTCGCATGTGCCCATGACTCTCGACGCCCTGACGACAGCAGGAACGCTTGCGATCGTCATCGCCGCGACGTTTCTCGTGGCTGCGCGGATCTGGCAGGCACTTGCCGGCTTTGCAGCCGGCGGCCCGGTGTTTCCTGACAGCACGATGCGCGAAGCCGCGCAGCGTTTCCGCGACGAGGCCGACAAACTCCGGGGCAATTACGCGAGCTACCTCGCCGCCCTGCTCGTCTTCGGCCTGATATTCGGCGCCGCGATCGGGCTCGGCGTCCGCGGCTTCTATGACGGCTATCCGACCTGGCAGCTCAACATCGTCATCGTGGTACTGAGCTCTGCGGCCACGTTCGTTTTCTACAAGATCCTGAGCACGCTCAAACGACTCTCGGCGACGCGCTTCCGCCGTGACGCGAACATCGCCGTCGGGCACCAGCTGCTCAGACTGGCGGCATCACAGGGCACGGTCTTCCACGATATTGAGGTCGCCGGCGGTGTCGTCGATCACGTATTGCTCGGGCACAACGGCGCCTACGCCGTACACGTCATTGCGCGCCGTCGGCGCGGCGACGGCCAGGCCAGACTCAAGGGCGAGACGCTGGAGCTCGGAGATGTCGGTCGCAGCCTCGAGCAGTTCACGAACCAGGTACACAAACTCAGCGCGGCCTTTTCGAACGAAGTCGGACACAAGATCAAGGTCCGCTCGGTGATCGCCGTTCCGGGCTGGGATGTCGAGGAACAATCGAGTGAGTATCACCTGCTCGTCAACGAACGTACCTTGCCGATCCTGACGGGCTGGAAGAGCAAAGCCGACTACCTCATGAACGAGGACGTCGCCGCGATTCAGGATTTCCTGATGGACCGCGGCAGGCGCTAGCCCGGCAGTCGTTCCAGGCGACTCGCCAATTCGCCCCGCGCCAATACGTCATTAAACTCATCGGCCAGCTCCCGGCAGGCCGCGACGACATCGCGCCAGGCACGAATGCGCTCGCCCTCCGGGTAATTCACGAAATCGTGACGATCGGGGATCTTGCGGTTGGGCAGGCGCTCGACGAACTCCGGCGAAGGGCTGACGAGGACCGTGTCCGCCGTGTGCTCGGCGCTCGCACGCCGATGCTTGAGCTTCTTGTCGAACCAGCCGGGCTTGAGGTAATCGTAGAAATGCAGGTACAGGGCCAGTCGGCCGTTGTGGCTATGCGGCAGGTCAAGGTGGTAGTCGATCACACCGCCGTCCCGATACACGCCGGGTCGCGCGCCCGGTATGTCCGCCACGCCCTCCAGCACCAGCGGAATCGACCCGGTTGCGAGCACGGCGGGCTTGTAGTTCGCTGACGACACCGGGATCTCCTGCAGCGGGAATCCTTCGAGCCCCTTGAATGGCGGATGGTCTCGCTTGTCGTAGAACAATGCCCGCTCGAAGAACAGGCCCAGTGATCGTCGGTAGGCTGCGTTGAGCGTCGCCGCGGCAACAAGACCCGCGATCAGGACCGGTGTTGCCTCACTCTTTAACGCGTGACGCGCACGGACCGTCATGATATTCGAGCGGAGCGTCGGATGCTCGACGATGTACGGCACGACGGCATCTGGAATTACCTCGTCGAGAATCTCGGTCGACTTCTCTGTGATCTCGCGGCGGTCGGGCTTCGCCGAGTAAGTCTGGTCGATATAGACGTTCTCGAAGCGCTCGATCGCCGCCAGCGGATCCGGTTGCGCGTAGCAGGCGAACCGCCACGCACCAATTGACGAGCCGATCGTGTACACGGGCCCCTCGAGCCTCGGCAGGATCTCACTCATGACGACCCGGTCGAGCTGACTCAGCACGAGCCATTTGGCGCCGCCGGACGCGCCAGCCAGGGTGCCGATCATCGACGGCTCGAAGCCGTGCTTCTGGATCTGATCGTAGGCGCGCGCACCGGCACGGATGACAAGCTTGCTCGACATCTTATGCGACTGCCGGCCGGCGGCTCAGTCGAACGGGTGCTGCTTGATGATCGTCTGCTCTCGATCGGGCCCGGTCGAGATGATGTCCACGGGCACACCGGCCAGTTCCTCGATGCGCGCGAGGTAGTCGCGGGCATTGGCAGGCAGGTCCTCATCCCTCGTAATGCCGACCGTCGACGACTGCCAGCCGGGCATGTCTTCGTAGACGGGCTGACATTCGGCAAAACGGTCTACGACGACGGGTAGACCCGCGACAGGTTCGCCGTCGATCTCGTAGCCCACGGCAATACGAATCGTCTCGAGTTCGTCGAGAACATCGAGCTTGGTTACGCACAGACCGGAGATGCTGCTATTGATGATCGACCGGCGCAGCGCGACGGCATCGAACCAGCCGACGCGACGCGGACGGCCCGTGGTGGCGCCGAACTCGGCGCCGACCGTCGCAATGTGTTCGCCCATCTCGTCGAACAGTTCGGTCGGGAAGGGTCCCGCCCCCACGCGGGTCGTGTAGGCCTTCACGATGCCAAGAATGTAATCGAGACTCCGCGGACCGACGCCCGTGCCCGTGCTGGCGGCCGCCGCGACGGTGTTCGACGACGTAACGAACGGGTAGGTCCCGTGATCAATGTCGAGGAACGTTCCCTGTGCCCCTTCGAACAGGATACTGTTACCGGCCGCGGCAATGTCGTGCAGCACCTGCGTGACGTCGACCGTAATCGGCGCGATGACCTCGGCCGCGGTCATCGCCTCGTCGAGCGTCTTGTTGAAATCGACGGGCTCGGCCTTGAAGTAATTTCTGAGCAGGAAGTTGTGGTAGTCGAGCACCTCGCCCAGCTTGGCCGCAAACTGCTCGCGCACGAACAGGTCCGACACCTTCAGTGCGCGACGAGAAACCTTGTCTTCGTATGCCGGCCCGATGCCGCGACCGGTCGTACCGATTGCGGCCGCACCGCGAGCTTTCTCCCGCGCGACGTCGAGGGCGACGTGTGACGGCAGGATCAGCGGACACCCGGGACTGACTTTTAGACGCTCGAAGACGGGAACGCCGTTTGCGACGAGCGCGTTCGCCTCGGTGACGAGCGCGTCGAGCGACAGGACGACGCCGTTGCCGATCAGGCAGCTCACGCCGTCACGCAGGATGCCTGACGGAATCAGATGCAGGACCGTCTTCTCGCCGCCGATGACGAGCGTATGGCCAGCATTGTGGCCACCCTGAAAGCGAGCGACGGCGGCGGCGCGATCCGTCAGCAGGTCGACAATCTTGCCCTTACCCTCGTCACCCCACTGGGTGCCGATGACGACGACGTTTCTTCCCATCTCTAAGCCCGAATAAAAAACAGTAGGAGAAGCCCGACGAGCATGATGCCGAACCCCGCCGCGCGCAGCTGATTATCACCGAGGCGTGCCAGTTCATCTACCATTTTGCGATAGCGCCCGGGCGCGGCGAACGGCACGAGACCCTCGAACACGAGGACGAGTGCCAGCGCCGTCAGGAACAGCTGCCAGTCCACGGGCGCTTACCGGGCAACGCGGGCCGGGCTAGTTATCCCGGCCGCGCGACTGGTTCAGGTATTGGAAGAACTCGTTGTTGGGATCGAGCACGAGGATATCGCCCGGGTTGCCAACCGAGTTCCGGTAGGCGTTGATGCTGCGATAGAACGCGTAAAACTCGGGATCCTTGGTGTACGCATTGGCGTAGACCTCGGCAGCCGTAGCATCGCCCTGACCGCGAATGATCTGTGCCTGCTTGTTGGCCTCGGCCCGAATGATTGTGCTCTCCTTGTCCGCCTCTGCTCGAATACGTTCGGCTTCGGCATCGCCCGTCGCGCGGCGTTCGAACGCAATACGTTTACGCTCGGACTCCATCTGCCGGTACACGGACTCGCGAACGTCATCCGTGAATTCCACCTGCTTCACGCGAAAGTCGACCAGGTCCGCGCCGAGGTCTGCCGCGGTGGGTGCGGCGGTTGCGAGGAGGTCCTGCATGAGTTCCTGCCGGCCGACCGAAATCGCCTCGGAAACCGTGCGTTTGCCGAACTCGGTCACGATGGCGTTCTTGATGATCTCGCCCAGGCGCTGCGAGCCCGCCTCGAGTACGCCGCCCGTCGACGTGTAGAAACGCACGGGATCGACGATGCGGTACTTCACGAAAAAGTCCACCTGCAGCGCTTCGTTCTCCTCGGTGAACACGCGCTCGGGACGATCGTCGATCGTCAGGATACGGTTCGGGAACTTGACGACGCGATCGATAACCGGCGCTTTCCACTGCAGTCCGGGCTCGTAGCCCGAGTGGACGACCGCGTTAAATCGAAGCTTGATCGCGTGCTCACGCTCGTCGACCGTAAACAGCGAGGAGATGAGCAGAAAGCCGGCAAGCGCCGCCAGGATCAGGATTGCACCACGTGAGCCGTTCATTGGCGTGTCCTCCGCTCGCGCGAATCCGTCGAGCTTTGTCGTATTTCGTTCGCGTCCCTTTGCTGGGGCGCACTCATTGACGGCACCCCGCTCTGCCGGATCACGCGATTCGGGTCCGGGTTCACGAGCTTGTCGATCGGCAGGTACAACAGATTGCCGCTGCCTTCCGAATCGAGAATGACCTTGCTGGCATTGCCATACACTTCTTCGACGGCCTCGATGTACAGGCGGTCGCGGGTAACGCGTGGCGCCTTCTGGTACTCGGCAAGCAGCGCCTCGAAACGCGCGGCCTCACCTTCGGCGTTCGCGATCAACTGGTCGCGATACGCTTCGGCGTCCTGCGTGATGCGCGCGGCCTGACCGTCGGCGCGCGCAATGACGTCTCTCGAGTACGCGTCGGCGTCGAGGATTGCGCGGTCGCGGTCGTTACGCGCTTTCTGCGCGTCGTCGACGGCGCCCTGCACGGCCGCCGGGTACGTGACTTCCTCCAGCGAAATCGACGTAACGCGAATACCGGCCTGGTAACGATCGAGCGTTTCCTGCAATGCCTCCAGCGTTCGCGATGCGATCTCCTCGCGACGGCCAGTCACGAGCGTGTCGAGCGCGCTGAAACCGACGACTTCACGAAGCGCGCTCTCTGTGACGTCGCGCAGCGTGAGATCCGGCTCAACGACCTTGAAGCTGTAGTTCACGGGATCTTCGCGGCGGTACTGCACGGTCATGTCGATCAGCACGTACTGCTCGTCGGCCGTGAGCATCTCCGTCTTGTAGGAGTACTCGCTGACCACGATCGTGTTGACGACCGTGACCGTCTCGATCGGAAACGGCCAGTGCCAGCGGAGGCCGGGCGCCGTGGTCTGTGTGTAGGCGCCGAAACGCTGGACGATGCCACGCTCGGCTTCGTCGACACGGTAGAAACCCGTGAAGATCCAGGCAACCGCCAGCAGCACGATCAATATGATCGAGCCCGCCGCGTTGCCGCCGCCTTTACCGCCACCGCCGCCTTTGCCGCCGAGCAGGCGCGAGAGCCGCCGTTGCCAACCCAACACGATTTCATCGAGGTTGGCAGGCTTCTCGTCACCGCGCTGCCACGGGTCCTTGCCGTTTCCAGGTTCGTTCCAGGCCATAGTATTTAGTCTTGAGAGATGTGGGAGAATCAGTTTGCGACTGTCGCGGCATCCGTTGCCGCCGACGCGTCCAGAATGTCGGGCGCAAGGTTTTCACGCTTGAGGAAGCGCCGCAAGTCCCTTTCCGACATGTCCACCTCGAGCAGCCAGCCGCCGTCGTCGGTGCTCGATTCGTTAATGACCGCGCCAAGCTCAAAAAGTTTGGCACGGCCCCGGCCCTGCCCGGCCTCGAGCTTCAAAAAGCCGTGGACGGATTTGGGCCTCAAACGGGTCTCGATAGCCTCGAGCAGGATATCGAGCCCTTCACCGGTCGCCGCCGATAGCCACGCCGCGCGGCCTTCGCCGTCGCGGTTCCTGGCCATGCGGGGTTTGCGGTCCAGCTTGTCAATTTTGTTGTATACCCGAATCTGCGGGATCTTGTCCGCGTCGAGCTGTTTCAAAACCGAGTTCACCTGCCTGACGCGCTGCCAGCGGTTGCTGTCGCTTGCATCAATAAGGTGGATGATCAGGTCCGCTTCGCGCGCCTCCTGCAGCGTCGAGCGGAACGCGGCAACGAGCTCATGCGGCAAATCCCGGACGAAACCCACAGTGTCCGCGAGCACGATCGGTGTCCCGTTCGGGAGGTCCAGTCGCCTGACCGTGGGATCCAGCGTCGCGAACAGCTGGTCCTGAACGTACACACCCGCTTCGGTGAGCGCGTTGAAAAGCGTTGACTTGCCGGCGTTCGTATAGCCTACGAGCGCCACGGTCGCGATTTCGGCTCGCAGGCGGTTCTGCCGGTTCAGCGTACGTCGCTGGTCCACCTGTTCGAGCCGGCGCGTTAGCTGGCGGACACGATTGCCGAGGAGCCGGCGGTCGGTCTCGAGCTGCGTTTCACCCGGGCCACGAAGCCCGATGCCGCCCTTCTGCCTCTCGAGGTGAGTCCAGCCGCGTACGAGGCGCGTCGACAGGTGCCTGAGCTGCGCGAGCTCGACCTGCAGCTTGCCTTCGAAGCTTCGCGCGCGCTGCGCGAAGATATCGAGAATCAGGCCCGCGCGATCGAGCACGCGGCACTTGAGCGCCTTCTCCAGGTTACGCTCCTGGCTGGGCGACAGCGGTGTCGACGAAATGACGAGCTCGGCGCCGCTCGACTTAACGGCCGCCTCGAGTTCCTCGAGCTTGCCCTTGCCGATGAAGTACTTCGAGTCGGGGCGCTTCCTCGACGAGACGAGCTCGCCCACGAGAATCGCGCCCGCCGAGCGGGCCAGCTCGGCGAACTCTTCGCGTTCATCGGTATCGGGTGCACCTTGGGGTCCTGCGTGCACCAGAATGGCTCGCTCGCCACTCTGCGGTCGTTCAAACAATCAAGGACTCCTGCGGTGCCGATCGTCTCCGGCTAGTCGGCAGCTCCCGCATCGTCGGGCAGCGGAAGGCGCACGTTCCGGGACGGCACCACGGTCGAAATCGCGTGCTTGTAGACCATCTGGTTGACGCTGTTCTTGAGTAGAACAACGAACTGGTCGAACGAGTCGACCTGGCCCTGAAGCTTGATTCCGTTGACGAGGTAAATGGATACAGGAACTTTTTCCTTCCGTAATATGTTCAAGAACGGATCTTGCAGTGTCTGCCCTTTAGCCATATTGGGGTTCTCCTTATTTTCGTTATAGAGAAAGCCGTTTCCGGTGGCGCCGGAATCCCAAGATCGGCTTTCTGCCAAAGCGTGTGAAAAGTCTACCATAGGCACCCGGGAATCCAGCGCTCCGGGCGGTTTTTCAGGAAGCGGGCTCTACCTGTCTCTGGCGCAGCGCGCCCGCTATGAAGGCGGAGATGGCGTCGCCCGCCCCGGCTTCAAGGGGATCGGCGACAAATACCTCGGGTACTTTGCGTAGCCAGGTGATTTGTCGCTTGGCGAGCTGGCGGGTCGCGTACAGTGCGCGCCGGAAGGCCTCGTCTTCATCGTAATCACCCTCGAGGAAGGACCAGAACTGGCGATAGCCCACTGCGCGCATGGCCGGACTGTCGCGCTCGAGGCCCGGCCGCGCCATGAGTCCACGCACTTCGTCCAGGAAACCGGCAGCAATCATGTGCTCCAGGCGCTGCTCGATGCGGGCGTGAAGTGCGCCGCGGTCGGCCGGGTTGAGAGCAACCCGCACAAAGCGAATCCCGGGCGCGGGCTGCGTCGACAGCTTCGTAAGCGACGTCAGCGTTTCGCCACTCGCCCGATACACTTCGAGGGCCCTCTGAATACGCTGCCGGTCGTTTGGCTCGATCCGGCCTGCGCTGTCCGGATCGATCTCGCGGAGGCGCGCATGCAGGGCCGGCCAGCCGTCGGCGGCAGCCTCATGATCCAGTTCACTGCGAATCTCGGGCGAGGCCTCTGGCAGTTCGGCAAGCCCTTCGGTCAGCGCGCGGAAGTACATCATCGTTCCTCCCGCGAGGAGCGGGATCCGCCCCTGGCCGTGAATGTCTCCGATCGCCTCGATCGCGTCGCGCACGAACGCGCCGGCCGAATAACTGTCCTCGGGGTCGCGAATGTCGATGAGACGGTGCGGCGCCCGTCTTAGCGTCTCGGCGTCGGGCTTGGCCGTGCCGATGTCCATTCCGCGGTAGACGAGAGCCGAATCGACGCTAATGATCTCGAACGGAAAACGCTTGAGCAGACTAACGGCAAGATCCGTCTTGCCGGCGGCCGTCGGCCCCATCAGGCAAACGGCAACGGGACGCTCATCTCTGGCGTTCATTGTCCGCGCATGAACAACCGGTCGAGGTCGCGAATCGAAATCGCTGTCCACGTCGGACGGCCGTGGTTGCACTGGTCCGATCGATCGGTCGATTCCATCTCGCGCAGCAAGGCATTCATCTCGTCGATCGTCAATCGGCGATTTGCCCGGACCGAGCCATGGCACGCCATTGTCGCCAGATAGTCGTGACAGGCGCTTTCGACCCGGCTGCTCTCTCCTGCCTCTGCAAGGTCAGCGAGCACGTCCTTGAGCAAAACCTCGGCATCCGCGTCGCGAAGCAACGCCGGGCACTCCCTGACGACAACGGTCGTCGGGCCGCTGCGGTCGACGACAAGCCCGATACTCTCGAAGAGCGCCTGCTCCCGCTCGACGAGATCGGCTTCGCTCGACGACACCGACACACTGACCGGTACGAGCAGAGGCTGACGGACCAGGCGCTTGCTGTCGAAATGGTCCTTGAGCTTTTCGTACGTAATGCGTTCATGCGCCGCGTGCATGTCGACCACGATCAGCCCGTCGGCATTCTCCGCAAGGATGTAGATGCCGGCCAGCTGAGCGACCGCATAGCCGAGCGGAGGCACATCAGACTGGTCGCCCGGCTCTTCGACCCGCTCGGCGGGTGGCGCGAACCAGCGATCGTAGGCGGCCAGGGAAGTCGAAACGCCAGTCGTCCGGCTTTGCACCGGCATCGTGACCTGCGTGCGGTACTCGCCGGCCGCCGGCGCGACCGAATGTGACGCGATCGAATCGGCACGAGCCGGAATCGCCTCGTGTGCGCCGGGCCGCGTGTCGGCCAGCGCCACCTCGAGTGCCTGCGACACGATACCGTGGACGCGGCGCTGGTCGCGAAAGCGCACCTCGTGCTTGGCGGGATGCGCGTTGGCGTCGACGGCCGCGGGATCCATCGTGATCGACAGCACATAGGCCGGATAGCGCCCATGAAAAAGGACGTCCCGATAGGCATGCCGCGCCGCGTGCGCGAGCGTCTTGTCGCCGATGCTGCGTCCGTTGATGAACCAGAACTGCAGGTCGGGCTGACTTCGGTTGAACGTCGGCAGCGCAATAAAGCCCCGAATAGCCAGCCCGTCGCGTGCGGCATCGATCGCGATCGCGTGATCGGCAAACTCCTCGCCGATGAGCTTCGCAATTCGCACAAGCTCCGCCGCCTCGTCTCCTGCCGGTGCCAGCCGGAAAATCGTGCGCTGGTTGTGGGCCAGTGAGAAACCCACGTCAGGCCGCGATAGTGCAAGCCGCTTGAGCCACTTCTCGATGTGGCCGAACTCGGTTCGTTCAGTACGCAGGAATCGACGGCGAGCCGGTGTGTTGTAAAAGAGATCGTGGACTTCGACAGTCGTTCCGTCCGGGTGTGCGACAGGGCGCGGCTCACTGATCGAGCCGCCGTCGGCATCGACCTGCCAGCCGTCCGCTGCCCCTCTCGCCCTGGAACGGATCGAGAAGCGCGAGACGGAAGCGATGCTTGGCAGCGCTTCGCCGCGAAAGCCCAGGGACGCGACCGCCTCGAGATCGTCGAGGCTCCTGATCTTGCTCGTTGCGTGCCGCGCGAGCGACAGCGCGAGTTCGTTCTTGTCGATGCCGGCGCCGTCATCGCGAATACGAATCAGCTTCTGCCCGCCGGCCTGAATCTCGACATCGATCTGTCGCGCACCCGCATCGAGACTGTTCTCGACGAGCTCCTTGGCGACCGAGGCCGGGCGCTCGACGACCTCGCCCGCCGCAATCTGGTTGACGAGGTGGCTGGGAAGTCTCTGGATCGGCATGAAGAATTCGGGCTCGATAGATCGAGCCCGAATTCTTTCAGACTGGCAGGGATTTGTCTCGTCAGGTGCCGGAGTAGACCGGGATGCTCAGCGTTTGCCCGATCCGTATGCGGTCGGTTCTCAAGTTGTTGGCGCGTCGAATGGCCGTCGCGCTGACGTTGTAGCGCTCGGCTATCTCTGAAATCGTGTCGCCACTGGCAATGACGTGTTTGACCGGCACGGCGGGCCGCCGGCGAAGGTCCATTGCAATGCGCGTGTCCGGCGGCGGGTTCTCGTAGAAGTAATTGCGTACGCCGCTCAGGACCGCATCGGCGAGCCGGGCCTGGTAGTTCCGGTTCCTGAGATTCTTCTCTTCGGTCGGGTTGGAGATAAAGCCGGTCTCGACGAGGATCGACGGCGTGTCCGGTGATTTCAAAACGATGAAACCGGCCTGTTGGACGTCCCGCCGGTGCACTTGCCCAACGCGAGCCAGTTCGTTGATCACGGCCTGGCCAACCTCGAGGCTCGCGCTCAGCGCGGCGCTCTGTGACAGGTCGATCAATACCGAGGCGAGATCGTCGTCGGTATTCTCGAGTGAAACGCCGCCAACGCTGGCGTTCTCGCGCTGTGCGAGCTGACGTGCGGCCTCGTCGCTCGCCCCACGCAGGGACAACGCGTAAACGGATGCGCCGCGCGGCCGCCGGTCCGCGACGGCATCGGCGTGAACGGAAATGAAGAGGTCGGCTTTCTGCCGTCGCGCAATGTCGATGCGCCGTCGATGGTCAATATAAGTGTCGCGATCGCGGATCAGGATTGCCTTCATGCCGGGCTCGGCGTTGATGCGGCTCGCGAGCGTCTTGGAGATACTTAAGACGACGTCTTTCTCGCGCGTGCGTCCCTTGCCAACCGCGCCGGGGTCATGGCCACCGTGGCCCGGGTCGATCGCCACGACGATGTCGCGGCCGGGGACGCGGGCCTCGGACGCTCGCTTGACCGGGGTCAGCGTGCCCGTGCGCTGAAGATCGATGACGAGGCGATCGCCGTAGCGTTCATTGGGGCCGGTCGTGAAGCTCCGCGAACGCACCGACTGGCTCAGGTCCAGGACGACGCGAAGCTGACCATCGGCCCGAACGCCCGAACGAATCGTGCGGACACTGCCCACCCCTCGTGGCAAGGCTTTGAGCGAACCGGACAGACGGCTGTCCTTGAGGTCGACGACGAGCCGGTCGGGCCCGCGCAATGTGAAGATGTTGTGGGCGACGGGACGATCGAGATCGAGAACGACGCGCGTGCGGTCGTTTTCGTGCCAGATTCGCACGTTTTCGACGGTCGTGCCCGCGTTTGCCGCGAGCGCCATCGCGCCCAGACACACGGCCAGCACGCCGCGCACGAACATGCTCCTTACCCTCATCCCAGGTATTCGCTCTATCGCCCCAAGGTGTACGGCGAGTATACGAAAATCAGCCGAAAAGCCAATAGTTTTCTCATCAAAATGAATGAGATAGAGATCTTAATTAAAGCTCTCTGGACACCTGCGAGGACTGGGCAACGGCCGCATCGAGCGATGGGCCGATCGACTCGAGCCAGGCGCCTCCGCGAGTACTCAAGCCCTCGATCCGAACCGTTCTGCCGGTTCCCGCGTAGGCAAGGCGGATGGCGATATCGGCCGATTCAGAGAGCTTCGGCGCACGATCCGGCCATTCGACGAGGCGAAGCCCGCCGTCGAACTCGTTCCATCCGAGGTACCGGAGCTCCTCTTCGCTGCCGATGCGATACAGGTCGACGTGATAGACGCGGGTTCCGTCGAACTCATAGGGCTCCACGAGCGTATAGGTCGGACTCGGTACAGGCCCGTCATGGCCCATTCCGGCGAGCATTGCGCGAACGAGACTCGACTTGCCGGCACCGAGCTCGCCTTCGAGGAGCATAGTCCAACCCGCCGCCGGCTCGGGCAGCGTGGCCGCAAGCGACTTGCCCAGCGCTTCGGTCGCGGCAGGATCCTCGAGCGTGAGCTCCACCGTCATGGATTGATGATCTGTCGCAGCCCCGCGATGACATCTGTCGCCATCAATCCGCGCTGGCCGTGCTGTGCGGCATAGTCGCCCGCCCGCGCGTGAACGTCGACGCCGAGCAGCGCGGCGTCGTGCGCATCGTAGCCTTGAGCCCGCAAGGCCGCGACGACGCCCGTCAGTACATCGCCCATGCCCGCACTTGCCATGCCGGGATTGCCGTGCAAACACACGTGGGTATCGCCGCCCTCACTCGCGACGAGCGTTCGCGCGCCCTTGAGCACGGCGACGCCGCCATAACGCTTTGCGATCTCCCGAACGGCTCCGAGCCGGTCGGACTGGATCGCCGACGCGCTCTGGCCGAGCAGCACGCCCGCTTCGCCCGGGTGCGGCGTCAGAATGCGATCCGCACGGGATGACGGCGCGGCGGACAGCAGGGGCAGCGCGCCTGCATCCCAGACGGCCGGACGTGGACAGGCGGCCAGCTCATCGAAGAGCGTTCGCGACCAGTTATCGTCCCCGAGACCAGGGCCAAGCGCCACGACGTCACTTTTCTCGAGCAGCGGCTCGAGCGCCTCCGCGTCGTTGGCGCCGCGAACCATGAGTTCGGGGCAGCGTGCAACGAGATCGCTGGCGTGAGCGGGATGCGTTGCGACCGTCACCCGGCCCGCGCCGCTCCGGAGCGCCGCCATACCCGCCAGAAGCGCTGCACCGGGCATGCCTTCGGCACCGCCGGCGATGAGCACATGACCGAAATCGCCTTTGTGAGCGTTGGTTCGCCGGCCGCGCCGAAGGTCGGCGAGCAACGCGGCCGGAACCTGCCGGAATAGAGCCCCGGCCTCCGGATAGCACGCCTGAGGAACGTCGAGCCCGGCGAACTCGATGTCCCCGCTGGCATCGATGCCATCAGCGAGAAACAGGCCAGGCTTCAGACCAACGAAGCTTATCGTCGCATCCGCAGCGACAGCCGTGCCGAGTATGCGTCCGCTGTCGCCGGCAACGCCGCTGGCAATATCGAGTGCGAGAACCGGAGCCGTGTGTTCGTTGGCCAGGTTGATGGCCCTGGCGTAATCACCGTCAACGTCGCGCACGAGACCGCTGCCGAAGAGCCCGTCTACGATCAGATCCGCGTCCTCCGGCAGCGCGTCGTCGAATCCGAGAGCATGGCCGCCGGCCGCGACGAAATCGTCGGCCGCGGTCTTTGCGTCGCCCGCCAGTCCGCCAGGGTCGGCCAGCGCGATCAGCGTAACCCGCTTGCCCAGAGCGGCGGCCAGGCGTGCCATCACGTATGCGTCGCCCGCGTTATTGCCGGGGCCGGCGAGGAACACCCAGTGTGACGCAGCCGGGTAGCGTTGGCAGGCATATTCGAATGCGCACTCGCCTGCACGCGTCATCAGCGTATAGCCCGGAATACCGTGCTGCTCGATCGCAGAGCGATCGATACTTCGAACGACGTCGACAGGGTAGATGTGCTCGGGTAAGGAACTCATGCCTGCGATTATACTGTCCTACGTTACAGAACAGCCCCGGCAAATCATGCTCGACGACGCGGAACTCGTCTCCCTCAGGCAGGACATCGACACGTGGAGCCGCGAACTGGGCTTTCAGCAGACCGGGGTCTCCGATATCGACCTGTCCGCGGCCGAAAGTCATCTGCGCGACTGGCTCGGCAAAGCGTTCCACGGAAGCATGACGTACATGGAACGCCATGGCACCAAGCGGAGCCGACCGGATGAACTGGTGCCCGGCACGATTCGCGTTATCTCGGTCCGCATGGACTATCTCGTCGAAGACCAGGCGCTCGCAATAGATGCGCTCGACCATCCGACCCGCGCTTATGTATCGCGCTACGCGCTGGGCCGCGACTATCACAAGGTCCTGCGGCGCCGGCTGGCAAAGCTCGCCAGCCGGATCGAGGAGCGCATCGGGCCGTTCGGCTTCCGTGCCTTCGTCGACAGCGCGCCGGTGCTCGAGAAGCCGCTCGCCGAGAAAGCGGGACTCGGCTGGATCGGCAAACATACGAACCTCATCAATCGCGATGCCGGGTCGTGGTTTTTCTTGGGCGAGCTCTACACCGATCTGCCGCTGCCGGTGGATTCGGCCGCAACCGAGCACTGCGGCAGCTGCAGCGCCTGCATCGACGTCTGCCCGACGGCCGCGATCGTCGCGCCGTTCGTGCTCGATGCGCGCCGCTGCCTGTCCTACCTGACAATTGAATCTCGCGACGCGATACCCGTCGAATTTCGCAAGGCAATGGGTAACCGCATCTACGGCTGCGACGACTGCCTGGCGGTCTGTCCCTGGAACAAGTTCGCGCAAGAAGCCGGTGAAGCGAAACTGCGCGCCCGCGACGACCTGAAAGCGCCTGATCTTGCCGCGCTTGCCGCCCTCGACGATGCC
>JAAUXX010034043.1_pt1 | contig 21183 bp, 8 predicted proteins | sample 7278111 | NCBI WGS metagenome assembly JAAUXX01 (sample SAMN14350116, study PRJNA611818) | marine sediment metagenome | isolation source: surface marine sediment (1.8m) | place: French Polynesia: Moorea | collected 2018-08
CTCCCCGTGCGGGAGCGTGGAATGAAACCGAGCTGATTTTGGTGATTATTGCTGACATAAGATCCGCGCCCCGTGCGGGAGCGTGGATTGAAACGGTTCAGAACAGACGAGCCGTCCATTAGCGAGTCTTCGCTCCCCGTGCGGGAGCGTGGATTGAAACAAAACACTTAGTGCGGAGAGATGCGCGCTCTGTTTTCGCTCCCCGTGCGGGAGCGTGGATTGAAACCGCTGGCGCGGGCTTGGATGCGGGCAACTTCATTTCGCTCCCCGTGCGGGAGCGTGGATTGAAACTCCGCCTCGTGCGACATGCATAATCTGATCCGCAGTTCGCTCCCCGTGCGGGAGCGTGGATTGAAACGTCGAGTGGCAGATGGGCTACCCGATTGGTCACACTTCGCTCCCCGTGCGGGAGCGTGGATTGAAACTCGAATACGAACTTCATTCCCAAATACTTTATTTTTCGCTCCCCGTGCGGGAGCGTGGATTGAAACCTCTGGTGGCGCTGCCACGTTTATTAGTGGCAACTTCGCTCCCCGTGCGGGAGCGTGGATTGAAACGCGTTTTACGAGAGACGATCCCGCGCGATCCAGTTTCGCTCCCCGTGCGGGAGCGTGGATTGAAACAGAGTATTTAGCGCAATTTGATACACTAATGATTTTCGCTCCCCGTGCGGGAGCGTGGATTGAAACAATTTCTATCGCATCATGCGAGCGCTATCCCCTCTTCGCTCCCCGTGCGGGAGCGTGGATTGAAACTGCTGGTCCAAACCAGGACTGGCCGCATCTACCGTTCGCTCCCCGTGCGGGAGCGTGGATTGAAACACCTCGGTTTATGGCGGTTCACCCACTACTATGGTTCGTATTAAACGTCAATTACTTTGTCCGGTGTGGAAAGTACGAACGATTTCAAGGTTCTATGGATCGAGACAGAAACGATCTCGGCGCAAAAACTCCTGCAGCTGGCTAAAATTACCAATTCTTGTAAATTTTACGGTGCCAGAGTCTTACGGAAAATAGGAAAACTGCCGTCTGTTGGCAATTTTTGACAGGAATACCCGAGCTTTTCCCAGAAACCTGCCGCACTGGGGTGGGACTTTACAGTAATGGTTTCGGCTCCTTTTTCTTTGACAATCTGTTCAAAAGCCCTCACTAGAGCACGTCCAGTTCCTTTTTCCCGATATGGCTCGTCAACATATATTCCCTGAATGAGTGCTTTGTTTCCCGACTGTATTCCGTTTATGCCGCTGTCACGATTGTTCCCGCTTAGAATTTCGATCTTGTTGTGATCGACATATTCCGGATCATCCATGACTCTGGTAATTTCTATGTCAAAGTCTGACCTAGCTGGCTCAGTTCTCTCTTCCGATCTCGGTGTTTCATCAGTGTTGTTTGGCGTTTCACTAATATCGTCGTTGCCATTTTCGGACGGCTGAGTGTTTTGGGCGATGATCGTTAGTTGTGACATGCCGCTATCGGTAACTCGTTCGGTCGCATGTAAGCCGCTTTCGCTAGTGTCCGTCATAGGGAGCGCAGTAAAACGGGGTATGGTGGTATCAGCACCCTCCGGCATGTGGTATTCCCTGGCTTTCGGTATCCCCACGTCGCTACCCAACAGCTCGGGATCAAAATCGAGATGTTCGTTGCGCCGCATACCCGCTCCCGCCCACTCCTCAGTGAGGCGAACGCTCCCCCATTCAGCACTTTCGCTGATCGCGCCGAATTGCCCGGTGTCGGGATCGGTCAGCCACTCTCGCGGCGCCGGTAGCTTGTCACCGGATTCACTTAAAGCACCGTCCTGATATTCTTCCGCGCCACCGCCCGGCGCGAAAGTTTTCTCCCGCGGTCTTTCGGTCACCCACCCGGTTTCCAGGGGCGTGGGGGGTAAGAGGGGAGGGCCAAGATGGTCATGCTCTGGGCGTCGTGTGACGGCATAGGGGGCAACACCCGGGCTTTTATTCGTCGGTAAAGTACTATCGGCGCCAGGTGGCGTACCCAGGGTCGCCGGATCGATGTCGAGCAATTGTGCCGCATGGGTGAGCGTTTGCTCAATCTTTGCCGCGGATGTGTCGGGTGAATTCAGCGCTGTCCAGATGATATTGGGTGGGTATTTGCTCAGCGTCTCGGTGACGCTGTCCCGGGTGGCGTCCGGTGGATTCAGCGCAGAGAGAATTTCCGGGCGGATGGCCTCAAGTACTTTGGGCGACGTCATCGTGTCGCTTGCTTCGGTGCCCTTGAAAAACCATTCTTTGACTTCCCGGGCGGCGCAAAGCAGACCCAGCGTACGGCCCACATAGCCGGCGAGCCCCAAAAATTTGCTGGTTTCGTCCATGTGGGGCACAATCGTTTTCACGGCTTCTGATGTGCTGGGAAGGCGGTAGCTCGCCTCCAGGAATTGTGTGTCCAGCGCCGTTTTCGCGGCCTGTATTGTCGAGAACTCGATTGGCGGCATCAGCATTCCTCCTGCTACCATGCTCTTGTCATATTAGAGCCTATCTCGCCCTGACCCCGGTATAAATAGACCAAAAGTGCTATGCGCTCACACCCACCTAAACATGCCGCTTCTTGCTGTCACGGGGAGGCTAGCGAAGTGCGGGAGCGTGGATTGAAACGCCAACCGAGCAATCCGAATCGTTAGCGGCGTAATTCGCTCCCCGTGCTCCAGTTCGAAGCGTCTTCGAACCAAATAATCGATTGTTTGAGCGCTTGGGAAGCACATTTAAATGGCACTGACATTAATGTCAACTCTCACTTTAACTATACGCCTTAGAGCAAATAACCACCCAAAAAATCCTGTCATATAATTTGCCTAGAAAGTGGGTAGTGTCTGCTAATTCCACATGACGCGGAGATTGCTAGTATTGAGTGAGATGTGCCTGGCGCTATGCTAACATTCCAACTCGGTTTGCGACAGAACCCAAAATAGCAATAAGTCGTGCCAATCTCTGAACTTTGCGCGCTATATTTTTTCGACCCAACCAGACAGTTATACCCGATATACACCAAGAACTCATCAAAACAGGTGTTATTTGCTATGTCACATACTCTCGTTACGTCCCCCAGCCCTAAGAACACACGCCCGCTGCCCGTTTCGCTGCAATATGCCCTAGAACATTTATCGGGCGTTGACATGAGCGATGTTGAAGTGCACGTCGGATCGGAGGTACCCGAAAAATACGGCGTGGAAGCCGTTACGATGGGCAACCGCGTCTATTTGTACGCCAATAACGAACACATCCTGGCCCACGAGGCATGGCATGTGGTGCAACAAAAACAGGGGCGCGTGAAGGCGGCGATGACCTCCGATGACCTGTTTATTGATGCGGTATTAGAAGAAGAAGCTCATAACATGGGTGCACTGGCTCAAGGGTTAGCAAGCATCGGCCTGCCCATGCCGAATCGTCACGCCCTTAAACGTTGCGCCATCACTCAGGAAGCGATTCAGCCCTGGATCAAAATCACTAACGATCCGAATGAGATCGAGTCCAAACAATGGAATGCCGTGGGTACGGTACTGAATAAACTCAACGAATACGAAAATGTTAACAACGACTCGCACCCGGGTATCGACTACGTTGTGGGAAAAATGTTCAACAAAAATTTGAGCTACGATAATTACAATGATTTGCTCAACGATGAAGATAATATTCTCAAGCCCTTATTTGGTTTTCAGCATGAGAAAAAAATGCGTGAGCTTATGGGGACGCAGGGACAGATGCGCACGACCTATAAGCTGCAGCTGGATCAGTACATGCAGCAAAAGGAAAATGAGCATAATCAAAAATATCAAAACAGGCGTATTATTCCCACCTTCGGTGCAAATTACTGGCGAAAGCTGTATTTTAAAAATAACCCGCGTGATTTTTTAATCTGGGGGCGAAAAACCTCCTATCCGATTCTCAAAATTGCCCGAGATCCAACACGCTGCTCCACCCCCTTTCTGGATGAATTAATGCAGCCCAATGCCGATTTTGCTAATTCCATGAACTGCTGGGAAGCCGTGCTTTATTCGGCCATGCAGGCCAGAGTGGTCTCGGCGGATTATGTTTTGTGGGCCATTCAGGACTTGACGCGACAATTTCGCGATAAGTATTTGTTCGGCTATCCTTACTCTCCGGTATTACCCGATAACCTGAATGTGAATACGGACCACGACGTGCCCACATTTATGGAGCACTTGTTTTCTCACAGCACCCATCACTCCACCATTCTGACCAACGACTATATTGCCGCTGGCGGCAATAAAATCCCTGCCTTACCCAACCATATACCCAGGGGTCAGGTTGTACTTTTTTGTGGCGGCAGCCATGTCGCTATCTCCACAGGCCGGCGCAGACAAATTGCGAACCAGGCCGGGCGTAACGCCTGTGGTATGGGGCATGGCATTTTAGAGCTGGATGGCGAACCCGATAACCCCTTCGCCGACACCATACGCGAAACCACGATCGAAGACCGTATTCTCGAAAAAGGCTTATACGGCAGCGAGATTTGGCTAGGCTGGCTTGGCGACTGCCCGAACCAGCAAGTGCGTATTCGCTATGACTCTCGGACGGTCCAACGCAGAAAGCGCACCTATGTAGTGAATGCGAACGTGGCGGCCACCAACCTCTATACGATTGGGAATTTTCAGGTGGCGTAAACGGCGCACCGCCAGCGCCTTTTCTTCACAACTTTTTGAGCGGCCCATACCCTTATATCGAGAGTCCACATGCTGGGAATCCTTATGTTGGGCTGTGGGCTGACAGGCAAACGCGAGAATATCTCCTATGACCACTGCCAAACAAGATACCGAAACCTCCGTAAGTGATGATCCCGCGCTGGACTATGTGTTGGATCAGTTCGACAAAGTCGGCGTTCTGCGCGTAGGAACGGAAATTACCCTCGACCAGCAATTTACCGGCTCTACGCAACTCACTACCATGTTTATGGATTGCCTGGCCACAGAGACATTTACTATAAAACTCAGCTCCTGGCAAACCTCCGATGATCAGTCGTCGCTCACGCTGATCGGCACATCCACCATACTCAATGTGGAAAATATGGGCGTCACGCTCACTGCCTCGACTGTGAACGGGTCGTTACATCTGTGCATAGAACTCACACCCCCGGGCAAATATACCTTCAGCACCATTTTGCCCGATATGCCCGTGCAAAAAACCGGCTCGCCCAAGGATGAACTGGAAGGCGGTATGACCACCTTCTTGGATAAACTCAGTTTTGCCACCCGCACACTGATTTTCACCAATCAGGCCATGGAATATGGCCCTAATAAAGAAAAGCTGGTCTCTGGCCTGAATCTTGTAGCCGAACTGTATTTTACCGGGATTCTTTACGAGCTATCGGTGCTGACCGGCAGCGAAGGCCCGATTTCTATTGCCGGGCCATTGGTAGAATTCAGAACCGTTTCCGACCCCCTGGCGTTTTTGGGCATACGACTGGATCGGCCACTGGCGCTGGCGGCGGACCAGTTGTCCGATACCTTGCCCATCAACAACCCCAGGCTGCACATTAAGTCGCCCCTGTATCCAGGGCAGGTGGATCACAGCATCGACTTTATGCGGCAGGCCGGTGTTTACCTGTTGGCCGATATGGATTTTTTTGGCCAGTCCTGGCAGATGATTGGCCGTGTCGGCGAGACTGGCGGTGACATTGAATTGTCGTTATTTGGGCGCAACACCGGCTCCAGCCTCGGTGGTTTGAGTAAGCTGACCACCAATATGAGCGGCATGGAAGACGTGGACTTTAGCCAGCATTTACCCGCGGATATGCCAAGCACAGGCTCGATTCAGATCACCGAAGTGGGCTGCACCTACAACGTCACCAAAAAGTCGGTGCAATACCTTAACTTTGGTGTGGGCATGGACGTTGGCTGGACCTTAATCAAAGATGTACTCAGCGTCGACGAGGTGGGGGCGAGCCTGTCGGTGCAACACCCCTTCGACAAACGCAGCAGACAATTAGGCGTGACCTTGTCCGCATCGTTGGACATTAAAGGTTCAAAGCTCGTCGGTTTCGCGTCGCTGCCCAATTATGACTTTGGCGGCGGCCTGGCCCCGGAACAGACGCTGCCGCTCGGCGATTTAGTCGAGAGCTTCAGTAGCAAACCCATGAATTTACCGGCATTAACGATTCAGGAACTCTACGTCGCCGCGTCCCCCAAAGAGAAAACCTTTGCCTTCGAATGTGTCATAAACGATGTCGTCAGTGTACCCGTCGGGCAGTCCTCTTTTGATGTGAAAAATATTGATTTTGTTATGCACTATGACAAAACCGAGGGGCTGACGGGGGCATTTTCCGCCAATATGACCGTCGCCAGTGCCTGCGCCGTCTTGTCGGCGCAGTTGGATACACAGTTCACCCTCAGCGGCTCATTATTTAATGTGGATTTTCGCACTTTCTGGCGGCAGGTGAATCCGGGACACGACCTGCCCGCTGAAATGCCCGACCTTATATTCAATTTTCTGACCTTGAGCGTGGCCCCCCAGGAGGGCGACTTCAGTGTCTCCGGCAAGGCCAGCGTGAATTGGGACAAGCTGCCCTTTGGCCAGAGCCTCGATACCCAGGTGGAGTTTTCGTTTGCGGTAGACCGTACCAAAGGACAAAAGGCCGCGACCACGGCACGCATGAGTTTAGTAGGCTCAGGGGAGGTGGACTTTGGAGAAGGCTTTGCGCTGAAGCAATTTAATTTTGTGTTCGACTACAACTCACACAGTGGCTGGAGCTTATCGGGCAGCGCTGCTGTGGCCATGCTCGATACAGAATTGACTCTGAATGCCGCCTATAAAGACACCACTAAAGGCCAACTGTTTACACTGACCGCCATCGCATCACCCGAGCAATCTCTGCTTCATATGGCCGGCGTCGCCTCCTACAGTTTTCATCAGTTTGATGTGATGATCGACCGCCGCGCGGTGGAAGGCGGTCCCGATCTCACTTTTTGGAGCTTGCGATTGGATTCGACCTTGGCCATTGATAACGTGTTAACCGTCGGCGGCTACTTAAGCCTGTACGACAAAGACGATGGCAGCAAAGGTCTGATGTTTAACCCCAAGGAGGGCACCGCCACCGCCAAGATACCCTTGCCGGAAGAGCTTTCGCTTTCGCTGGGCGTGTTTGGTGTGGGTATTGTCAGAGAGGCGGGCAGCAGCGGCTGGTGTTTTAACGCCACCGTCGATATGGCCCTGCAAGACGGCCCTCATTGGCTTGGCCAGATACTGCCGAGTAAGTTGCGCGCAAATCTTGTGGTGGGCCAAAAAGACAGTCGCATCAGTGCCCTGAAAGTCACCGATGTACTCGACCTCACATTGCCGCACGCGGGTGGCAAGCCCATGGGCACCCTGTACTTTCAACTGCTGGAACTCGGCATCGATCTGCGCCCCAATGTGGGCCTGATGTTTACCACTGGCATGGGGTTCAGCCAAGAAGTGAATGCCTTTTTGGGTGCGGGTAGTCTGTTCCGGGTGTATCAGGCGGGCGATGCCAACAGTCTGGCGCGCACACGCTTTACCGTCAGCGAAAACGGCATCGAAGTGGATATCATCACCTCGCCGTTTGCAGGCGCCAACGCAGTCGTGATCAATAATGAATCCTGGATCGACGCCGACTTTGGCGAGTGCGGTGCGATGCAGTTTAAATTGCCCACCTTTAAATACGATGCCGTCTCGCAATATTTTGAAGGGGGCAGCGGGGTAAAAGTCACGCGGCCACTGGCGATTCCGCTGACGCCGTTAAAAGAATTACTGAAAGCGGTAAAACTGAACGCCGCGGCCAAGGTGTTCCCCGATGTGATCCCTATTAAAAGCGTGAAGGTGGTCGATGACCAGGGCGATTTCAAAATAGACGAGCTGATTCATTTGCTCGAAGGCGCTGGCGACATTCCCGGTGAGATCAAATCCGTGCTACGCGAGGTGGGCGATTTGCTGGACCGCTTCCCAGATACCTTTAAGCAGTACTTTAATATCACCATACCCGAAGCGCTGACCTTTAAGTTCGGCTTTTCCCCCAGTGGACGCGTTACCCTGGATTTGCGTACCGGCGAAACCCCCATCCGCGTATTGCAGCCAGCCATGGTGCAAGGCATTGTACCGATGCCCGGACTGGTGGGCATGGAAGTCCGCCGTATTTCCATCGGCACCATTGCCAGCGGCAGTTTGTTCCAGGCCACTGTCGATGGCCACATCGACAGCTACGACATGGCCACACTGGCGGTGTCTCTGATGCTGCCCACCAATGAGAATTTCCCACTGCCCACCTCCGACGAGCTGCAACGCCGGGTGATTTTAAATAACCTGTTTATGATTATTCCCTTGCAGCAGGGCGTACCTATTCCCATCCCGGTGTTTTTCGATCAGTTAGGCTTGGAATATATGGGTATCGAAGGCGTGGGCTTGCAGGGGCATGTGGGCTTCCCTCAACCTAAGTTAAGCGCCTCTGGCGCGGTGGCATTTTACCAGAGCTTCAGCGAATTTTTCTCTGACCGAAGTTACTTGCTGGACCCCAAAAACCCGCCCGGCAATATCGACCTGGAACTCAAACTCAACAACAACTTTGTGCAACTACCCGAATACCTGGGCGGCAAAGTATTGGGCATGAAAGATTCCCCGGTGGCCATCAGCCTGTGGCGTTACCTGGCCCACGGGTTAAATTTCTTTAAAACCCTGTCGCTCAATGAAATGATCCAGTCCATCCCCATCGAGCACCGGGTGGGCAGTGCCGCACAGTCCTTCTTATTTATGGAATTCGACGCGGATTGGCTGATCACCACGCCTAACGAATTTAAACAGGGCGCCTTCGCGCAACTGAAATTAAGCGATAGCGACAAGCAGGATTTTATCGACGTGTTGCCGGCGGTACAGATCGCCGCTCAGAAGGTTAGCGGCGACAAAGAAGAAGGCTTGGTGGTGTTTTTACGCGGTGAGGCGGATATTAAAGTGATTCGTCTGGAAGTCGTGTTTGGTCTGGCAGCCTCGGGCTCCATGGGCTTTAGCACCGGCTTTAAATTCACCGGCGAACTGGCAAGAATCATTGAAGTGGAACTGGGTGGCGCCCTGGCGGTGAATGCGCCTAAAGTCAGCAATAACACGCACGTAGAAAAAGCCGCGCCGGTGCTGATTAGCGCCCGACATTCCTCAAGCCTGCCACGTGGTGTGCCGCTGGCGATGCATTTTGATGGTGAGTCATCGATCACGCTGTACGATACCGGTGCGCATAACTTTAGTGGGGCTTTTACCGTGGAAGCCTGGATTAACGTGGATCGCTTCGATAAAACCTGGCAGGCCATCATCACCAAAGGGGATTCCTCCTGGCGGGTGCACCGCTACGGCAACAGCCAGAAAATCGCCTTTGGCACCAGTGGCTTATCCAACGTAGATCTGCCGAGTAAACAAGATATTTACACCGGTCAGTGGGTGCACGTGGCGGCCGTATATACGGGCAAACAAAAACGCCTGTACATTAACGGGCAATTGGATAACGCCGTGTCTGTGACCGGCCAATTAACCACTAATACCTTTCCTACCGTTATCGGCGACAACGCCGAAGCCAAAGGTCGCCCGTTTGTCGGCAGCATGACGGAAGTGCGCCTGTGGAAGCAGGGCCGCAGCGCTAACAATATTCTGCACACTATGAATGTGAAAGTGGCGGATAATGCGCGCAATCTGGTGTCGTGCTATCGCTTTAGCCAATATTATGGCTACACCGCCGTTGACCAAACCGGACAGGTGCCAGGCGTTATGCACAGTCCCAACTGGGTGGTCTCGGATCTGCTATTGCTGGACGGGCTGCAACTGGATGGGGGCAAGCAAAGCTACGCCAGCGTCACCGATGGCAGCGCCTTTACTATGAACAAGGCCTTTTCGGTGGAGTGCTGGATTAAAGTGGACGCCTTCAACAAAAACTGGCAGGCGATCGTCACTAAAGGCGATTCCAGCTGGCGTGTACACCGTTACCGCAATACACAAAAAATTGCCTTTGGCACATCGGGCTTATCCAATGGCGATTTGCCGTCCAAACAGGATATCCCGCTCAACACCTGGACTCATGTGGCCGCCGTGTACGATGGCAAAACAAAATCCCTCTACATCAACGGCAAACTGGATAACAGCGCCGCCACCACCGGCACCCTGGGCAGCAACAACTACGCCCTGAGTGTCGGGCACAATGCGCAGCGCCCAGGCCGCGAATTTAAGGGCGCCATCGACGATGTGCGCCTGTGGTCCACCGCGCGCAGCGCCCAGGCCATTAATCAAAACGCCATGCGCCTGCTCACGGGTAAAGAAGCCGGGCTGGTGGCCGCGTGGTCGTTTCAGCGCGGCTTTGGCCAGCAGGCAGACGACCTCTGTGGGCAACACCCGCTGCAACTGAATAACAGTGTCTGGCGTGTGGCCAGAGATAGGGAGAACGTGCCTGTGGTCTCGGGTATTGTGCTGGGCGAGGCCGCCAACAGCACCGTGCGCGTGCGCCAGCTTAACGGCTTTCCCACTGCGGCCTTTACCCTGGAGTGCTGGGTGATGCCGGGGGCGAACCCACACAATGGATGTCTGGTCAGTGTGGTGGGCGCTGGCGATAAAGGCTTCGCCCTGCTCAATCCGAACAACCTCACCGTGTATATCAATGGCCGCGCCAGTGCGCCGACAGGGGTAGGCTTGCAACAAGGGCGCTGGCAACACCTGGCGTTGAGCTGGGAAGCCAGTAGCGGCAAGTTCCAGATCTTTATCGATGGCACTTTGACGAAACAGCTCACCCACGCTGCCGGTCAGGCCCTGCCCAAATCCGGTGACTGGGCATTCGGGCAAGAGCAAAGCACCGCGGGCGAGTTTGTGAACAACAAAGGCTTCGTCGGGCGTTTGGCCCACTGTCGCCTTTGGAGTGGTGTGCGCGACCAGAAAGCGATGGCGCAAACCATGCTGGCCACCGTGGACGCCAGCAGTCAGGGCTTGGTGGCTCTGTGGCCACTAGAGGCCGGCGGTGGCGACACCGTTAACGAATTAGTGCATCAGGCCGACGGTATGGCCCAGGCGGTGCAATGGCCGGTGCGACGGCATCTTGTGCCCAAAGGGTTGCTGTTTGACGGCACATCGAGCGCGCTTGAGGCTCAGGCCAGCGACCACCACAACCTGACCGCCTACACCGCGGAATGCTGGTTCCGCGCCGACAAACCGACACAAACCTGGACCGGCCTGCTCGGTAAGCCGGGGCGCAACTTTAATATCTGGCTGCACGAGAGCGGTTATATACATCACCGCTTTCACACCACAACCAACACCAACGCCGGCGCCCCCAACACGCCGACCGGTACGGTCAACTGGAACACCTGGATGCATGTGGCCATCACCAACGATGGCAAGGTGGCCTGCACCTATGTGAACGGTGAACTGGTGGCCAAGGGCGCCAGCGATACGCTGTTGCCGGACAATACCCCTTTTATTGTCGGTCGCAACCTGGATGGCAAAAAGAGCAATTTCTTTAAAGGCGCCATCGACGAGGTGCGTGTATGGTCCATCGCCCATACCCAGGAAGATATTCAGCGCACCATGCACCGCCCTCTGGTGGGCTACGAGCCGGGCTTAACACTGTATTGGAGTATGGAGGCCGGCAGTGGTGAGCGCATCGTGGATCGCACAGGTAATGGCAACGTGGGCCTTATCCAGGGTGCGCAATGGAATATGACGAAAGCCCCGGTGGCTCAGGCCGATGCGGACACGGCCGCTTTTCAATTGTGGGGCCACTGCCACCTCAAGTTGCTCGACCACGCGATATTTACCGGCGATGTGCGGGTGGTGGATACCGACTTCTGGTTCCAGGGCAAACTCGCCCTGTTCCCCTCCAAATGGCCGATTGCCGTCAATGGCAATGTGGAAGGCTCCATCGGCAAAAACCACTTTTTGCTCACCGGTGATGTGAATACGGAATTATTCGGCTTGCCCTTGTTAACCGCCCATACGCGGATTTCCGACAGTGGCGTGTCCATTCACAGCCTGTTGTTTGGTGCGCAACTGGCACTGGACGTGCAAAAAGAAAACAAAGGTGTGCGCATAAAAGGTGGCGTGGGGTATCAGAAAGACGCCTCCCTCGATTTCGGCCCCATTCGCATTGCCGGTGTGAAAGTCGCCGATAACGTGCGCATTAGTGTGTCGTTGGATATTGGGCTTGCCGTCGATATCAGCCAGGAAAAACTTGCCCTCGGTATTAAAGCTGCATTTTCTATCAACGGTATAGGCTTTGATATTCACTTTACCCTGAGTGTATCGCCGGCCGATATTGCCGCCATGGTGAAAAGCATTGTCAAGAAAATTGTGGCCGAGCCCATGAAGTATTTAGAACACATGTTCAGCGATGCGGCCAAGTGGCTGGAAGATGTCGGCAAGGGTGTTATCGAGTTTGCCGATGATGTGGGCAAGGAGTTGGGTAAAGCCCTCAAGGCATTAAAAGCACCGGCGGAAGACGTGGCAAAATTACTGGATAACGCCGGCTACGAAGTGGAGAAAATCGGCAATGCCTTGGCCTCCGGCTTTAATCAGGGCGCCGAGGATGTGGCTAAAGCGCTCAAAGACGTGGGCAAAACGGCAGAAGATGTCGGCCATGCCTTGAAAAACACCTTTAATTCCAGCACGAAACAAGCCGCCAAGGCCCTAAAGGACGTGGGCTATGTGGCGGAAGACGTGGGCAAAGCCCTAAGCAAAACCTTCACCCGCGATGCACAAGAGGCCGCCAAAGCGCTGAAGGCGGCAGGTTATGCCATTGAAGATGTGGGCAAAGGCTTGGAAAAAGGCTTTAACCAGGGCGCGAAGGAGGTGGCCAAAACGCTGAAAGATATTGGCCAAGGCGCGGAAGATGTGGGCAAAGCGCTGAAGCATGTGTTTAACACCGGCACCGAAGACGCCGCCAAGTTTCTTAAAGGCGCCGGTTTCGTGGCGAATGATGTGGGTAAAGCCCTGCAAAAAAGCTTCACCAAAGACGCCAAAGCCGCTGCCAACGCGATGAAAAACGCCGGCTATATCGCCGAGGACATCGGTAAAGGCCTGGCCTCTGGCTTTAAGCAAGGCGCCAACGACGTAGCGAAGACCCTCAAAGGCATTGGCCATGGCGCCGAGTCTATCGGCAAGTCTCTGAAATCCGTCTTTAACACCGGCACCAACGACGCGGCCAAAGTGCTCAGAGGCGCCGGCTTTAATGCCAAACAGGTGGGCGATGGCCTGCGCAAGGTCTTCACCAGTAACGGTAACGTGGCGGCCTCGGCACTTAAATACGCCGGCTTTGGCGCTAACGATGTAGGCTCTGCGCTCAACAGCGCCTTTGGCTTGAGCGCCAACGCCGCCGGCCTAGCATTGAACGCGGCGGGCTTTGGGGTCAACCAGGTGGGGCAGGTGCTGCGCACCACCTTTAAGCAGCCGGCGAATAGCGTAGCAAATTTTATGAAAAACTCGCTCAAACTCAACGACAAAACCGTTAACTCCGCACTCAAAGGCGCTGGCTTTGCCGCCAACCAGGTGGCGGGCGCCATGAAAAGCGCTTTCAACTGGACAGAAAACGCCGGCAAAACCATCGCCAAAACGGCGGAAAAAGTCTTTAATCCATCTAAGTGGTAGGGGAGAGATATGTCAGAAAAACACGCGCAAACCTTTATTGAACATCTTAAGAAAAAACCCTCGCTCAGACGCAAGCTGGGCGATTTAGAAGAAGGCGACTGGGATGGCGTGGTGGCCATCGGGAAAGATGTGGATTGCCATTTTACTCCGGAGGAAATTCGGGCGCAGGTGCCGGAGAGTTTTTATCGCGGTAAGGGTGAGACACCGGAGCATGGGTGGGATGTGAAATTTGCGAAGTGAGTAGGGTTGTAATAACGTGCGTGGTAAAGGTTTTTGGTGATGTGCCTTTGTGGGTGGAGGCACATTTATCCTCAGCATTTATTCCTACCACGACGAACACAATTGAGAGATTTAGGGAATATGAAGAATATTGAAAATCAGAAGGAAGATGAGTTTTTCATAAAGACAAGGGAGCTGGGAGAGCTTTTTGACTCAACATTTGATTTGAGCGTTAGTGCGACAAGCAAAGCTTGTCGCATCTAGCAGGGTGAAAGTCCCTGCCGGGTAAGAGCTAGCCACTCACCCGTATCGAGTCTCCCTAGTTGACAAGGCTTGTAACCATTTGAGTAATGGCGGACAAATGAAAAATTGGCTACGCATCCTGACAGTAACATTGCCAATGCCCTCGTAGTTCTCTTCAGCATCAAGAACCAACAGTATCCAATCCAAACCAGCGATTCAGGGGCGGGATGTTTTTTACTATAGCTTTTTCCAAAAATACAATAAGCAAAAACGAGGCTAACAATGTTGGCAATAATATAAGTGGTAAATATAACCACTTCGGGATGGTCAATGAACTTGTAGCGGGGGGCGCACCGAGGCTTGCCATGGGTTTTCGTCGGCGCCACATGGCGAAGCCGCTTATTGACAAGGCGATTAGGGCTGCAGCAGTGAATAGCCCCAGCACCTGATTGAACCAGCCAAATAGATGTCCTTCGTGGGCGGCGATGCCGTAGCCAATAATTCGATCGGTTAGCGTCTTGTCACTGAAATTTTGTATTTTTTTAACGCGGCCATTATTTCCGTCCAGCCAGGCCGTTTGCCGCAGGGGTCGGTTTTGGTGCATTGATGCCAGTTTCCATTCATTCGCTGCCTGGTCGCTCACTGATAATTCTGCCGGCCAGGCGAACCCGAGGGCGCCAGCCGCCCGGATTGTGGCGGTATTGAGATCGTAATGTAAAGCCGCTTCAACCCGCCAACTGTTCCTTTGCTTTTCCCGAGACGTGTTCCAGTCTTGTGAACTTAGCTGTGTCGTCAATTTTCTTGCTTCTTTAAATGACGCTCCCCACACGCTTGTCCACGGCAGCGCCGTTATGAGTAAAAACAGGGCGAAGAATGCTACCCATATACCCGTGACGGCATGCACGTCGCGCCAGAATTTTCGCCCATTCAGGTGAATGCGAGGGTAGAGGATTCCCGCCAGCCCGCGTTGGTTTCGCGGCCACCACAGATAGAGTCCGGTCAGCATCATCACAATGGCCCAACTCGCCGCCAGCTCAACCAGAATGGATCCGATTTTTCCTGTGAGTAATTCGCCATGCAGGTTTTTAACCCATTCAATAAAGACATCGTCAAATTTGACGACGGCCATCGCGCCTAGCGTAAACGGATTGATATAAATCAGATAACGATCACCGTCTAAAAGCACGCTGAGTCTTACGGCATCGTCCGCTTGCCGGGGTAGGCGGTAGGAGAGAAATCGTGCGCCGGGTAGCGCTTGCAGGGCGGCGTCAATCTGCTCGTTGGGCGTTGCCCGTGTCGGTGCGGTTTGGATATTGCTTGCGGTTTGGATATTGTTATAGGGGCGTTCACGAAGGTTTTCAATTTGCGGTTTAAAAAGATAAATCGCACCCGATAAGGAAAGGACGATAATAAATGGAATACAAAACAGCCCGGCATAGAAATGCCAGCGCCAAATACGGCGGTGGAGATTCTGTTGTGTTGGCATTTTATTTTAAAAATAATTCACAAGTTATACGCTAAGCTAAGGTAAAAAACTCGCCCAGGCCATGGGTGCGCCACGTAGGCAATCTCGTTGGTGACATTGTCTATGCCGAAACTCGTGCTCAAGTGTTCGCTGAAAGAATAATTGGTTTTCATACCGATTCTGGTATAGCCGTCCTGCGCACCGTAGACATTGTCAACGCTATCGTCGTTTTGAATACGCCCGTAGGCGTCGCTCGCATACTGGGTCGTCAAACCCAGGTTCCATATGTCGTTAACATGATAGGTGGCGAGAAGATTGCCCCGCCATTTGGGCATGCGCGGATAGATATTGCCCTCCCATTCAGGATTTGCGGCATTTTCAATAATTTCAGCGTCGGTGTAGGTAATATTTAGACGTACATCTAGCTTGTGAATTATATCGTATTGATTAACGATAAATTCGATGCCCGTCGCTCGGGTTTTGTCTAGGGGAACAAAGGTGCTCAGAGATTGCCCTCCGGGCGTCGTTGTGCTTTGCGATTCGATGGCATCTTTGATACTTTCGTGAAAGAGGTTAAGGCGTAGATAGCCCTCCTGCAGTGCTCTTTCGATCATCACGTTGTGATGCAGGCCGTTTTCCGGCTTTAGTTCCGGATTGGCTTCGTTGATACTGTTGTAGCTTTCATATTGGCGAAATAGTTCTTCGGCGATGGGAAAGCGGTAGGCTTTGGCAATGGAATATCGATACCGCCATTCATTGTCGGGTGTAAATCCGATGGAAAACTTAGGAGAGATTTTTGTGCTGTCGGTGTCGGGCACGGCAACGAGGTCGACATTGCCAGTGTTCACATCCTGCTCACTGTAATAGCCATCAGCGCTTTCGAATCGCTCGTAGCGCGCGCCCAACGCGAGATCCCATGATGCTGTGAGGTCCCAGTTGGCCTGCACGAAAGCCGCATTGATTTCGGTCTTGCCGCCAAAACGGCTGGTGAGACTGCCCTTTACTCCACTGCGATAATCGGGTGAATCGAACTGATTCAGATTCAGTTCGTAGTTTTCATGGCGCACCCCTGCGATAATTTGTAACCCCCCAACCAACACATTTTCGCTTGCCAATTTCGCTTCTGCGGTTTGCCAGCCGCTGTCTTCATATTCATTAATTTGCCCCGCGGGCGTAAACGCCGGATCGTCGGGATGAGTGCGCGATGCCCGGCGTTGGTCGGTGAGTATATCAAATTGATTCAGATTGACCTGAATTTGTGTCGCTTGCGCCAGTTCACCTTTAAGTCGTAATCCTACGGATGCGCTTTCCCGATCGAGAATGTTGTCATTTAAACGCCGCGAATCAAACGCAAAAGGGTAGCCATTGTCTATCAGGTTGTCGCCGCGCCACAGTGTATTGTCCTGCTCGTCGCGTAGGTAACTGTTGCCAACATTCTCTGACGCGCGATCCTCAAATGCCAGGTTCAGCAGCGATTGCCACGCGCCAAAATCATAACCCACCTTCAGTTTATAGTTATTGGTGACCGCGGTGACAACGCCGGTGTCGCCATACCACAAGCGCTCGCGGTTGCGAGCATCGACTCCCTGGATGCCGCCGCTTACGGTCGTTGAGCCGTCTCCGGAGCGTGCGGCACCGCGAAATGTCTGTGGCTGCGCGTCATTCTCCAGACGGTTGAACGACAGGTAGTAGCTGAGATCGCCGACTTTATTACCGAAGGAGGCAAAGCCTTTATATCCGTGTAGGGTGTCGTCAAAGCCGTAGTCGTCGAACTGTTGGCTGAAGGTGCTGATGTCAATGTGAAATTCTTGTTGCTGCGGAATGGCGGTTTCAATCAGCACCACGCCGCCCATGGCATTGCCACTATATTCGGCGGAAAAGGGACCGTATAGTACTTCGACTTTTTCGATTTCGCTGGCGGACACCATGGTCCATCGCGGTGCGCCATTCCAGCGGGATTGGAGTAAATAATGCAGTGGCACGCCGTCGGCAAACACCATGGAGCGAGCAGTTTGAAACATATTGGATCCGCGCATGCCCAAGGTTCCGTTGGCGTCGCCGATAAAACGGCGTCGAATGACAAGGCTCGGCTCAAATTTGACGAGATCTTCAGTCGTTGCGGCGTTAATGCTGACCATATCCCGCGGCAGCAGGATACTGTTGGGGCTGGTATAGCCGGCATCGGCACTGCTGAGGCTGCTTCCCCATACGTGAACTTCTTCCGTCACGGCTTCTCGGTGAACCGTTTCTGTACTCAAGGCCAAGGTCGGCATGAACAATAAGCTTAAAAGAAAGCACTTGCGGCCAAATCTGATCATCTTTTATACATTGAGTCGTTTCTTGGGGGCGACAAGATAGCGCCCGCAAGTTACGGTGCAAAGTGACAAAATGTCGCACCTGCCGGTAAAGACATTGCAGTGCATATTACTTAAGTGGTATTCATCTTTTCTCTTTTATTTGCTATCTGTAATTTAATTAACATATAAACTAATATTAGAATGGTGTCGACGCGCAACGAATGATTTTGGCGTTACCGGTCTCTTGCGCCGGTATTTTTTGTGACGCCCCACTATTTTTTACGGCAAATAAATATTTTTTATTTCTCAAGTGAACAAACTTTTCTAAGATTCGCCACTGATCGACTTTTACAAAAGTGTGTTCTCCACTAAACAACATATGCTGCATGCAGTTTAGACAGCTCAGGACTTTCCATATGAATAGAATTCGTGCAATTTTCACTGCACTTGCTTTGGCGACCATCGCCAGCCCCGACCTCGCCGCCGATGCTGCAAAAAAGCACGTCGTCAAACTCCCCGAGTTGAGCGCCCCCGCCGAAATACGCCGCGATAGCAACAATATCGCCCACATTATGTCCCGCAACGAACACGATCTTTTTTTACTGCAAGGCTATGTTCACGCCCAGGACCGCCTGTTCCAGATGGACGTCAGCCGGCGCACGGGCAGTGGTACCCTGGCCGAACTATTGGGGCCGGGAGCTCTCGCCAGTGACGTCCCACTGCGCACGCTCGGCGTGCGACGCGCGGCGGAAAATTCACTGCGGGCCTTGTCGCAACGCGCGCGAAGGGTTCTCGCCGCCTATGCCGCCGGCGTCAACGCCTACGTGGCCAATCACCCGCTGCCGGTGGAGTACGGGGCGCTGGAAATCAGCCGTTTTGAACCCTGGACCGCCTTGGACAGCCTGGTGGTGCTCAAGCTCTTCGTCGGTGTGCCCGATGTCAGCGATATCGAGAGGACCGTGACCCTGGCGACGTATCGCGAAACCGGCGCGGCGGCGGGCTTTGACGGTGAAACCCTGTTTTTTGCCGACGTGTTTCGCGTTGCGCCCTTCGAACCTGTGACCACGCTGGGAAAAGCGCTGGGACAGATGTCTGCAGCGCACAGCAAGCCCGGATCCCGTGTTGCCCCCAACGACAAGAAGCGCTGGCAGCGGACCACGGCGCTGGCGCAGGATTACATGGCGAAGATGGCGCAGGCCCCCTGGCTGCAGCGCCGGCTCGATCGCGAGCGCCGCCGTGGCTCCAATGAATGGGTAATCAGCGGCGCGCATACCACCACCGGTGCGCCCATGTTGGCCAACGATCCGCACCTCGCGCTGTCTGAGCCGGCCATTTTTTATCCGCTGCATTTACACAATGTGCGCACCGGGTTTAACGTGATCGGCGATGGTTTCACCGGTGTCCCGTTGGTGGCTATCGGCCATAACCGGCGCCTTGCCTGGGGCGCGACGATCAATCCCTTGGACCTCTCCGATGTCTACAGCGAGCAAATCGTTCCAGACCCCGATTCGCCAAGCGGTTTTAGTTCGGTGTATCAGGGTGAGCTCGAGCCGGTGATTGCCCTTGCCGAGCACTACCGGGTCAACCAGCCCGGCAACGGTGTCTTCGACGATGTGGTGCCGGCGCCGCCCAGCGATCAGGTGCCCGCCGCCACGCTGATAGTGCCGCGCCGCAATATGGGGCCCATTATCTCGCTCGATGCAGCTTCCGGTACGGCGCTCAGTGTGCAATCCGTCACTATGAGCCCGACCCGCGAGCTGGATGCCTTGCTCGCCTTCAACGGCGCTCGCGACCTGGCCGATTTTAAAAAGGGCCTGCAATTTTTCGATTCCAGCTCATTTAATTTCGCCTACGCCGACGTCGATGGCAATATCGCCTATTTGACGACGGGGGAAATCCCCGTGCGCGAAGATTTGCAACGCGGCGCGGTGGATGGCCTGCCGCCATTTTTCATTCGCGAGGGTAGCGGCGGCAACGAGTGGCTGGCGGTGCAAAACCCGCAACCCAACCAGGCCTTGCCGCACGAGATTTTGCCGATGAGTGAAATGCCGCGCCTGGTCAACCCGCCGGCCGGCTGGTTCGCCAATTCCAACAACGATCCGGTGGGCAACACCTTGGATAACAATGTGGTCAACGATCCGCGCCCGGGTGGCGGGATCTACTACCTGAACTCCGGCTATGCTGAAGGCATTCGCGCCGCTCGCGCGGTGGCCATGATTGAGAACCTGCTGAGCAGCGGCGACAATAAAATATCTTTCGAGGAAATGCAGGCCATGCAGGCCGACGTGGCCTTGGGCGACGCGCAGGTATTTGTGCCGTTTATCACCCGTGCGCTGGAGAATGCGCGGCTGCCGGGCGCGGCGCCGGCCTTGGCCGCGTTGGCGGCCAATCCGTCGCTGGTGGCGGCGGTGGCGAGATTACAAGACTGGGATTTCACCAGCCCCACCGGTATTAAGGAAGGCTACGACGCCGCGGACGAGGGCAATCAACTGGCCGAGCCCGGCGAGACGGAAATCGCGGCCAGTGTGGCGACTACGCTTTACAGCGTGTGGCGCGGCCAGTTTATTGGCAACACCTTGGATGCGACGCTGGCGCCGTTCAACCTCCCCGGTCCCAATAGCGGTGTAACCCTGGCCGCGCTACGTCATTTGTTGGACAACTTTGACGCCAATCTCGGCTTTGGCGCCTCTGGATTGAATTTCTTTGTCGTGCAGGATGTTGACGATCCTTATGCCCGACGCGATATTTTACTTCTGCAAAGCCTGGTCGACGCGCTCGAACGCTTGGCGGGGGAGGCCTTTGCCGCCGCCTTTGATTACTCCACCGATATGAATGACTATCGCTGGGGCAAGCTGCATCGGGTGGTTTTTCAGCACCCGCTCGGCGATCCTTTCAACGTGCCTCCGGCCCTGGGGAATTTCCCCTCGCCATTGCCGGGTTTGCCGGGCATTCCCACCGATGGAGGTTTGGAGAGCATTGATTTTGCCGCTCACGATGCCCGTGCCGACAGTGCGGAAGATTTCATGTTTTCTTCGGGGCCGGTGAGTCGCACGGTGTCCCGCGTGACGCGTGGAAAAAAAATTGCGGGTCGCACGGTCGTGCACGGCGGCACCAGCGCGGTACAGAGCGACCCCAACTATCTCGATCAGCTGCCGCTGTGGCTGAGCAATGAATATCTGCCCATGCGCTTCAAACGTAGGGACATAAAGAGGGACACGGCTTCGATCACGCTGTTCCGCCCTTAGGGCTGACCAATGTCATTAACTTAAGCTCGGCAAGACCGCAGAGAGAGAGCCGGGTAACGGCTTTTGCGTTCCATGGGCCATCCATGGCCCGGTTCCGCGCTCGTCCCTGGCGCTAGTCACTCAATGTCATTA
>JAAUXX010007961.1_pt1 | contig 20970 bp, 15 predicted proteins | sample 7278111 | NCBI WGS metagenome assembly JAAUXX01 (sample SAMN14350116, study PRJNA611818) | marine sediment metagenome | isolation source: surface marine sediment (1.8m) | place: French Polynesia: Moorea | collected 2018-08
GTACGCCAGCCCGGTGCTCCATGCGTTGCTCTAATCACCTACATCCCTGTAGGGATACGGGTGAGTGTGTCAGCGCTTCTGGACGGCGTTGCGCCTCTTGACAAGGGCACACACCCTTGCCGGCGAGACGCGCCTTGCCAAAAGCGCTGACACACTCACTGAACCCGGCAATACTATGTTGAAGGAGTACTAGACCCTCGTCGCCGGGAAGACCCCTACTTGGCGTTTTTCGCGCGCTTGCGTTCATTTTCCGTCAGCAGTTTCTTGCGTAGGCGAATCGAATCGGGCGTTACTTCCACCAATTCATCATCCTCAATAAATTCCAACGCTTGTTCCAGGCTTTGCCTGATCGGTGGTGTCAGAATCAGATTTTCATCTGACCCCGCGGCTCTAATATTGGTGAGCTGTTTGGCCTTGGTCGGGTTCACCACCAAATCATTGCCGCGCGAGTGAATGCCGACAATCTGCCCCTCATAAACCTCCACACCGTGGCCCAGGAACAATCTGCCTCTATCCTGCAAGCCGTAGAGCGCATACGCGAGCGTCTTACCCTTCACCATTGATACCAGCACGCCATTTTGGCGTTTGGCAACTTCACCGGCCTTGACCGGCCCATAGTGATCGAAAACGCTGGTCATAATTCCGGAGCCGGACGTCAGCGTTAAAAACTGGCCGCGAAAGCCGATCAAACCGCGCGAAGGCATCAGGAATTCCAGTTTTACCCGGCCTTTACCGTCGGGCTCCATATTGCGCAACTCCGCCTTGCGCAGACCCAACTCCTCCATCACCGCTCCCTGGTGGACATCCTCCACATCGACAAGCACTTGCTCGAAAGGCTCGTGGATTTCACCATTGACCTGTTTTTGAATGACTTCCGGGCGCGACACCCCGAGCTCAAAACCCTCCCGCCGCATGTTTTCGATCAGTACCGATAAATGCAGCTCACCGCGACCGGAGACAATAAACTTATCGGCGCTGTCGCCCTGCTGAACGCGCAAGGCAACATTGTGAATCAGCTCTTGTTCGAGACGCTCCTTGATATTGCGCGAGGTGACGAATTTTCCCTCGCGGCCGGCAAACGGCGAGTCATTCACCTGAAAGGTCATACTCACCGTCGGCTCATCGACAGTGAGCGCGGGCAGCGCCTGGACGTGTTCGGGGTCACACAAGGTGTCCGAAATCCCCAGCTTATCGATGCCGGTAATGCACACGATGTCACCGGCGGAGGCCCCAGCTGTTTCCACCCGCTGTAGTCCGTGATAGCCCATGACCTGCAGCACGCGCGCTTTGCGTCGGCCGCCCTTGGCGTCTGCGACCACCACCTGCTGATTGGGTGCCAGCGTTCCCCTGGTAATGCGCCCGACGCCAATCACACCGACATAGCTGTTGTAATCCAACGCCGAGATCTGCATCTGCAAGGGTTCGTCGAACTCGACCTGCGGCGGTTCGACGCTTTCAACGATCATTTCGAACAAAGGCGTCATATCTGCGGCCATCGCGTCGGGCTCATAGCCCGCGACACCGTTTAGAGCGGAGGTGTACACGACGGGGAAATCCAACTGTTCGTCAGTGGCGCCTAGGCGATCGAAGAGGTCGAACACCTGGTCTAACACCCAGTCGGGTCGAGCGCCTGGACGATCGATTTTATTGATCACCACGATCGGTTTAAGACCGCGCTGGAAGGCCTTAGTGGTCACAAAACGCGTCTGCGGCATGGGGCCATCCACCGCATCGACCAGCAAACACACACTGTCCACCATCGACAATACACGTTCAACTTCGCCACCAAAATCGGCGTGCCCGGGAGTATCCACAATATTGATGCGATAGCCGCGCCACTGAATGGCGGTATTTTTTGCCAGTATGGTAATACCGCGTTCTCTCTCCTGATCGTTGGAATCCATGATCCGCTCGGCGCCCTCGTCTTTGCGCTCCAGGGTGCCCGATTGGCTGAGCAGTTTGTCGACCAATGTGGTCTTGCCGTGATCGACGTGGGCAATGATGGCGATATTTCTTAATCTACTGATATCATTGGACATTTTACAAAACTTCGGGTTGCTGAAAACATTCGAGAAAAGTAAAAATCGCACTTTTTACTTTTCAACAGGCTGTTAGCCCGCATTGTTGTTGACCCGGCATCAATGTCTGCCGGATTAATAATGGGCGAGCAAAAGGCGGCAGATTATAGCCGTTTTATCGAATCACCGTCGGATCTTTTTTTGGTCAAAACACGCCACTTTTGGCTTCAAGGGCAACAAAATCCCTTAATTGGGATCGTTATCTCCATAATTTTCGGCTCGCGGCATCACAGACCACAGTTTATTTGCTAGTATTCATGCAAATAACGATAAACCGGGGATAAGATACTATGCGATTCTTAACGGCAGCTTTATTGGGCCTCCTGGCAAATAGCGCACTGGGGCAAAGCTTCTTCGACCGCATTGACAAGCTGTATGTCGGTGGCGGTTTCAACTTTATCGACGCCGGCGGGACCGACACTGACGGTAATGATGCCAATTTCACGTCCTTTGAGCTCCAGGGAGGCTATAAATACAACGGTTTTTTGGCGGCGGAAGCGAGAGTTGGTTTTGGCTTGACCGACGAAGATATCGCCACGGTGGCCGGAGACGTTGAAACCACGATTGAGTATCACGCCTCACTTTACTGGCGGCCTGAAACCGCTAACGAAATCGCTAAAATTTATGGCTTGCTGGGCTTTTCCACAATCTCGGTCAATGCGGACGACGGCATTAGTGATGAATCGGAATCGGAGTCCGGCTTGTCCTATGGCGGCGGCGTGGGCTTTGTCATGCAGGAAGATTGGAACCTAAATTTTGAGTATCGCCTGATTCTCGACAAAGACGACGATGAATTCAGATCCTTCGGCGCCACTCTCGATTATCGCTTCTAGTACTCCTTCAACCTAATATTTGCGGGTTGAAGGAGTATTAGGCCCGGCGGCGCGGGCGGGCGCGCTTCAGTCTTTCTTTTTTGGCATACCAAACATATTGGTGTCGTCGACCTGGCGCGAGGGAAGCTCCTCGACATCTTCAAACACCTCGAATTTACGAACCCTGCCGTTCGCCGCACGGACAAAACAATTGATGTAATGCAGTGTCACCGCCGTGCGTTTACTATCGTAGAGATCCATCTGCAAAAAAACTTTATAGACAATCTCCGAATCGTCGAAGCGACTGGAGTGGCTGTCGGTAACCAAATTGCGAATTGAATCACCGTAAGTATTTTCGGCCTGATGGCGGCAGGTCAGGACGGCATCGGTAAAGGTCACATTCCGATAGTCTTGGCGTTCGCTGTTTGCCTCGCCAAACAACGTCCCCGTCGCGTACAAAGTGACCACGATGGAAACGGCTATAGCGCCGCAGGCGCCGGCCAGAACCAGAATATTCTGTTTCCGTGTGGTTCTGCTCATCAGGGCCTGTGCATACCACTTGAATTGTCGCTATTTCGGCTGGTAAACATCGACGTTGGCGTACCCCGCGTCTATCAAGTGCGCTGCGTGTAGTTCACTCATTACACTTTTTTCACAATAAAGATAATAGTGCCGGTCCGGTGCCAGCTTTTCAAATTCAGTATTCAATTTATAGAAGGGAATCTGCAGAATGTCATGCCGGGCCAAGTGCAGTGGCCTGAACTCGCGCTCATGCGGGTGGCGGATGTCGATCACTATGCCCCCTTGCGGCAGGCTGGCCAGCTTGGCGACGGGCGTGAATCTAGCGCCGTCGTCCATTACCCGGTCAATGGGCTGGTTACTCGCTTGCGCCACCGCTTGATCAAGCCGAGCGAAGTCAAAATCTTCCTCCTCGGCCTGCAATTGTTGCAGGTTGACCCGGGCCGAGGGCTTTACCGCGATGACGCCGCAGTACTCGGGAACATTGTTGGCGAAGTCCTCGACCCCGATGTCGCGGGCAGTGCCAATGATATCGGGTTTGGCGGCGGTGATTAGCGGCCGCAATACCATCATGTCGGCGACGCGATCGATGGCGGACAGGTTGGGAATGGTCTGGCTCGAGACCTGGGCGATGGCCTCGCCGGTGACCAGGGCCTGAATACCATTGCGTCGGGCTATTTGGCTGGCGGCTCTGAACATCATGCGCTTCAGTACCACTCCCATATTGGCGGGGCTGATTTTTTCCATAATTTCACTGACGACCCCCTCAAAGGGAACGGCAATAAAACGCACCCGGTGGCTGGCGGAATATTTGCGCCACAGGTAGTAGGCGATTTCCTTGACGCCCACCTCATGCGCGCGCCCACCCAGATTAAAAAAGCAAAAATGTGTGCGCATGCCGCGCTTGATCATGTCAAAGCTGGCAACGGTGGAATCGAAACCCCCTGAAACCAGTGATATGACGGGATCTTGCGTACCCAGGGGAAAACCGCCAAGGCCCGGGTATCTGGCGCAGACGACGAAAAATTCCCGATCTTTGATGTCGATGCGGACCGTGAGATCGGGGTCTTTTAGCCTGACACCGGCAGTCTGAACCTGCCCGCGCAAGCCGCTGCCGACATAGCGCTCCACCTCCGTGGAACTGAAATCGTGCCTGCCGGTGCGCTTCACGCGCACGCAAAAGGTTTTGTCCCGCAGTTGATCCCGCCACTCGGGCAGAGTTTTGTCGAGGATATCGGGAATGTCCCGCAGGGGATATGCCTTGACCTCGGAGAAATTGGCGATACCCGGTGTGCGCTGAAGCAAATCGACGAAAGCGGCGCTGACCTCCGCACTGGAAGATGGCACTCGGACTTCGAGCCGGTCCCAGTCCTGCACAACACTTGTGCCCGGTTCTATTTGCCGGCCCAGCAGCCGCAGATTTTGCGCCAGGAGCTTTGTCCACCTCTTGCGCACGGGGGCGCTCTTGACAGTGATTTCACAAAATAATCGGACAGAGAAGAGAAAACTTTGTATTGGGCGTGGAGATGTGGCCATGTTCACTGCAAGGGACGACTAGGTATGCACTTTAATAGTGCGAGAATTTTCTGAAAGCACCTTTTTGGGATGATTTTCCCTCCGCGACCGGCATGGGCTGACGGCAAAAGCGCCATTTCAATGAGGGCGAACGCAAGCAAGCATTATGGCACATTACTTGCCATTTTCAGCCCACCTAAACTTGCGTCCCGGCCAAATTGCATTAATATGGCGGCTCGGTGCTAGGGCGCACGTGCAGCTATTTTTACGCGTTCCCATTTATAATTATCAATCTATGGCTGGGGCCATCTCTGGAGGAATCCTATGTCAGAGCAGACTCTGAATCTGATCAAAGAAAAAGAAGCGCGTTGGGTCGACCTTCGATTCACCGACACCAAGGGCAAGGAACAACACGTTTCTATTCCTGCATCTGAAGTCGACGAAGGCTTCTTCGAGGAAGGCAAAATGTTCGATGGATCATCGATTGCCGGCTGGAAGGGCATCAACGAATCCGACATGATTCTGATGCCGGATGACAGCTCCAGTGTTATCGACCCCTTCACTGACGAGCCGACGGTGATCTTGCGCTGCAACATCGTCGAACCCGCCACGGGCCAGGGGTATGAGCGCGACCCCCGCTCCATCGCCCAGCGCGCGGAAGAGTATTTGAAGTCCACCGGTTTGGGCGACACCGCATTCTTCGGCCCGGAGCCGGAGTTCTTCGTGTTCGACGACATCAAGTGGGGCTCCGACATGAGCGGCGCATTCTACAAAATCAACTCGGAAGAGGCGGCATGGGCCTCCGAGCACCATTTCGACGGCGGCAATCTGGGCCACCGCCCCGGAATCAAGGGAGGGTACTTCCCGGTGCCTCCGGTGGATTCCCTACACGACATTCGCAGCGCCATGTGCGCGGCCATGGAAGACATGGGCCTAAAGGTTGAGGTGCACCACCACGAAGTCGGCACCGCCGGCCAGTGCGAGATCGGCATCGGCGCCAACACCCTGACCAAGAAGGCAGACGAAGTCCAAATCCTCAAGTACTGCGTTCACAATGTCGCCCACGCCTACGGCAAAACCGCCACCTTCATGCCCAAGCCGCTGGTGGGTGACAATGGCAACGGCATGCATGTTCACCAGTCATTCGCCAAAGACGGCGTCAACCAATTTGCCGGCGATGCCTACTCCGGCCTGAGCGAAAATGCCCTGTACTACATCGGCGGCGTCATCCGCCACGCGAAAGCGCTCAACGCCTTCTGTAACGCGTCCACCAACTCTTACAAGCGCCTGGTTCCCGGCTTCGAAGCGCCGGTTATCCTGGCTTATTCGGCCCGCAATCGCTCGGCTTCCATCCGGGTTCCCTATGTCCCGTCCCCCAAAGGCAAGCGCATTGAGACGCGCTTCCCCGACTCCACGGCCAATCCTTATCTGGCCTTTGCCGCACTGTTGATGGCGGGCATCGACGGCATCAAGAACAAGATCCACCCCGGCGATTCAGCCGATAAAGACCTGTACGATCTGCCCCCGGAAGAGCAGTCAGAGTTCCCCACCGTGTGTGCGTCTTTCGAAGAGGCCCTCACCGCCCTCGACGCGGATCGCACCTTCCTGAAGGAAGGCGGTGTCTTCACTGACGACATGATCGACGCCTACATCGAATTGAAGAAGGAAGAAATCGAAATCCTGAATATGACGACTCACCCCGTTGAGTTCGACATGTACTATTCTGTGTAGACTCTGCAAGCGATCCCGCCAAGGCCCGCAGCAAGCGGGCTTTTTTTTGAGCATCTGTCACGCCGTACTGTCTAACGGAAAGGTCGTCTTTCATTTTCATGGGGGCGCATTTACTATTGACCCGACAGCCAAACTGTCTTGCGAGTGAAAAGTTGTCAATTGGAGGGGAAAATCATGAACAACCTGCGCGAGCTGGCCCTATTGACATTGATCGGGTTCTTCCCGAACCTCATTTACGCGCAAGACGTATACAAAACCGTCGACGAAGAAGGCAAGGTCATTTTCTCGGATAAACCCGCGCAAGACAGCGAAAAAGTCGAGGTCGAGATCAAAAACATCCAGCCCCCGCTGCAGACGCATACCAACGCGGCAAAAAAATCCTCCGCGCAGGAAGGGCCCGTGCGTTACAGCATTGCACTGGCGGCGCCCGCGCAGGGGCAGCGCTATGGTCCGGCGGAGCGCAGGCTCACCATCAGCGCGGCGGTATCGCCGGCGTTAAAGGCCGGGCACTACCTCGAGTTCTACCTGAGTGGCCGCAAAGTGGGCGGACCGGGAAAATCCGCCAAGGCCTCTGTCCCCCTCAATATCAAAATGCGGGGACAAAAAACGGCCAGCGCCAAAATAGTGGATACATCGGGACGGGTAATCGCCAGCAGCGGCAGCGCCACGGTCTATATTCTGCCGCGCTAGTGCGCCAAATGAGCGCTTCTTCGACATTCCATTCTCAGGGCTCACTATTTTGGTGCAAGCAGGGCGTTTCTGCGTAATACTTGACTTTCCAGCGGCTCAAAAGGGCGACCGACGCGCAGTATAAAACGCTCTGATACTTGATCATTAGTGAGTTTATGCGCCAGTTTTCGCCGCATTTAGGCGTATTTTAACGATTTTTCCGCTGTCACGGGTGCAACCAACAAGGCGCAGTCACGGCCCGGTTATTTTTCGGTGCAGGCCTCCCATTTTGGATTGCTAATTGCATTCAAGCTTTGACTGACATACACGCAGTGACCCATGGTAGAGCAAGCGAGCTACAATCAAATTCTCGACAGCCTGACGACAGCGGTGGTTGTCCTCGACCACCAGCTTAAAGTGTCACACCTGAACGCCGCCGCGGAAGCAATATTCGGCGTCAGCAATGAACAGTTTATCGGCAAGCCGATCAGCCACTGTTTCAGCGAAGAAGACGGCACGCCGGCGTCCTTACAGAAAGAACTGCGCGACAACCGCCATTTTACCAATCGCAAAGTGCGCTGGAAGCTGCACAACAACAGGGAAATTACCCTGGACTACACCGTCACGCCGGCGCCGGAAATTGGGCGCATCACTCTGGAACTGCAGCCCTTGGATCGCCTGTTGCGGATTAGCCGCGAGGAGGCGTGGATTTCCGCCAAGGAAACATCGCGCAATCTCGTGCGCAGCATGGCCCATGAAATCAAAAACCCGCTGGGGGGAATCCGCGGCGCGGCGCAGCTGCTCGCCCGCGAACTGGGCAGCTCGCAGTTGGAGGAGTACACCCGCATCATTATTAACGAAACCGATCGCCTGCGTGATCTCGTCGACCGGATGCTGGGTCCGCGAACGCCGCCTGAGGTGGAAAATATCAACATCCACGAGGTACTCGAGCACGTCTCTTCCGTGGCGGAAATGGAGGTACAAAATAACATTGCGATCATGCGCGACTACGACCCCAGCATTCCCGATATCTTCGGCGACAAGACCCAGCTCATCCAGGCCTTTCTCAATATCGTGCGCAATTCGATTCAGGCCCTGCGCGAAAACAAAGACCAACGCGATCCTCGGGTCCATATTTCCACCCGCGTGAAACGCCGCTATACCATCGGCAGAGTCAACTATCCGCTAGTGGTGAAGGTCTGTATTCGCGACAACGGCCCCGGCATTCCGCGCGATATTATCGATGACATTTTTTTCCCCATGATCACCGGTCGGGCCGAGGGCACGGGTCTGGGGCTGTCAATTTCTCAAAATCTCATCGGCCAACACCACGGTCTGATCGAGTGCACCAGCGAACCCGGCGCCACCGAGTTTGCAACTTATCTACCTTTAGGAAAGCAACATGGCTAACTTAGTTTGGATCATTGACGACGACCGCTCAATTCGCTGGGTGCTTGAAAAAGCGCTGCAAAACGCTGGTATCGCCACCCACAGCTTTGAGTCCGGCGACAAGGTTCTGGCGCGCATCGAAAGTGAGCGCCCACACGCCATCATCAGTGATGTGCGCATGCCCGGCACCAACGGTCTGGCGGTATTGAAACAGGTGCAGGCCATCTACCCCAGCCTGCCGGTCATCATCATGACCGCCCATTCGGACCTGGAGAGTGCGGTCTCAGCCTATCAGGGCGGCGCCTTTGAATACCTGCCAAAACCCTTCGACGTCGACGAGGCGGTGGCGGTGACGCAAAGAGCCCTGGCGCACAGCAAAGAGATGCAGCAGGACGCCGCGCCCAGTAACAAAGTGGTCGATCAGGATACCGATATTATCGGCGAGGCGCCGGCCATGCAGGAGGTTTTCCGGGCCATCGGCCGCCTTTCCCAATCCAATATTACCGTGTTGATCAACGGTGAATCGGGCACCGGCAAAGAACTCGTGGCGCGGGCGCTGCACCGGCACAGCCCTCGCCGCGATACCCCCTTCATCGCCCTGAATATGGCCGCGATTCCGCGGGACTTGATCGAATCCGAACTTTTTGGGCACGAAAAAGGGGCTTTCACGGGCGCCGGCGGCCAGCGCCAGGGGCGCTTTGAGCAAGCGGACACCGGCACGCTGTTTCTCGATGAAATCGGCGATATGCCCGCCGAAACCCAGACCCGCCTGTTGCGCGTGCTGGCCGATGGCGAATTTTATCGCGTCGGCGGCCACACGCCGATTCGCGTGGATGTCCGCATTATCGCCGCCACCCACCAGAACCTGGAGGAACTGGTGGAAAAGAACCGCTTCCGCGAAGATCTGTTCCACCGGCTGAATGTCATTCGCGTTCACCTGCCCAAGCTCGCCAATCGGCGGGAAGATATCCCCAAGCTGGCGCAACACTTTTTGAACCTGGCCGCCAAGGAACTCAACGTCGAGCCGAAAATTTTGACACCGGAAGCCGAGAGCTATCTGAGCGGTCTGTCGTGGCCCGGTAATGTCCGCCAATTGGAAAACACCTGCCGCTGGATCACCGTTATGGCTTCGGGGCGGGAAGTGCACGTCGAGGATCTGCCGCCCGAACTGGTTGAGCACAAGGCCATCGATGCGCCGAGCGGCGACTGGGAAAAGGCGCTGCGCCACTGGGCCGACCAAAGCCTGGCCTGTGGCCAGCGTGACATCCTCTCGGAAGCCGTGCCCACTTTCGAGCGGGCGCTGATCGAAACAGCGCTGAAACACACCGCCGGCCGCAAACGCGACGCCGCCAACCTGCTCGGCTGGGGGCGCAACACCCTGACCCGAAAACTGAAGGAACTGGGCATGAGTTCGGTGGCGGAAGAGGTGTGAACCGGGACTGAATCCATCGCCACGATAGATTCAGAGCGTTGCCTTCGTAGCTTGGTTATCAGTAGCACTTGTGGCGCGGTACTTCCACGTAGACATCCCCCCGGCGGCGCCGCTCGATACGAAAGCACTCGCCATAGCGGTTGCTCCAGTAATAGTGGCGCCAGGGTTGGCCGCGATGATGGCGGCGCCGGTCCGGGCAGATTCCATGATCGCCGTGAAAGGTGTGGTGGGCGGCGCTTCCCAGGACCAGGCCACCCAGGAAAATCTCCGTGCTGCGATCCCGATGGTGATGGCGATGGCGCTTGCCATGGTGGTGATGTCGTCGATGCTCGCGGTGATGTCGACCCTCGTGGTAGTGCCGGTAAGGCTCCGACTTATGAGCCCCCCTGGAAGATTTGGCACGGTCGTCGGCGTCGGCGACGCCGCTCAGGAACAAGCCTAGGCTGGCCGCCATAAATATCCACGCAAGTTTCATGTGTGAACCCTCTTTTGCAGAATTTGGCGCCAGTCTACGCCGGGCTCCATGAATCCAAGCTGAACTCTTTTCCCGAATATACGACAAAGTGATGGGCGTTTTCACGAGCCGGCGTTGACGTGCGCCTCAACTTAAAGATAATACGATCGCCCCTGACGACTTTGATAATCACACGCAATCACACCATGGAGACTCTCTGGGAATGACACGCTATATGTCGAACATGCTCGCCGCGACAATACTGCTGTGGCTCTTCTTTGCCGCCAGCGCGCAGGCGGCAAAAATATCCGAACTGCGCTCCATCGAGGGCATCACCGAATACGCCATGAGCAACGGCCTGCAAATATTGCTCTTCCCCGATGAAAGCAAGAACACCATCACCGTCAACATCACCTACCGCGTCGGCTCCAAGCACGAAAACTACGGCGAAACCGGCATGGCGCACCTGCTGGAGCACCTGTTGTTCAAGGGCTCGAAAAAGCACCCCGACATCACCCGCGAAATCACCGAGCACGGCGCCCAGGCCAACGGCACCACCTGGCTTGAACGCACTAATTACTACGCCACCTTCAAAGCCAGTGAGGACAACCTCGACTGGGCGTTGTCGATGGAAGCCGACCGCATGGTCAACGCCTTCATCGCGGAAGACGATCTGGCCAGTGAAATGACCGTGGTGCGCAACGAATTCGAGCGCGGGGAGAACCTTCCCTGGCGCATATTGCTGCAGCGCATCTACGCCACGGCGCTGGACTGGCACAACTACGGCAATTCCACCATTGGCGCGCGTTCCGATATTGAAAATGTCAAGATTGAGAACCTGCGCGCCTTTTACAAAAAGTACTATCAGCCGGATAACGCCACGCTCATCGTCGCCGGTAAATTTGCTCGGGAGCGCACCCTCAAGCTCATCGACAAGCACTTCGGTAAACTCAAAAAGCCCAAGCGCACGCTGCCTGAATTCTACACGCGGGACCCCGTGCAGGACGGCGAGCGCAGTGTGATTCTGCGCCGCGTCGGCGGCGAGCAGGCGGTGGCGGCGGCGTACCGCATTCCCTCCGGGGCGCATGAGGATTTTCCCGCCATCAGCGTGCTGGCGTCGATTATCGGCGATTCCCCCAGCGGGCGCCTGCACAAGAGCCTGGTGGAGCAACAGCTGGCGACGGCCACCTGGGCCTGGCCGAACCAGCAAAAGGAGCCCAGCCTGCTCTACTTCAACGCCAGCGCCAACCTCGAAACCGACATCGGCAAAACCCAGGCCGCGCTCTTGCAGACCCTGGAAAACATCGCCTCGACGCCGATCACCGAGCAAGAAGTGGAGCGCGCCAAGCGCCGGCTGTTGAAAGGCATCGAGCTGGCCTTCAATGACTCGCAGAGAATCTCCATCAACCTCAGCGAGTGGATTGGCATCGGCGACTGGCGCATGCTGTTTATCAACCGCGACCGCCTGGAGCAGGTCGCGCTGGCGGACGTGCAGCGGGTGGCGCAATACTACCTGGTCGCCGCCAATCGCACGTTGGGCAAATTCGTTCCCACCGCACAACCGGTGCGCGCGGAAATTACCGCCGCCCCGGACATCGCCGGCCTGGTGGCGGGCTACGAGGGCAAAAAAACCATTGTCCAGGGCGAGGTCTTCGATGCCACGCTGGACAACGTGGCGGCCCGCGAGATCCGCGTCGAACGCGACGGCATCAGGATCTCCGCGGTGCCCATCAAAACCCGCGGCGAATCGGTATTCTTGGAGATGCGCCTGGGCTTTGGCAGCGAGCAAAGTCTGGCCGGCAAGCGCTTTATCCGCGAACTGGCCGCCGACATGCTGTTGCGCGGCACCGAGCGCCTCGACCGCGAACAGCTGCAGGACGAGTTTGATCGACTCAAGGCCCGCGGCGGCATCAGCAGCGACCCACAATCGATCTACGCCTTTTTCGAGACCACGCGAGCCAACCTGCCCGAGGTCGTCGACCTGGTCCACGAAGTGCTCACCAGCGCCAATTTTCCCGCCAAGGAATTCGCCCTGCTGAAGTCGCAGAAACTGTCTCGCCTGACCTCGGACAGCACCGATCCGCAGGCCCTGGCGTTTAACCAAATGCTGGTGACACTCAATACCTACCCCAGCGGCCACATGTACGACGCGAGCACGTTGGCGGAGATAATCGCCGGTATTGAGTCCGTCTCGCTGGAAGACGTGCGCGCTTTCTACCGCGGCTACATCGGTGGCGACAATATTCAGGTCGGCATCGCCGGCGACTTCGACCACCAGGCGATCGCGCAACAAATCTTCCGCAAATTTGCCGGTTGGCCCAACCCCTTGCCCTATCAGCGGGCCATCGTGAGGCACGACGACGTCGCGCCGCGGCAGGAACGCATCGACACGCCGGACAAGCAAAACGCGGTGTTTGTCGCCGGGCGCAACCTCGACATCAACCACCGGCATGCGGACGCTCCCGCCCTGTACGTCGCCACCCGCATTCTCGGCGGCGGTTTCCTCAACAGCCGCCTGGCCTCCCGCATCCGCCAGCAGGACGGCCTGAGTTATGGTGTCGGCGCCTTCGTGCGCCTGAGCCGAATCAATAAGAGCGGCCGCTGGATGGCCTACGCCATCAGCGCCCCGCAGAACACCGCGCGGGTCGCGGCCGCATTCGTCGAGGAAATGCAGCGCGCCTACAACGATGGCTTTAGCGAAGAGGAACTGCGCACCGCGGTCGACGGCCTGCTGGATGAGGCCAAGGTCAAGCGCAGCAATAACAGAATTCTCGCCCAGTCGCTGCGCGATATCTACCGCGACGATTCTTCACTGCTGGAGGAAAAAGCCATTCAGGATAAGATTCGCGCGCTGCGCGTGGAGGATATCAACGCGGTGATGAAGAAATACCTCGATCCGGCGCGGATGAGCGTTGTCAAAGCGGGGGATTTTACTGGGTTAGAACAGGCGCAGAGCCATCACCCGTAGGCGGTTTGGCGTGGATGCGGCGCTCAGTGCGCGCTTGAATGGTCAGTTTGGCCAGTGGTCGCCGCGCGGACCGGAGCGGCATGAGAGACGCCGTCAAGCGCCTGGAAGACGATCCGGTCGCCGTTCTCGTTGGGCAAAGTGGTCATCAGGCGGCTGTCGCCAAGGCTCTTGCCCATCTGAATGTAGTTGTCGCCATCGCCCTGGACGCTCAAATCCGGGAATTGCAGGCTCCCCAATCCCTGTAGCACCGCCGCCTGGTCCAAGGTGAGCAGCTTGCCTTCCAGCCGGCGGGCGATCGCGCCTTGCATCGTCTTATCTTCGGTGGTGAAGGTCTCCGGCGACGGCAGCGCTGCGGCCACGTCGGTCGCTTGCGGTATCACCATCTGGTGAAAGTTTTCATGCTGCAGCACATCAAAAACCGCCTTTTTGCGCTCGTCTGCGCGCACTTCAGGTAGCTCGATACCCGCGGCGCCGACCATTTGTTGCAGCAGATTGTCACGCTCGCCGAACAGCAGCTTGGCGAGTGAGTCGAGCTGATCGGCGCGGATTCCACCTTCGTTATTTCTGGTTACTTGCGTGTCGAGGACCAGGTGGACACTTTCGTAAAGTTCCTTGGTTTCCAAGTAGCGGGCGACCTGCGGATCATTGATGAGAGACGCGAAGTCCTGCTCGGATAACAGCAGCGAGTCCAAGGGCTTACCCACGTACTGGTCGTTCGCTTTGACGCCGTCGATAAAGGTTACCCCGGGATATTGGGCCGGATTGACGCCGACATCCTCGGGTCTCGGCCCCAGAAATACCGTCCCCGGAGCCATAAACTCGGCGAAGACATGAGAATCCGCGTTGAGTTTAGACGGATTACCCTGTGGATCTTGGCTGCCGACTATCTCGATCTTGTCATGGGCTTTCGTTACCTGATCAGCTAGGGAAACATAGTTGCCATTATTCAGACCCGATACGACCCGATTGCCATCTTGCGCTAAAGACTGTATGCCTGCGGCGTAGTCTATGATCGCAAATGCCGGGTCGAACTTTGCTGTCAAGCCCGCGCCGGACTGCAGTTGCTGCCCATTATCCGGTAGCTGATTGACAATGACCTGTGCCACCAACTCGGGGTTACTTTCCAAGTTTTCCCGGGTCGGGTATATGTCCTTGGGCCAGCCATTTGCAAGCAGGTTTTCCACCTCGGAGCGAGCAAAGCCCGGCCCCTCTGGGTTATGCACGATATCCAATCGATCAACCTCGTTTTCGGGCCCCCAGGGGATAACGATCGTGGGCCGCACCCCGGACGCTTTTTCAATGCGCTCGGCCAGCGCCGCGACCTGGTCAAAGGCCGCTGAGAGGGTTGGCGCGCCCGTCGCCATAAAGGTACCGGTGATCACCCCGACCGAACTGATCGACGGGTCTCTTGCCACCAGCACGCTCTCCACCAAGTCGGCGTGGTCCAGTCGCAGGCCCGTTCCCTCAGCGGCCGGTTCGTTGCCCAAATCAAAATTGATGTAGCGCACCTTGGCGAGATCGGGCGTCGACGTCGTGGTGGGATCGAGCGCCTCATCCGCGGCGGTGAGCAGCTCCTCGGGTAGGTTGTTGTTAAACAGCAGTTGTTCGAGTATCCGTTTCTCGCCAAACTTACGCGAACTATCTTGCCGGTAGAGTGGCGCCAGCAGATTTTGCAACAGCGCCTTGTCGTCTTTTGCAATAGCGGGACTCGCCTCCAGCCGAGCGAACAACTCCTGGCGGGAAAATTCCGCGGGCTTGAGATCATCACTCGGCGGCGCTGGCGGGATTAGACTGGATTCGCCGGGAACGAAGAAGGGGGCTCGGAAATCGCTCCTCAATGAGGTATCGTCTTCGAATTCTCCCACATACCCATTGTAGGTGGAGTCGAGTAGGCTGGTGTTTTCGCTGACTGAAAACAAGTCCGAAGTCTGTGTTGGTAGCTCCAGCGCCTCAGCCAGGTTGCTCAAGTGCTGTTCGAAGACAGTCGTGTCTAACGGCTCCAGCTTTATTTCATCGCTAAAATAGGCTGAGGCGACCTCGACCTCACGTGGGACTGGCGCGCCTTCATCGTTATTTTTCACTGCCGAAGTGAAATCCAGATCGGCGTTGGCTGTCAAATATGTGATTTCACTGTCAAACATGATTATCTCCACGCCATCCACTCTTCAACAAGCGCGCTCCGCTTCGGCGCCAATTTCGCCAGTTTTTGCAAGAGTTAAGTTGTTAAAATCCTACGCCTGGTTGCACAGACAAACAATATAACCTTGGTGGTAAACCAGGTGGGGTCAGGTCTTTGATTTATGATTTTTCGCGGTTTTATTACCCTTAGGCAGAGCAAACTATCATAAATCAAAGACCTGACCCCGTCTGGCTCTAACTTAAGTTGTATTGCCGCGCGGTTCTCGGCTGTTAGACTTTATGCAGGCCTTTCCTTCTGTGGCTTCGATTTTCCAGCGTCGTGAAGCCCAATATTCCTGCAACCCTTATTCGAGTGTATAGATGGGATTTTCAATCGAGAGCGACAGCGCCGCCGGCGGTTTTTTGTGGGCACAATCGCCCGACACATCGAGTAAATCCGATGTCCCAAGCGAAGCGCGGCAAGACTTTACATCCGTGTTGATAGAACGTCTCGGTCCAGAGGTGGAACTTCCGCTCCGTGCATTGCAACCCGGTGGTGAATTGGCGCGGTCAGTGCGATTGGGAAAAACAGACTTTACCCTGTTTTCCGCGGACCCATCCTATAATCCCATGGGTATTGTTTCTGCCAATGGTGACAATTCCGCACCATTGGTGTTGTCGTCGCTCGAACGCATGGGCGCGCAGACGTCTTCAGCGCTAGATAAGACGCTCGAAGCCTATTTGCTGCAGACCCAGCGAGAACAAAGGGCCCCGGATGGGGAATTCAACCCGAGAAATCCGGCAACCACTATTTTTGAAGCGTCTGATTTCATTTTGGACGAGCCCACGGACGAGCACTGGCAGCCCCTAAGTTATCTCGACAAGCCCGGCGCCCCGCAAGTGCGGGCCTTACAGGACGCACTGGACGCGCGAGTTCAGAGCGATTTCGACACGCCTCCGCAGGCCTTTCTGGCGGATGATGGCAAGGCCATTACGGCCCTGAGCGCCTCGGACTTGGCCAAGCTGATTAATATTATGGAAGGCGGAAAATTGCCCGACGCGTCCTTGCACCCCGTGGTGAGTCTGGAGTTGTCCCGCGACTACTATGAAAACCGTCCCGATACTCAGCTGGATTCGCCTTACACCGCAAGATATATCAATCCCCAGACCGGCGCTTCCGAAGACATTGTGTTTCGCCTGCGCGAGGACCAGCAGCAGCTACTGGGCAAATTGTACGAGGATCACGACAGACGTTCAGATGACGCCGCGCGCCAAATCCTCGCGGAACCTGACCGGGCAGAAGTCGATGCGCCGCCTCTGCCGTACAGCGAGGCGGAACTCCGGCAGATGGGCCTCGATCAAACCACTGATCAAGGCAAGGCAACGGTGCAGGCGTTAACAAAACTCGCCCAACGCGTCGGCGGGCCCGAGAAGTTACGAGAAATGCTGGCGCCCGCGGAAACCCGGTTTGCCACCGGTTTTAATCGCTCGCAGAACGATGACTTTGATTTCAGAGTGACGCTGCTAACCGCCGGGATCGCGTGGGATAAATACAAAGAGGGCGAGCCGGTCAAGGTGAGTGAGGTGAACGATCCCTTTTTTAATGCCCTGCTCAAACCCGAGACCAAGACGCACGGCGGCACCTATGACCCCAATAAACAGTTTATTTCGCTCAATCTGCCCCTGTTGCAGGAGCGGGCGACGAAGAGCCAAACGCCCCTAAGCGAAGAGCTTGTGGCGGCCATTAGCAATGAAGTGGGCAACCTGATATTCAGCAATACAGTGAAAGAGCAAACGGGATTTACCACGGTGTCCTCCATTCACGATCTGTCGGTCATCGCATCACAGGCCCATAGTTCGGGCATGCCGGGAGAGATTTTTTCCGATACCTCCGAAGTCTGGTTCGGGCTAAGCGCAGATCAGCGGAGCGAGCTCAACGACTTGGCCGCGCGCAACCCGGAGCAGGCCGTGGCGCAGTTGGTGGAGAGAATAAACGCCACGATATCCAACGAGTCGAATCTCATATGGAGTCAAATGGAACCCAACAGGTACGAGGCTTTACAGACGCAGGGCGATTTAACCGCAACGGAAATTTTGGCCCATCGTTACGGCGTCGTTTATAAAGCCATCAACGGCGGCAACCCCAATAATTTAATTTTTAAGGAAGACCGGGAGTTCGTCAGGAAAGCGCTAGAGACGTCTCTGAAGACCGTGGGTATGAATGACGCTTTCGTCCAGGCCTACTCCAGCTATATCTTCGACGCCTTGCTGCCCACCGCCATTGAGGCGTCAACTTGGGCCAACCAACAATTCATCTTTGATGACTCCCCCGACCAGCATGCGGCAAGCCTCGAGCAACTTGGTAACAATGGCCGCTGATGAAAAACTCGGTGGGGTCAGGTCTTTGATTTATGATTCCTGATAATTCCATTAACCGCCCGACAGCGCAATCAATCATAAATCAAAGACCTGACCCCGATTTCTTTTACTTATATCGTAATTCGACTCTCTTGTTGGCGTTGCGGCCTTCGCGCGTGGCGTTGGTGGCAATGGGGTCGGTTATGCCGTAGCCCCTGGCGCTCAACAAATCGGGATCGACGCCTTTGGATATCAAATAGTTGACCACGGCCTGGGCGCGTCGCTGGGATAACATCATATTGTATTCCGCTGAGCCGGTGTTCGAGGTGTGGCCGGCGATTTCGACGCGGCGGCCTTCTTTTACCAAACGGTTGGCGACCACCTCGAGCACCGTTTTCGCTTTTTGCGTCAAGTCGGCGGAGTTGCTGCGGAAATTGACCCCGGGTAAGCGCTCCGTCTTTTTCTCGACTTCCCTAACTTCGGTTTTCAGGCTGGCGTAGCGCTGCTGACATAAATCCATCGCGATTTGGCGCGCGCGGGCCGCCCGATCGGCCGCCGCCATACCGCGTTGGTATTCGCCGCGGTACAACTTGCCTTTTTTATTTTTCGCAATTTCTTGATTGGCGGCGTCGACCGCGAGTCCGGTCTCGTACAGCGCCATGATGCAGCGCCCATCGTCATCAGTGGTGACCGCGTTGACCTTGCGTTGAATATCGCTCGCGTTTTGAGAAGCGCAGCCGCTCAACAACAGAGTTCCGCAGCAGATGTAAAAGGCAGTGGTCGTTGATTTCATGTTATATCCCCCTATTCATTAAACGAAATGCTTAATCACCTTGTCACTATTAACCCGGCACAAATGTATGCTGGATTAATAAAATCGTACGCATTTATTGGTATGAGAGATATTGGTCTTTCGGATAACGCGTGAACAATTTATTTTTGCTCGTGAAATAAAGTTCATTGCATCACCATGATAAAAGTTTCGACCAGGGCGAGTGGAACATTGGTAAAGATAAAAATGCGGGCTAGGCGATCGTCGGCACATTGCTTGTTGCCGTTTGCGTGACGATGCCCAGCGCCGCTAATGGAGCCCGATAGCAGGGTTGGATTGAGTTTAAACACATAGGTTGCCGTCAGACAGCAGACGCCATGGCGGCCATTGATTGCGCGCATCACATCCTTGCGATGCGGTCAGTGCCCCTTTCTGGACGGGCGCTAGAACTTGTAAGATACGTAAAGCGAGCTGTAAATCCAGTCCTTGCCCTTGCCGGCCCATTCTTTGGCGGCGTCGCCCGGCGCCATCCAACCGAGCACGCCGGAAAAATCGAGGTTGTTATTGATCTTCCAGTCAACCGTCAGGTTGACCTCATCGCCGAAATCGTCGTCGTTGAGCTCGGTACCGAACAGCTGCTCTTCGTCGAGCGTGAAATTATAGTAGAGCAGGTTGATTTTCAGGTTGTCGATGGGAAAAGTTTGCAACCTCAGCATGTGGGTTTTCAGGTTACTGTTATCGAGCGGGTAGTTGCCGCTGATTTCACCCTGATACCAGGTGCCCCAATCGGTTTGACCGTAGGCGATGGAGCGGAATCCCTCGTCGTCTTCGCTGTCGAGGTCATCGCCGTCAAAGGCGGAGTAGCGGTAGCTCACCTCCGGGCGCCACATAACATCGCGAAATTGATAGGCGCCCTTGATGTACCAGCCCTGGGCATCGAGGTCGTTTTTGTCCTGGTCGATAAACTCGCCGCTGATACTCAAGGCTTTAAGCGGGGCCCAGTCGGCGCGGAACGACCAGGCGTCGAAGGTTTTAAAACTGCTGCTGCCGGAGTCCTCCACGGCGATGTAACTTACCCCGAAGTCAAGGTTGAAGGTGCTTAAATCGTACTCGAAATTCATGCCGTTGATGCGGCCCTCGGTATTCTCGCGTCGCGTGTGGTTGCGCAAACGAAAGGCTTCCACCAGCCAGGGCCCGGTGTCAAAACTCACCAGCGCGGCATCCTCGAAGGTGCTGCGCGGGCCGAGCCACCAACCGCCGCGCTCGGCGCCGTCCTGCTCACCGTCGGCGATCAGCAGGCCGCTGCCGATCAGGTAATCGAATTTACCCAGCTTGACGGTAAAGGCGCCTTTATCGAAGGCCTTAAACAGGCTGCCCGAATTCCACCCAAGGTAAAATTGCTCAGTTCTAAATGAACTCGGGTCATTGCCCGTGCCGATCGTCAAACCGCTGGCGTCCTGACTGTAGGTGCGCGATTTGACACCGCTGATTTCGGTAAAAAAGTTACTGTCCCAGGCAGACATAACAGCCGCCAGGCCGATCTCGGCGGCAACTTCCGACCAGTTATCGGTGTTTTCGCCGAGAAAATCCGTCGACGCCCCCCACCAGGAATTATTGTTGTCGAAGGTCGCGGCCTGTACCTGCGCCTTTAAGTCGACTTCAGTCGTGTTGTTGTCGTACAGTCTGATATCCGCGGATGCGTTGTGCGTTGCTGCCAAGGCCAGGGTGATCGGCACCATGCCGGATAATTTCGATACAGAAAAATAGCGGCTTGCTTTTCGTGTTTTCATAGGACTTTACCCCAAAAGTATTCGACGGATCTAGCGGTGAATATAAATTCTTCGCGGCAAAATTTCTTTTGGTCTTTGGACTAATAGTGCAAGGGACTAATTATTTTTTATCCAGAAAAAGCGCGGGACGCGCGTTTCTGGATGGAGACTATTAAGTAAGCTCTGACTTAATCAGAGTTTCCTTAGCCCGGCATAAATACATGCAGGGTTAATAATTAGTGCCAGTCCAGAAACGGGGGCTAGCTGCATCACATGGATGTGATGCTCGAAATTGACGACTATAAGTCGTTGATTTCGCGAGAAAATAAAATCGCAATTTTATTTTCGACTCCAGAAAAAGCGCAGGATGCGCGTTTCTGGATGGA
>JAAUXX010000452.1_pt1 | contig 20799 bp, 18 predicted proteins | sample 7278111 | NCBI WGS metagenome assembly JAAUXX01 (sample SAMN14350116, study PRJNA611818) | marine sediment metagenome | isolation source: surface marine sediment (1.8m) | place: French Polynesia: Moorea | collected 2018-08
TTCAACATGATATTGACGATGAAACACGTGATTCATTGCCGGCATTGAGCCCCCGAGTATCCGGGCGCCGGATGGCGCACCTTCTGCCGCCGGGAGCGGCAGTAGAGCGCCCAGGGACGGGTTCACAGCGTGTGCGCCACCCGCTGCCCTGATACTCTGGAACATGGCAAATGTTTTGGCTTCGATCTGCGAGAATGTATGGTTGTGTTGTGCTCGAGAACTGGCGGCCCATCCAGAAACGCGCATCCCGCACTTTTTCTGGTGTTATTATTCGGCAAGATTCGTTATATCATCACCGCGAACCAAAAATCGGGGGGGTTGAGCGGTGAAACCAAGCAACATAAAGTGTCTGGTCAATGCGCGAGCGGTGCTGGCGGTCGCGCTGTTGAGCAATCCGGTCACCGGTCAGTCGCAAAGCGCCAACCTGGCCCTGGAAGAGGTCGTGGTCACGGCGCAAAAGCGCGAGCAATCACTACGGGAGGTGCCCATTTCCATCGCCATGCTCACCGGCGAACGCTTTGCCAGCATGTTCACCGGCGGCGAAACCATACTGGCGCTGGCCACCCGGGTGCCGGGTTTATACGCCGAATCCTCCAACGGTCGCGTGGCGCCGCGCTTTTACATCCGCGGCCTCGGCAACGTTGACTTCGATCTGGCGGCCTCGCAGCCGGTATCGATTATTTTCGACGACGTGGTGCAGGAAAACGTGGTGCTAAAGAGCTTTCCCCTGTTTGACGTCGAGCAGGTGGAGGTGATTCGCGGCCCACAGGGCACCCTGTTCGGGCGCAATACCACCGCCGGCATTGTCAAGTTCGACAGCCGCAAACCCACCTGGGACGCCGAAGGTTATGTCAGCGCCACCTACGGCAGCTTCGACACCGTCAATGTGGAGGGCGCCTTCGGCGGTCCCCTGGTGAGCGATCTCCTGGCGGCCCGCGTTTCCCTGCTCAGTCAAACCCGCAGTGACTGGATCGACAATGAATTCAGCGGTGAAGACAACGCCATGGGCGGCTATGAAGAATACGCCGGGCGGGCGCAGTTGCTGCTGACGCCGGGCGATGGCGTTTCCGCCCTGGTCAATTACCACCGGCGCTCGCTCGACGGCACCTCCTCAATTTTCCGCGCCAATGTCTTCGACAGTGGCAGCAATGACCTCAACGACAACTACGATCGCGACGCCGTGCGCTTTAACCAGGGGGACGACAACCCGCAAAAATACGACGCCTGGGGCGCCTCTCTGAAGCTGGACGTCGAGCTGGCGGCGATGCGCATTACCGCCATCAGCGGCTACGAAAGCGCCGACGGTTTCAGCCTCGGCGATATCGACGGCGGGGTGGCGGGGGAGGGGCCGGGCGTTATCCCCTTCGACGCCGTCACCCAGGACAGGGCCGACGTCGAACAGCTGACCCAGGAAATTCGCTTTGCCAGCCCCGCCGATGGCGCGGCGCTGAACTGGCAGTTCGGCGCCTTCCTGTTTGACTCGTCGCTGGACGTCACCACCGTGGACGGCTTTTTCGGCACCACCACCGTGACCCACGACAACACCGCCTGGGCGCTGTTCGGCCAGATCTCCTATGACCTGGGCGACGCCCTGACCCTGACCGGCGGCCTGCGTTACACCGATGATGAAAAAGACCTGCAGGTGGGCGAACAAAATGTCGACAGCATTGCGCTGGCCATCGGCGACGCCAGCATTCAGGACTACCGACCGGTCAATGAAACCGATGATCAGATCAGCTGGGACCTCAGCGTCAATTATGCGCTCGGGGCCAGCGCCAGCCTGTTTGCCCGCATCGCCAGCGGCTTTCGGGCGCAGAGTATTCAGGCGCGCGACATCGCCTTCGAAGGCAACCCCTCGATCGCCGATTCCGAGACCATCACCTCGGTGGAAAGCGGATTTAAGTCCGACTTGCTGGGCGATCGCATGCGCCTGAACGCGGCGATTTTTTATTACCAAATTGACGATATGCAGCTGTCCGCCATCGGCGGCGCCAACAACGGCAACAGCCTGCTAAACGCCGACACCGGTGAGGGCATGGGCGTTGAAGTGGATCTGGAATATCTGCCCGCCGACGCCCTGAAGTTGACCGCCGGCTTTAGCTACAACGATACCGAAATTCAGGACGGGGACTTGTTCACCGCCCCCTGCGGCTCCGGTCAGTGCACGGTGGAAGATCCCGTCATCGACGGCCTGGCGCTGGTGGACGGCAATCCCTTTCAGTCGGCGCCGGAAATCATCGTTAACTTCACGCTGCGCTACCAGATACCGCTCGGCGGCCACGGTCGCTTCTTTGTGTTTACCGATTGGGCCTATCAGGGGGAGACCAATATGGCTCTGTACGAAGCGACGGAATTTACCACCGACGATCAGTTTGAAGGCGGTTTGCGCGTGGGTTATCAGAGCTTGTCGCTGGGCTATGAGCTGGCGCTGTTCGGCCGCAATATTACCGACGAGGACAATGTCAAAGGCTTTATCGACTTCAATAACAATACCGGTTTTGTCAACGAGCCGCGGGTTGCGGGGGTGGAATTCAGGTGGAATATATAGCGTTGGGCGGCATAGATGAAGCTTTGGGAAGAGGTAGATTTAAACCTTTTAAAATCAATACATTACATGGCTTTCCTAATGTAAGATATTGTGTTTGCCATAAAATCACATATAAAGCATCAGAAACAAAAAACCTTTAAAATCAAAAGCTTAGGAAATAATCTTAAGGTGAGCTTAGATTCGCTCTTAAGAGTGCCGTTGATGGCGTATTTTCAACAATTTTACCATTTTGTATATCGTTAAAATTAAGGACGCTGCTTATGGCTACCAATGTTGTCATCGGGGTCGCCTGCATCGTTCAGCAATCAGGCGATGGAAAGTGCGTTAGCGCTCCCAGGGGGCTTCACCCTAACAGTGAGACACGTTTAATGTTGCTGCAAAAGCCCCAATGTCCGCGTATGGCTCTATACTCAACCGACAAATATGCGCAAGCAATTTGATGGCTTGGCTGCGGGCAGTTATGTGACATTTGGGGGGAATCCCGGAAGTTTGCCTATTCTAAAATGCAGTTAGGGGTCCTCGCGGGTTCCCAAAACCGGGGGACGGAATGGGCTAAAAGGGCCTGTAGCCTTAAATCGAACTCGAATTTCCTTCGGCACTATCTGTGCCAAGTCCAGGGGCGGGTCTGACTCGACGGTTACCAGTAATAGCTCTCCCTCTTCATCGGCAGTTGTACCCACACCTGTAACTCCTGGGACGGCTAGAAGGGCCTCGCGGTTGCTCGCAAGCCATTGGCGGACGTCAAACTTGGTCATGGTTCTACTTCTTTCTCTTTTTATTTTTGGGCAGTTTCAGTGATTTCACGAGTATCGACTTCAATGGCTTCTCTTCTGTTTCGCGTAAGAGGATTGCAGCATCGCGAAGAGTTTGAACTTTTGAACGATCTATCTGATGCGTTGCCTCCTGTAACAAGCTCAGACTCTGCTCTAAAAGTACCTTTGGAACCGGCTTGTCAGGATGGATATCACCCGTCTTGATAGCGCGCTCAATGTCTGTACTAAGGCGAGACCAATGCTTCCGAAAACTTTCGGATTCTCGAAGAATTCTCGCAATACTAGGCGCTAAACGAACCAAGGCCTGTCGCATCGCTTTCTCCAAACCCATACCAGTCATGTACTGAGAACGGAATGAGCGAAATGTCATTGCAGTTCTCTCGTCTGTTGCAGCTCCGGCGAGGCAAATATCGACATTGAGGCTATTAAGCACGTGCCGGATATGATTACCAATCGCTATGGTGGAAGACCCCGCAAAATTGAGCCCGGCTATCAGCACGTCGTCATCTTGCTCGAGCACGTAAACGGTCCCAGAGTCTCCCGGGATGTACGGTTGGTTAGTTTCGTTGTGGAGCAAGATCTGATTGACAAACCCATAATATGGGCCATCCGCTTTCTTATCGTTTCCGTAGAAGATCGGGTTGGTTGTGAAGTCCACACTCAAAACATAATTCCTTGCTGAGCCAGTGTGTACACCGCTTGTGTTTCCGTAGCCGGACAATAGCAACCCAACATCCGATTCATCAAGATCGATTGTTCCGGTAGGTTCCCCGATGCCGATAATATTGAGGTCCGGATCTTCGGAGAACGGCTCTGCAACCGCTGCATCCACTAGGTTAGTGTAGCCCGATAACGGTACGAAATTGTGGAGTTTCGCGTAGCGGTTCGCACTCGGTACTCCCGCACAGTATGTACCGGGCTGATAGATGTCATGCCCGACTTGGCCGCGGTTTGCATCTGCCAATACATGGTTATTACTCAAGAACAGGATCTTGTAGGTCTCGCGCTCAACCACCCAACATCCAAGCGTACCTGTTGTCACGTCGAAATGGCTGACGCTGCAGCCTGGTCTGGCTGGTCTCACACGGTCGCATCTGATTCCGTGTGGGCGGATGAACCCCGTTTCGATTACGTCTGTCTTAATCTTGATACGTCGTTTTCCCGAGACAGGATCGTCCAGTTGAATCGCAGATGGAACGAGTTCGCTTATTGGCAACGACGAAAGCGGCTCCTTCTTGATAACTCCGATGAGCAACGCAATATCACCAGTCAAATTTCCGTCGGTTCTTTGAAGGCCTAAACCGAATCCAGTGATGCATGGTAGTTTACGCACTTGGCTAAAGAGCGATTTACGTTGCGCATGGAGCACATTCCGGACTCCGTGGTAGTAGTCTTTGTCGACTTGAAATCTTCCAAGTTTATCTCTCTTTACCATAAATCTGACTCCTTCTATTTTCAAATGAGTCGCTTTGTAATTCTGCATATAGCGCAATAACAAGTGGTAAATCCCGATGACTCCGACTCCCTCTGCTCAACATTTGGATGCGTTGTTCCTCAAATGCACGCTCGCTCACGATATTTGGCCCCGATATCCAATAGACCATGCCCTGGTAGCGGGATGGGTGCTCGGCGCTGTATTGGCCATGGAAGGCTGCCGCGTCAAGGGATAAAGCCTATCGCTGACCTGTAGAAAGCGTTCAGCGGTGGTTTGTGGTTGATAGACAAAGGCCTGAGTCCGCAACTTTTTCGAATCCGATGTATGGGCGCTGCTACCAGTAAAAGCATCTAACACTTCCATTGGAAGCTCTTGTGAGGCGGGGTGCTCAGGGATAGGTGCGTACCCTTTTTGACTCAAAGCTTGGAAGTCCTTGAGATTCATACGATTTCTCGGTATTAGTTGAATGGACTCAAGCTGATTCGGTAGAAAAGATGCAGTTTTTAGCTTCTCGCATACATCGGGGTCTACTTCTTTTCGGAACGCCTCCATCAAGTTGTGAAATCGAATCGCATATTTTTCTGACGGACATACCCCCAAGTCTCTTAGAACGGAATCGGGATCGACGATCGTGCGAGCGACCATTACAGGGTCTTTGTTCAAATCCTTAAGAGCATTGTCTACCGCGGAGATCAGTTCCCTGTCCGAGTTCACAGTTTTGCCCTGACGTGCTTGAGGGTATGTCAACGCTCTCCGTCGTCTACGCCGCTTGGAACTAGCCTTAGAATAATCGATGCTCTTCACCATATTTATTCCTCTCTGCTAACTCAATAACCTATTTAATACATATACGGTATGCGTTTACCAATTTAATACCTATGCTCTACCTACATATCCGATATCTCGACATATCAGATAAAACATATTTTTCTATGGACTTGTGAACCTATATTTTCTAATACAAAGATTAATTGCCGCTCTGGAAAATATCCGGCACCTGAAATTGCTGATGTTATTTTTCGTCTTTTGCACTATAGGTGCCTGCAGCAAAGTGAGCATTGACCCGCATCAAGAGCCATATCCAAAGGCATTTAAATCCTCTCATTTGTTTCAAGACGCATCGAGACAGTAAATCAGTGCTGTGTGGCAGTCGTGTTCAGAATTATTGCTAATAGAAATCTGCACGCCACATTGGGAGAGTCGATAAAAAAGATGACAGGGGCGCCACTCTTATCAATTTTGCTCCTCGCATTTCCAGGAGCAAATCTATGAACACACTACCCCTGCAAATCGTCTCTGAGGAAGTTCTCCTCGAAAAATATGCCAAGGGCACGGAGCAATCGATGACCGGCGATCAGGCAACCCATGAGATCAGACGTCGCGTTGCCAAGGCATTGGCGAGCCAGGAGAAAGATCCCGAGCTTTGGGAAAGTTGATTTTACGACGCGCAACGATCTGGTGTCATTATGGCTGGACGAATCAACCCTGCGGTGGGCACGGGTCTCGATGCCACGCTGATAAACTGCTTTGTACAACCCATTTCAGATACGACATCGGGCTACGAAGGCGGGCGGCCCGGCATTTATCCAGCCCTGAATCAAGCCACCGAAACCATGCGTCGTGGTGGCGGAGAAGGCTATGATTTTAGCTACATCCGCCCGCGGGGTGCTAAAGTCAGCGGCACCGGTTCCTGTGCTTCCGGCCCGGTGAGCTATATGCATGTCTATGACTGTTCGTGTCAAACCGTCGAATCGGCCGGCGCGCGTCGTGGTGCCCAGATGGGTGTCTTGCGCGTCGACCATCCCGACATCCGCGAATTCATCACCGAAAAACGCAACTAAGGCGCACTGACGCAATTCAACATCAGCGTCGCAGTGACCGATGCATTCATGTCGGCGCTGAACAGCGGTGAACCCTTTCAGCTCGTCCACTAAGCTTAGCCGGGTCAAGAACTGATAGAGTGCGGTGCTTACCAGCGTGATGATGGCTTGTGGGTCTACGAGTCCGCTGCGGACCCTCAGGAAATTTGGGGCCTGATCATGGAAAATACCTACCATCACGCTGAGCCAGGTGTGATCTTCATCGATCATGTCAACGCCGAGAACAACCTCTACTATGCGGAAAGAATCGAAGCGTGCAATCCGTGTGGCGAGCAGTTCTTACCAGACTACGGCGGTTGTTGTTTGGGGTCGTTGAACCTGTCGGCGTTCGTCGACACCCCAAACACTGGCGATCCAGATCAGCGCTTTGATTGGGATGAGTTTAAGCAGGCGATTCATATCGCTGTTCGAATGCTCGATAACGTCCTGACCATGACTTACTGGCCGCTCGAAGCGCAAGAAAAAGAGGCATCGGCCAAACGCCGAGTGGGCCTCGGTATTACCGGTCTCGGCAGCCTGTTGGTGCTTTTGAATCTGCGCTATGACCGCCAGGAAGGACGAGATTTTTCCGCAAGGATTGCCATCGCATTGCGCGACGAGGCTTACCACGCTTCAGTGCAGCTGGCTAAAGAGAAAGGCGCTTTTCCGTTGTTCGACAGAGAAAAGTACTTGAAATCCCGGTTCATTCAACGACTCCCCAAGGACATTCAGGCAGACGTTGCTGAATACGGTATCTGCAACTCGCATTTGCTGTCGATCGCACCCACCGGGACGATCAGCTTGGCTTTCGCCGACAATGCCAGCAACGGTTTGGAGCCGGCGTTTAGCTGGGTCTATTCTCGCAATAAACGCATGGCAGATGGCACGACGAAACAATATCGCGTCATGGATCATGCTTATCGGGTGTATACGGAAAATGGGGGTGATCCAAACGCATTGCCCGAGGCATTTGTCAATGCACTGGACATTGCTCCAGCGGACCATTTGGCTATGGTCGCGGTCTTTGCGCCCAACATCGACAGCGCCAGATCGAAGGCGATCAATTGTCCCGTCGATATTGCTTTCGATGTCTTCAAAGACATCTACTTGAAGGCCTATGCGATGGGTTTGAAGGGCGTTACGACTTACCGGCCAAATATTAACCCGGCATTCAAATATGTCGGGTTAATGGCGGTGCAGGGACGCACCGCCGCGAGTCGGAGACGCGCGCGAACTCGTTAAAAACAAGGAATTTCACACAATTTCGCCCGTTTTTAAGGGTGACAATTAAATAGGTCAGGACGACCTATTTAATTTCCAGGTTAATAGTATCACTGGCGCGGTTTTGGAAACGGAGCCCAGCAAGCCCGACGATTTGGATACCTCCGCTGATCGCAAGATCCGCTTGGAGATTTCTTGAAGGAACTCGTGTTGCCGGACGGCTCACACCGGCCTTACTCCATGTGGTTATCAGGCGATTATCCAGATGCTCTGGATGGGCTTTGCAAGTCATTGCCGCTCGATATGAGAATCGTGGACCCCGCCTGGACCGGCAAAAAGCTGCGCAGCCTGCGCAATTTTCCGGAACCACAAGGGGATTTCTTGGTGAGAGTACCCTCCACGAATCGTATGGAAACTCAACCCTCCACCGTCGCCTATTTGGCGCGCTTGATCATTCATCGCTACCAAATGCTTGGCATATTCGATGGAGGAGGGCACCCCGTCTCAGATATGGGAATTTTTACTCGACCCACTGAAACGGAATCACCCTTTATTATGGCTGGTAAGAAGTGCCATGAATGCGGAGTCAGAGCTGTGATTAGAAAAGATGGTTGTGATTTTTGCACCGCATGCGGACAGGTTGGAAGCTGCGGTTGATACAAAGCAGGGGCCGTTTGGCCCCTTTTCTTAGGAGAGCACCGCATAGCGGCAACCAAGGTTTTTGATCCCGTTGATTAATGTCTTGGACTTAATATGACGTAAATATTAAGTCGCTTAAAAACGTAACTCCTCGCGGCAAACTTTTGGCCGACACTATTGTCAGATTATGTGGCCGCTGGCCAAACATAAAACGTCATTAAGGAAATGCGTTCTGACTGAAAAATAACATCATAATGGCGCGAAAATCCCTAGTAAATTAAGGCAAAGCTCTGTGAGAATAAGGACAATTGACACGACAAGCCTTGGACTAACCCCAGTCTGCATTACCCGCTGAGGTTTTGGCTTTGCAGCATAATTAAACAGAATAATAAACACAAAGTCACACAAACAGTGTGATCAATACCTCGTTTGCAGCAATTAATAGCGAACCGTCGGAGAAGTTGGTATAAAAAAGACATAAAAATAAAAAAATTTTTGCTTTGAAAATTCCCTTGGAAGCAGCCCTGATAATGGCCAAGCGAGCCATACAAGGCCTTTCAGCGCAGCCATTAATCTAATACACTGTACGGGTGTTCCATCAGGAGGAAAAGTGCTGGCGTATTTGCGCAGCACGATAAAACGTATGTTTGTCAGGACTAGTTGTACGGAGCGTTATAATGAGCAAATGGTTCGCAGGGCCTTGAAAAACCAGGTTTTCTGCTACCTTGCCCAACCCATCGAGAACCACCGTTTCCCATCATATTGCGGCCTGTTATCAATGAGCAAGCGGCGGCAATTCAGCCAAAAATACCATCTAAATGTAAAAAAAATCGGCGCATGCACGCCAAAATCGAGAGCTGTTCCCAGACATTGAATTAATAAGGAAGTTCGATCATGCCAATCAGGATCGTCGTGTATTCATCAATCCGCTTGTTTGCCGAGTCTTTAGCGTCGTGCCTGAAAAAAAACCTGGATTTCGTCGAGGTTAAATTTCACCAGCGACCAGAGTCCCTGGTCGAATCGGTGCAGACCTTCGATCCCGATATCGTCCTAGTCGACGTGACCTCAGAGCGGGCCTTACACGACGCGCGCGCGGCGTACGTGTGCAATCGGCGGGCAGTTTTTGTCGCGCTGGCGGTGCCCGAGATTCCCCAGGAAGTCATCGCCTGCGCGGATGCCGGCTTTGTTGCCTATGTGCCGCGTGCTGCCTCCATCGAAGAGCTCACCGGGGTCATCGGCCAGGCGCTGAAAGGCGAGTGCGCCTGTCACCCGAAGATTGTCGGCAGTTTGCTGCGGGAAGTCGGGCGCCGACACGGCTCCACGGGCGCGGAAATCCCCGATCCGCCCCCGTCGCTCACGCATCGAGAGTCTGAAATTCTGGGGCTCCTCGCGCAGGGATTGCCCAACAAAGCGATTGCCCTGAAACTCAATCTCAGCATATCGACGGTGAAAAGCCATTTGCACAAAGCCTTTGCCAAGCTTCAGGTCAAGTGCCGCACAGAAGCGATTGCCAAAATAAAAAACCAACCGCATTTGCTGTCCGCTGTGACACTGGTCACACCCTCCGGCTACCTGTCGGCCGGCGGTTAGCGGCGCCCTCGTTAGTCTCCAACCTATTTTTTGCCGTTAACGGTTGGGAAATAAATCCAGCCGGCTTTTTTTCGTCCTACCACCCTATTATTTTGTCGGCGTAGAAAACTGACCCGCCAGCTTTTCCCCAATCACTTTTTCCCAATAATGCGGTCGCCGCCAACGTTGGTACTAGAACCATTGATCATAAATAAAACAAAAGTTCTAGTCGGAAAAGTAGCCTTTTATAAATCCTTTGTTCAGTTGTTTAAGGGAGGTGGGGTCTGCAGAATAATCGCACTTGGGACAACCGCGAGCGGATATTTTGGAACCCGTTGCCATAGCACTTATTCGCGATTCAAATACCCTGTTTTGGCAGGCCGTAATCGAGTCTCTCGAAAATGAATCGCGCTTATTCTTGCACGTCACCACCACCCGCGACGAGGTGGAGCAATTTCTTGCTGCCGATAAGTCTCGCCTTCTGATTGTAGAGCAAGATGCGAATAACGCCAGCGTTGACGTCGACTATCGGGTCTTCACCGAGTTGCACCCCGATCTGGCCGTGGTGGCGATTGACGCAACCGGGCTGGAAACTTTTATTCGTCTGAAAGATCTGGGCAAGGAACTGTTGATCAAGCTTGTCAGCGCGATATTGACCGAAAAAGCCGGTGATAATGCTGACGGTGACGATAATAAAATGCCGCGATCGCAAGTTCGCCACGTGGGCGCCGCGGATGTCATCAGGCTCGTTCCCAAGTCATCATTGGCGGGCGGCGCGTCTCCCATTCTGCGCCAAGGTTTGCAATGGCAGAAGGTATGTGACTGGCTGGATCTGTGTTTGCACCGTTGCCTGCCAACAGATATGGGCGCCGGTAGCAGTGAGGTTGGCGTTCCGGGCTGGGCCATGAGTCCAGCCAAGGCGCGCGCGATACTGGGCTGCACCCTTGAGCATCAGGATGAAGAGCAACTGCGAAGCGCCCGCAGGCAACTCGAGCACTGTCTGTTTTCCCCGACATCGACCACCCTGAAGGAACAATTGCCGGCGCTGGCCAATATCTTCCAGGTATTTGAGCTCGACGAGACGGAACAGAAAATATTTCTCCTGGTCTTTGCGGCCGAAATTGATGGCCGCTACGCCCGCGTACTGGGGTATCTCAATGATGATCTCACCCGCCGCCGGGCGACGCCAACGCTGTTGCCAGCGCTGTTGGACGACGCCAGCCTGTCGGCCTGGAAAGTTCGCGAAATCATCGCCGGCGGGTCCAACCTAAGCCGTTTTCAATTGATCAGGGAAGATGCCAACGACACACTACCCGCCAGCGATGCGGGTCTGTTTATCGCACAAGAGATCAGCCACTATTTACTCGCCGGCGCCGAGCAGGCCGGCGACAATCCGCTCAACATTGAGCTGACGCTCGCCGCCGCGCCCACGGCGTCATCAAACGACGACCCCGCCGATGGCAATCTCAACCACAGACTGTCGCAATGGCGCACCGGACTCAAGGCGCAAAAAGCACTGCCGATCATGCACTTGCTGGGCGGCGACGCCAGCGCCGACTGGCTTACTGACGTATGCCGGCAGTCGGGCGACAACCTCGTCAGCCTGGATATTGCCGCGCTAGCGGAATCCGCCTGGCAAAACCCTGAAGACGCCATGTATGCGCTGGTCCGCACAGCGCGTCTGCACCAGGCCATCGTGTTGCTCAAGGGCTTTGCCTCCCTGCAGGCAAAGCACCACGAAAAAATGCTGCGCGCCTGTCTTTCCATCCTCTATCCGCGGATTCAACGCCTGGCCTGGGTTGCGGAAAAACCCCTGCCGGTCAGGGAGCAGCCGGCCATCTGGTATGTCGAGCGCACGCCGCCCGCATACGCCGATACCAAAAGCCGCTGGCGGGCGCGCGCGGAAAGTCAGGGCATTTGCCTTGCCGATCGCGATCTCGGAATCCTCGCCACCGCGCTGAAGTGCAACACTCCCCAGATGGACGCGATATTGGGTTTGGCACGGGGTGCCGGCGGCACGCTGAACGCCGCGGCAATTCTGGAGGCCGCCAGACCCTTCCGCCAGGTTTCAGCCCCGGGCAGCGTACGCCGCATCGACGCCAGTTTTACCTGGAATGACATTGTGCTGCCGGCGAAGGTCTTGCACCTGCTAAAAGTCATTCCCGGTCACGTGCGCGAGTCGGGGCGGGTGCTGGATGACTGGGGGTATCGCTCAAGAATGCCCTACGGTCACGGCGTCGCCGCCCTGTTTAGCGGGCCGAGCGGTACCGGCAAAACCATGGCCGCGCAAATTATCGCCTCCGAATTGGGCGTTGAACTCTTTCAGGTGGATCTGGCAAAAACCATTTCCAAATATATCGGCGAGACCGAGAAAAACCTCGATGCGGTGTTCGACGCGGCCGATAAAGCCGGCGCGGTATTGCTGTTTGATGAAGCCGACGCCCTGTTCGGCAAGCGCACCGAAGTGCGCGATGCCCACGACCGCTATGCCAACGTGGAAGTCGCCTATCTCCTGCAGCGCATGGAAATTTACGCCGGTCTGGCGATTCTCACCACCAACCTCAGGCAGAATCTTGACAAGGCCTTTATGCGCCGCCTGCGTTTTGTGGTCGATTTTCCCATGCCGGCCACGCGGGAGAGGGAAGCGATCTGGCAGGCGTCGTTTCCGTCGACCGCGCCGCTGGGAGCAGACGTCAACTTCAAATTTCTCGCCCGTCGCCTGGAGCTGAGCGGCGGCAATATCCAGCAAATTGCCATTCGCGCCGCCTTTAGCGCGGCCGCCGACAACAGTAGCATCGAGATGCACCATATCGTGCACGCCACGCGCGACGAGTTGCGCAAGCTCGGCATGAACAGCGAGGAAAAAACGCTCGCCGAATTTATCCCCGATACGCGGTGCGCCGGCCTATGAGTGAGACTGCCATCTTCGACACCACCGAATTGATGCGGGCGCGCCTGGAACGGGCCGCCGATGCCGCCAACCAGGTCCATGTTGGTCCGCCGTTGCGCAATGAAATCGGGTCCGCCAAGCTGTCGTTGTTTTTATTTCACATGGAAGTCAACGCCGAGTTGCGCAACCAGGAGCGCCTGGCCACGCCGCCGCCGGCAGCGCCCGCCGCACAAGCCGGCGCCGTGCTCGATGCCTTGCCCTGGGATTTGCGTTTTCTTATTACGGTATTTCGCACCCCGGACAGCTCCGTCGCGCAGCCCAATGAACTGACCACCCTGGGCCAGGTGATTCAGGAATTTCACGCCCGCCCCACCCTGGCCGGCGCGGCGTTGGGAGATCAGGTGGTGCGGGTGACGCCGGAACCCTATCCGATGGAAGAGCTCAGTCGCGTCTGGGGTTTGTTTCCGCAAGACGTCTACCGCACCTCCGTGGTGTACCTGGCGAGCCCGGTGTATATCGAGGTGGGGCCGGAGAAAACCGGTCAACCGGTGCAGCGGCGCGAGCAGCGCACAGGCGTGGATGTGGACGGCCCTGATCTTGGTGGTGACACCACGGGAGTGAACAATGCCTTCACTTAATATTCGTTTCGAGGATGCCGACATCGTTATTGACAGGGTCGTGGTGGCGGTAGCGCTAATCGACGCCTTCACCGGCCAGGTTGTTCGCGACGATATCAAGGTCACTATTGAAGGCCTGTTCAACGCACCCATTCGCAACCTCACAGGGATGTTTGTGTTTGTGAATTTACCGCCGCAAGACAGTTATCAGATCAATATTGACGCCGAAGAAGCGGGATATTTCAGTCCCGAGCCCATTGAATTTACTCCGCCCGCCGATGACGACCCGGAAGTGGCGAAAAAACGCCGTTTGGATGTGCCGCTGATCAGACGTCCCTCGGCACCGCAGGATCTCGCCGCGACGTCGATAACGGGTGTCGTGGTGCGCAGCGTCGGAGCGACTCGGGAACCCGCGCCTTTCGTCTCCATTCGGGCTGAATTTCCAGAAGATTTGTTTCCACCGGGCGGCCAGCCCGATACCCAGTTTAATACCTTAAGTGATGAGCGCGGCGCATTTACGCTATCGATGCGTCTGCCCCCGGAAGCGGGCGTGGAAGCGGTGGTGGTGCAAATTATTTTTGAACAGGATCGCAACGGAATTATTTCCAAGCGCGTTGTTGAGCGGCTGGTGGAAGATCAGGTGTTTTACAGTTTTGATATGTCGATCGATATCGAGGGGCCGGATATCCCCGTGGATGTGGCCGGCCCGGGCGTCCCTGATTTAATTGAGGTTCCGAAATAGTGTTGGGGGTTATTAACCCAGCGGTTAAACATAAATAGAAATATCTCACTATTAAATGACAAGCCAAACAACCAATCATTAACTTTGTAAGATTAGGAGAGTGCCGTGGCGAACGACAATGACTGTGTGACGATCAAGGATAAGCTTGATGAAAATGCAACGGAAGCCAAAAAAGGCGAGTTCAGAAAAAAGGCCCAAGCCAAACTTGAAGAGCTCGCCAAGACCGTTGGTTCCGAGGAAGAAGCCTACCGTAAAGCCCTGCCAGGTTTACTGGAGACTTGGGGTAAACAGGATGAAGCAATACGCGAACTGGAAAAACAGATTAAGACCTGCTATCCGGATTGGTGCCACCTGATCAAAGATCCCATTTGTGAAGAAGTCATTGAACCCCTTGACGCCAAGCGCAAGCAAATTGCCGACGTTGTGGGTGAGCGTGAAAAAGACCTTGATAGCGCGAACGAAATTTACCATGAAGCCAGCGCGCAACTGGACGCCTGGCAAACCATTAGCAAATGGATAAAGGCACAGCTGGATGCCAACCAGAAACTCATAGATGAGGTCTGCCGGCTGGATGCGCTAAAGGAACGCAACGAAAGGCTATGCCTGATTTATATATTCTTTTTTGAATTGCTTCCGGCCCACCGACGGTTAAGGGATTCACCGGATAAAGTAGACGACGTTTTTCTGGACCCGGAAGGGGAGTTGTGTGCTGACTGTAATTATCATAGCAGCAAGCCGCACATCAAACTTGTGGGCTTTCCCTGGGTAATCGACCCGCTTAAATACGAATGTAAGCTAACCGAGGTTTGGGAAAAATGGAAAGAGGCGGGTGAATACCAGGTGGTCAAACAGTGTGAATTCGATCAGATCGCTGCTTGGCGCGCCGAATTGGCAAGCGCCGAAGACCCCATGCAAAAACGCCAGGATGCCTGCGCCGCGCTCCGCGATTTCACCGGAGAGCATCCCCAAGACTGCGACAAATATTCATCAGATGATTAAAGGAGTGTAAGCCATGCCCGAGTATTTAGCTCCCGGCGTTTATATTGAAGAAATTGAACGGGGCCCCAAACCGATTGAGGGTGTCGCCACCAGCACCGCGGCATTTCTTGGCGAAACCGCGCGCGGTCCGGTAAAACCCACCTTAATTACCAGCTATGCCGATTATCTGCGCTTGTTCGGCAACGTTTTCGCCGACGGCAAATACATGCCTCACGCCGTGCAGGCATTTTTTGATAACGGCGGTCGCCGCACCTACATCGCCCGCATTACCGGCGCCGGCGCGGAAACTGCCGCCGCGGACCTCGGCGATTATACCGTGACGGCGCGCGGCCCCGGCGCCTCCGGCGACCGGATATTCGTCCGCCTCGACGACAGCACCACCCAGGCCAACGGCGCAGCGGTGGGCTTTAAACTCGACGTCTACTACTGGGACAGCCTGCCGGACGGCGTCGATCCCTTCGACCCGGTGGAAAATCCCGAACAAACGCCGCGGCCCAGCGCCACGGAAATATTCGATGATATTCGCACCGATCCCGCCCATCCGGATTACTATGATAAACGGGTTAACAATGGCAACTCCTCGCTGATTGAGATCAGCGTGCCCGACGGCACCGCGCCTCCCGGCGGCGTCAACGCCTCCGCCCTGAGCGGCGGCAGCGATGGCGATCCGGTGACCGTGGTGGATTTTGACGGCGAAGCGGCCGAGCCCGCCAACCGCCGCGGTCTGGCCGCCCTCGATCTCGACCCCTACCGCGAAGTGGCCATCGTCTACGCGCCCAACGCCTCGCCGGAAGTGAGAACCTCGGTGATCAGACACTGCCAACTCAACCGTTTTCGTTTCGGCGTGATCGATTCCGACGCCGGTGTTGCCAATGCGGCGGGGCTCGATCCGCGCAGCGACAACGAAACGCAATACGCCGCCTTCTACTATCCCTGGGTCACCACCAGCGATCCGCTGACCGGACAACGCCTTAATATTCCACCCGGTGGTTCCGTGTGCGGCATTTATGCCCGCAGCGATAATACCCGTGGGGTATTTAAAGCGCCGGCCAACGAAACCGTATCGGGTGCGCTGGACCTGGAGTTTGACATCGACCAGGGCACCCAGGAAGTGCTCAACCCGCGCGGCGTCAATGTGATCCGGCGTTTTCCCGGCCGCGGCATCCGCGTGTGGGGCGCGCGCACTCTCAGCAGCGATCCACTGTGGAAGTATGTCAGCGTTCGCCGCCTGTTTATTTTTATCGAGGCGTCCATTTACAACAGCACCCAGTGGGTGGTGTTCGAGCCCAACGATCAGCGTTTGTGGGCGCGGGTCAAACAGACGGTCACCTTGTTTTTGCGCGGCCAGTGGCAGGACGGCGCTCTGTTTGGCGCACGCGAGGAAGAAGCCTTCAGCGTTAGCGTCGGACGCGAGACCATGACCCAGGACGATATTCTCAACGGCCGCTTGATCGTTGAGGTGGGGATCGCACCGGTGCGACCGGCAGAGTTTGTTATCTTCCGTATTTTCCAAAAAACACAAGAAGCCAATAGCTGATTGTCAGCTGTTAGCACAAGGTAAAGGAGACTATTCCTATGGCTCGACAAGATCCATTACGCAATTTTCGCTACCGCCTGGAAATCGACGGTATCACCCAGGCGGGGTTTTCCGAAGTGGCGATCGGCGACCTGTCCACCGATCCCATTGAATATCGCGAGGGCGACGAAATTACCACCGTGAGAAAACTTAACGGGTTAAATAAATACGGCAACATCACCCTCAAGTGGGGCATTACCGACTCCGTTGAGCTGGCCGACTGGCACCAGCTGGTGGTCAATGACGCAACGCCGCTGGACGATGCCCGCCGCAACGTGGTGATCCGCGTGCAAAGCGAGGCGGGTGAGGAAAAAGCCGCCTTTGAAGTTACCAAGGCCTGGCCCTGTAAGTACGACCCCAGCGATCTCAACGGCACCGGCAACGAGGTGGCCATCGACACGCTGGAGCTGTGCAACGAAGGTATCCGCCGCATTCAATAAATCGGATCGCCAATAACCAAAGTTTTCAATAACCAGAGTTTTATAGGAAACGCACCATGGCTTTTCAAACTGAAATAGAGTTTACCCTGCCAAAGGGCTATCTCGACGGCGACGGCGTGTTACACCGCGAAGGTGTGATGCGCCTGGCCACCGCCGCGGACGAAATTCTGCCGCTGAAAGATCCGCGCGTGCAACAAAACGCGGCCTACCTCACCATCATCGTGCTGTCGCGGGTGATTGTGCGGCTCGGCTCCCTGCCCGATATCAACACCAAAATCATCGAGGGCCTGTTCGCCTCGGACCTGAATTACCTGCAGCGCCTGTACGAGGAGCTCAACGGCAGTGACGCCGACGTCATCGACCAGGCCGACAGCGCCCACAGTCCGCCGATGCCGGGCAGGAGCTTCAACGTCGTGGGGGAGTTGTAAAAGGCTATCCTCTCGCGCAGTTATACGAGGAGATGGCCTTTATCGCCTACCACTTTCACTGGTCGCACGACCAGTTAATGGCCTTGGAGCACAACGAACGGCGGCGCTGGTGTAAAAAAATATCGCAGATCAACAGCCGTTTTAACCAGAGCTCGACCACGCCCCTGGAAGCGATTTAAAACACAACAACGAGTGATATTTTGCGTTTATGGCTACCCGAGATCCCCACAGAGCGTACCGTTTTACCCTGGAAATCAACGGCATTTTACGTGGTGCGTTCCAAACCGTCAGCGGTCTCGAGCGCGAATCCACCATCGAAACCTATCGCGAGGGCGGGGTCAATCACTTCGAGCACCAGCACGTGGTGTTGACCAAGTACCCGCCACTCAATCTCAAGCGCGGCCTGGTGGACTTTGAACTGTGGGACTGGCACCAGCGGGTGATCGAAGGACGGGTGGAACGCGAGGACATCGCGATTATTTTGCTCGACGAGACCGGCAACGAGGCCTGGCGCTGGATCTGCAGCCAGGCCTTTCCCGCCAAATGGACGGGATCGGAACTCGACGCCCTCGGCAGTAATATTGCCACCGAAAGCGTCGACTTCGTGCATCACGGACTGACGCGACAACGGTAAGGGATGGATTGCGTATGAAGGCACGAAGATTCTTGCAGGCGCGCCGAACACTCAGGCTGACAACACGCGCGACTGGCGGTGACGCCGATACGCCCTGGCTGCCGCTAAGCCTGATCTTTGCGCGGCCGCAAGCCAGCGAGCCGCCAGTGGCGCCGGCGCAGATCAACAAGCATCAGCACACGATTTCTCTGGCGCCGCGAATTCATTGGATGCTAGCGACGTTTTTGCGGCAGTTAAACAGCACACGGGAAAACCACCGCACGCACAGTGTTCGCCAACACACAATGGCGGCGCCGACGTTTCGTTCTCCGGGTGATGTGTTTCGTGTTCACCAAGCCTTTAATTCCGAAGTGATTGGGACACAGGTCTTGCGCCTGATTAAAAAATCCTATCAGCGCAGCGCGGCCTTGTCTGTCAAAGAAAATAACAGGCTCATGCTTTCCAACCTGGCGACGCGGGTAATGGTTTTTGAACAGCGTGAGAAGCAAAATTTTCTAGCAAAAACCTATCGGCAAGATAATAGGGTTATTTATCAAAAACCGCTGACAGGCAAGCGCTCGCCGGCCGCCATGCAAAAAAATTATTTGACGGCCGTAGCCAATCTATTTCGCACAAACTCCCGGCCCGCCGGCAACGCCATCGCGTCTGCCGGCGCGGATGCGGCGATGACTTACCATCATCCGTCCGCTGGCACCGCTCCTCGGGCACCGGACCAGCAAGTCGCCGCGCAACACAGGCAAATCAACTTGTTTAGCGCAATGAATATCACCCATCGCCTGGCACAGCGGCCATCCCTGGTGAGTCGTCTGCGGCAAACCCTCAATCACCCGCAGCCTCGGCAGAAAAACTCTGCGCGGGCAGGCGCCCCGTCCGTGCGCAATAACCATCGGCACCAGCAGGCAATCAGCGAAACCCATGAATACCGAAGACGAATAATCCATCTGCCCGACCAGACCGCAGTCGCGGCAGCGGCGGGCGCGGCGGCACCTCTGGTGCGCGATAGCGCGCCAGTGCCCGTGGTCTATCGGCAAAGCGAGCGGCAGGCGCAGCCGCAAGCCTTAGCCCAGGCTGAACCGCCGCCGGCGGTTCAGCCCGAGATCGATATCACCCGTATCAGCCGCGATGTTATGCGCGAAATAAAAAAGCGCCAACGGGTGGAACTGGAGCGAAGAGGCTTGCTCTAGGGGCAGCCATTAATATCAGGAATGCGACATGACACAAAGACTTGAAAAGGCCACCATCAAAATCCTGCGCGGCAAAAGACGGGGAGAGGAAATAAAAGCCCTGTTCAACCCGACCGAATATACCCAGGAAATTAGCAACACCTACGACGAAAAAAAGTTGCCGGGTCTGCGCAATCCCGTCCTGCGCTTTGTCAACGGCGATATCCAAACTTTGTCGATGGATCTGTTTTTCGATACCTGGACCGACGGCAACCGCCAGGACGTATCCGTGTTCACCCGCAGTATCACCAGCATATTGCATATCGATGAGCAACTGGGGGAACCTTCGGAAGTGGAATTTGCCTGGGGCTCGCTGATATTCAAAGCCTATATCGTCTCGGTGTCGCAGCGCTACACCATGTTTAACGACGACGGCACGCCGGTGCGCGCGACGCTTAGCGTCAGCTTCAAACAATTCGAGCGCTTCACCGAAAAGGTGCCGCTGCCGCGCGAAAAAGGCTCCAGCAGCACCAAGGCCCGCGTATTGGCGGGCGCCGATCGCCTCTGGTCCATGGCCGAGCGCGAATACGGCGATAAAAACGCCTGGCGCCGTATCGCGCGCGAAAACCGCATCAGCAACCCGGTGCAATTGGGCAGCGGCGTCACCCTGGTGCTGCCACCGGTAGAGGACCTGTTCTGATGCTGCTCAAGGACTTCGTCAAAAAATATGGCAACTTTACCGTACCGGCATTTATGGTGAAGGTGGCCGGCGACGACCTCATACAAGACCTGTCGTTAAATGTCGCCAGTGTGGAAGTCGACCTAAAAGAGAAAACCGCGGGCCGCTTTTCCTTTAAAGTCGTCGACGCGTTCGACTGGAAGACGCGCACCTTCGTCAGTGGCGACCCCGACAAAAAAATCCAATTGCTGGACACCTTTGCCTTCGGCACCGCGGTTGAAATACGCCTGGGCTACGGCGACCCCAAGCGGCTGCCACCGCTGCTCAAAGGCGTCATCACCGAAGTGGGCACCGCCTTTAACCAGGGTGAAATGCCGGAGCTGAACGTCTCCGGCTACGACAATCTCTATCCCCTCACCACTGGCCGCAACCAAAAATACTGGGAGCAGGTCACCGACAGCCAGGCGGTGACCGAGATTCTCGGCAAGACCAAATTAAGCGCGAGCATCCGCCCCACCGACACCGTCAAAGACCGCATCGAACAGAGCCAGGAATCCGACATCGCCTTTATTCAAAAATTGGCCGAA
>JAAUXX010015796.1_pt1 | contig 20723 bp, 17 predicted proteins | sample 7278111 | NCBI WGS metagenome assembly JAAUXX01 (sample SAMN14350116, study PRJNA611818) | marine sediment metagenome | isolation source: surface marine sediment (1.8m) | place: French Polynesia: Moorea | collected 2018-08
TAGTTTGGCATCAAATGAGGAATATGGGGACGTCAAAAAAGCCTTTAAAGCAAGGTGAGTCGCTAAAGAATCGAGCGATAGTGGACTTGGAGAAAATTAAGCGAGATAAAAAATTGGTTCAGTCATTTTTTCATGAGCCATCTGTATTCTTTGCTGCTGCCTAGGTAGTAAGTAAAACGATCACCGATGTCGAAGGTAAAATCGTCCAATGTAACGTCGTGAGGGTCATCGGAAAAGCTTAGGCCGCCTTCGTAGGCAATGCCATAGTCTTTGCCGTAAATATGAAAACAGTGCAAGTACTCATCATCCCAGCCCATAGCAATCTGGATGGTGTGATGGAGGTCCGCGATTGAGATGGATGCCATCAGTCGGAGTCGGCGCCATATCATGGGGCTGATACCTCGGAGGGCAATTTTGATGGAGTAAACGGTCATGATGGAAATCTCCCAAGTCAGATAAAACTTGAGGATGCCGCATATCAATTGAATAAAAAGCATCAATGACGCTGCCCCACACTTTGCGGTGCTCTCGTTTATCTGGCATGTCAGCTGTATCGTCCTGAGACATTGTATTCTTTCTCTATTTGTTAAGATGTCGAACCGTGGCTGGTGTCCGGTAGTACTGGCTCCTTTACCACAAATTTTGGAAAGGCAGTAGCTACATCCGATGCAGATACTGGCAAAGGTCTGAAAGCACGGGCTGCTGGAGCGGAGTAGAGAGTTGGACCGAGGAGAGGCTTAATATTGACGGAGTAAACCGGGAAAACCACCCAGTCATTTGCCTCGGTTTTCGAGTTGCGCTTTTTCTAATTCAACTTTTGCTTTAAGCGCGTAAATGCTGGCTTTTTCTTTGGTATCAGGGATGCGCGGTGGAATCACGCCACGTGTGTGGGTTTTACGCTTGGCGCATGGTATTTTCTTCGCGTTGCTTATCCTTTTCGGGGTTTTTGCCGAACAGAATGCCCGTTTCATCCGCGTTAGTATACCCGGCCTTTTCAAAGGATTCGAAGACCTCTTGTGCGATGGCGTCGGCTTCTGCGTCAGACATCGGGGGCCGGGCCATCAGTTCGGCTATTTTCTTGGCTTCCGCGTCATCGTGTTTTCTCTGGGGCTTAGTCATAGTCATACCTCTTTCACCAAGTAGTTACCCGCTACCACGTATCGAAAACCGAGACGTGTATATAACCTGATTCGCGATTTGCTGGTCGGTTCCATTAGGCGGATTTCGCTTGCGCCTATCATCCTAGCATAGATGGTGGCACATGCTGAAATAATGGGCAGTATGTCCGAACGCCCAGATCGTGGGACATTGGGCGCCGCTTCGACGATTTCCAGGCATAATTTGCTGAGCGTTTCGATCGGCTTACCCCGACATAACCCCGTCAATTGGCTGTTTTCCCATATGGCCACCTCAAATCGGGCGGCCAAGTGCGCGTTTTCGTCATCGTCCCACGCCCATGTATAACCACCCGATAGCGCAGCGTTAACCGCCTTGTCATCAATGGCACTTAGACGCACCTGGTGGTATCGGCGTTCTGCGGCCCTGTAGGTGGCTTCCCTGAGTTGTTTGAAATAAGTTTCCTCGTTCATTCGGTTGTCCCGTGTAGTGCCTTAAGTCAAAAACTGAAAACCGCCGGTACCGGCGGACCGGCATCATAATCGAATATCCCACCACCCGGTAACGCGACGCCCTGCGGTTGGCAATAGCCACGGCGCAGTGTCTGGCGGACGGTGTGTCCGTTTCAGTGGCAAACCCGGCGCGGCATACCGTTAACACAAGACAGACGATCAACATGTTGGGGCGCTTTAGCGAGACCCGGAAGACGGATCTGGACCCGTCGCGGCCCAACCCAGCTTTTGAGCGAGTTCGGCAATGCCACTGCGCTTGGCACGGATTTTTTTGGAATAACGTGTCAACATAGCCATCGACTTCCACCGGCCCGACAACATCACTTTGGCCGAGTCGATATTACGCTCCATCATTTCCTGGGCAGACCCCACGCGGGTCGAGTGCCCGGAAAAAATGCTGGGTTCCAGCCCGAGGCGTTTGGCGATGCGCGCGGGTCATCGAGGGCCAGGAGGTCGGCCTATTTCACCAAGTTGGCCAGATGGCGATCGATGGTGGCCCGCTTGCGGCCGGACCTCAACAATGCCAAAACCTGGGTCAAGGACGCCGCCAGCTTGGCCTCAGCCCTTGATGACGCCATTAGCACCATCGGCAAACTGTTTTCTTAGATCACGCGAGCGTCAACACCATGGAAGTGAACAACGCCAACACCAGTATTGACCACCAGATTAATATCGAGCACTTGCGCGCGGAAATTAAAGCACTCCGATTAAAATACCAGGAAGCTTTTGCGTCCATTCAAAAAGCGGTGGCGCTGTGCTCGACGATCACCAAGGATTTGCTTCTTTAGTCTACCGCGGCGACGCTTTTAAAACCGCCTTAACTCACTACAGTAATAGCGCCATTACTAAAACTTCCTTTGACAGAACAGACATCAGCATAAATAACGAGTGGTCTTTTGAGAACGGATTGAAACTAAACGCTAGGTTGGTTGAGAGCTATCAGCGGCACGACGAAGTGTCTTATCAGTGGGAGGTCAACAACCGAGCTGTGCATAGTAACGATCAATCCGAAGCGGTTAAATTCCAACTTGGCATTTCCTACTAAATTTTTATTATTGCGAATACCTTACCTATTGCTTTACCAAATTACTTCGTTTTTATAGAGAGTCAAGATAACTTTGGATTTTTCGCCTTTATTAATTATGATATTTAGCAATGTAAAAGAACTCATGATATTCAAATGTGATGAGGAAAAAATCCATCACTCGATGACCCTAAAGGTGCGCAGCGACCCTCGCACTATAGTGTAAGCAAAAACCTATTTATCTCACATGGATTCAGGTTTAAATGCCAACTTCTACGTTGTTGAATAGCGGGCATCCAGTCCTGACATTTTTGGCTACCTAGTTTCCGCCACTGATCGATAGCAGCCGCTGCTCAATAAATGCTTCGCCAGAGAAGGTGAAAAAGTAATGATAATGGCGCCATGCGCACCTGACATAAATTGACTCGCAGACGCTCTTTTTTTCTGACCGCCAACGCATTTAAATTTACTTGATCTCGCGCTTCCTTGTCGACATAGAAGTTGAGTATCCATGTCTCGATCTGCCCGCTTGTTCGGGTTGGGATATGGGGGTACACTTCGCAGGTCAGTGTTATGGCACCCACCGGTGCTTGTAGGTTAAAGCCGGTGATCGATCAATGAGGGCAAGGTGTTTTTGCCATTTAATTTTTCTTCGCCATTACACTACCGGAATATTGGGATAGGAGCGCCGGAGACACTGACGCTTTTCAGATAGCCAGCGCTGTCGGAATAGGGTGGGCAGCACCGCTCGTTTGGTGTTGCTATCACCTGAAGAACTGGATAGATGACAATAAAGTACTCGGAGCTGACGTTGGTTCAGCGATGTTATTTCGTATCTCTCTACTTTAATCCGGGGGTTTCATTTCGATGTGTCATCTTAGTATGGACTGGCTTGGAGGCACGCTCGAATCATAGTGACAATATGTAAGGGCTTGTCTCTGGTCGTAACACAGTGGAGTAAATAGGATGACTTACTTACTGCTGGTAGAAACCGCCGGGAATCAGGCTTACATCTACGACACCAACAAGCTGGCTGAAAATATCGGTGCCTCGGAATTGACCTTTCGGACGGGCAGTCAATGGGTCTTGGAAGCGCTCGATAAGATCGGCGGCCCGGCTGGAATTTGGGACCCCAATCCGCAGACGCTGCGGGAGAATATCGCCATGGCGAAACCCCATGGCGGGATTAGGCTGCTGTTATCCACGTCCGGCAAAGCCCTCGTACTGTGTGAACAGGAACAACAGGCGCGGCAAGTATTGGCGGAGGTCACCGAGCGCGCGATCCAGGAGGCACCCGGCCTCGACCTGGGGGGCGCGATTGTACAGATCCCATCAACGGCGGTCGTCGAGGGCTCAGCGGAACCCGGGCGGGCCCACGCGGCGGTGAAAGCGGTGCACCGCCGTTACGCGCTTATCCGGAATACCTTGCCCGCCCCCGTGCAACGTTTTGCTCACAGTCCCATCACTCAGCCCTGCGCCCACTCGGGCAAACCCTCCGCCGCCCTGGTAAAAATTCCCCCGGATGCCGAATCGCCCTTGCCGTTGTCAAGCGAGTGTCAGGCGAAACGCAAGTACACCCACTGTTGGCAACAGCGCATCCAGCAGGTGTTCGATAACCACAATCCGTTATCCGCTGCCGACGGACCGCTGGGAATTGCAAAAAACATCCGGGATCTGGAAACGCAGGTCGAAGATCTGACCTGGCTGGCGGTGGTCCACGCGGACGGCAATGGGCTCGGGCAAATCTTCACCGATTTCGACCAATTTTTGGGTGGGCAGGATTATTTTCCCGCCTTGCGGGATTTTTCCCTGGCACTGGACGCGGTGACGGAGACGGCATTTTACCGCGCCTGTCAGGCACTGAAGGTGACCGCCAATAAAAATACATTGCCCATTGTTCCGTTGCTGTTGGGTGGCGATGACCTCACCGTGGTGATGGACGGCAATCATGCCTTGCCCTTTACCCGGGCGTTTCTGACGGCCTTTGAGCAGGAAACAGCAGCCTGTGATACCGTGGCCGCGGTCGCAGAGCGAGCGTTTGGCGTCCGGCGCCTGGGCATCTGCGCTGGTGTCGCCATCGTGAAACCCCATTTTCCCTTCTTTTCCGCTTACGCGCTGGCCGAGTCACTGATTCAATCCGCCAAGCAGGTCAAGCAGCGGGTCCTCACGGCGGAGGGCCATCCCCATCCCTGTTCCGCCCTGGACTTCCATATTCTTTACGACGGCAATTACACAAGTTTGGCGGCGATTCGCGAGCAGCGCCTGACCCGACGCGAGAGCGACGGTTCCAGCACCCGCTTGTTTGCGGGCCCCTACGTCATCACCGAGGCATCCGCCCTGCAGCGGGCTGAAGACAGCACCTGGGCCCGTCGCCACCATATCGCCGGCCTGATGTCCCGCGTCGAAGCATTCATGGCGCAGGATCAAGACGGCAGGCGCCTGTTGCCGGCCGGGCAAATGCACGCGGTGCGCGAAGCCCTGTTTTTCGGGCGCGAGGAGGCGGACAGGCGCCTGCGGGACATGGCCTCTGCCTGCCCGTCGCAACTGATCACTGCCTTATGTGAAGAGCAGTCCCTGTTTCGACCCGACGGCGGGGGCGTCTTCCACGAGACGCGCTTTCTCGACGCCCTGACCAGCGCCCCTTTTTGGTATCGGCAAGAGGAGCAGTGACACCGATGTTGGCGCTGAATCTCACCGTTGAATTCCTGAGTGATTGGCATATCGGCGAAGGGGCTGGACGACCCGGTCACGTCGATCGATTGGTGCGTCGTCATCCGGCGGACAACCTGCCCTACGTGCCGGCCAAGACCCTGGTGGGGATCTGGCGCGATGCCTGTGAACAGATTGCCCACGGCCTGGATAATGGCGAGGAGGGGCCCTGCCAAGCCTGGGTCAAGCACCTGTTCGGCGGCACCGAATTCAGTCTCGATCATTCGGCAGGGCCTGTTCCGGCCAGAAACCCGCCCGTACCCGCCCGCGTGTCGGTGCGGCCCGCCCGTTTGCCAGACGGACTGCGGCAGGCACTGGCGCAGCAGCCAGCCCTCGCCGAGGCGCTGACGTTTATCAAACCCGGCATTAAACTGAATCATCGGGGAGTGGCGGAAGACAAACACTTGCGGTTCGAAGAGGTCGTTATCGCCGGGACCCTGATGACCGCCCCTGTCACCCTGGATCTGCCGGCGGATGCCGGCTGGGATTTCGCCTTGGCGCTGCTCTGGGCCGGCACCCGAATCGTTGAACGGATGGGGGGCAAACGTCGGCGTGGACACGGATGCTGCAAAATCGCCTTACAGGGTACCCTGCCGGCAGAACAACGACTGCTGGCGCTGTTAGGCGGAGACCCGCCAAGCCCGCCGGCGCCGGCCCGGCCCCCGTCGTTTCCCTTCGACAGCGCCGAATCGCGGGGCGACGGGCCAGCGGGCTGGCATATTGTTCACCTGGACATTACCCCATTAACCCCGGTCATTGCCCACGCCGCCAAGCGGGGCAATATCGTGGCAAGTTTCGATTATTTACCCGGTACCTATGTGCTCGGCGCCATCCATCAACGACTGCGCCAACTGCTGGGAGGCGAATGCTTTCCGGCGGTGGTAAGAGGCGATATCCGCGTCCTCAACGCCTACCCCCGGGTGCAGGAACAGCGGGGTTTACCCGCGCCACTGGCCTGGTACCGCGCCAAGGAAGCCCCCGGGGAAGGCGTCGATATTCCCGTGGCCAACTTTCTGCGCGGCGAGCCGGCGGACGCCATTCAGCGCAAGCAACTGCGCCAGGGCTACCTGGTCCCCGCAGGTGACGAGACTACCGATGTGGTCTGGTCGCAACCCGACCTGCAGGCCAGTGTCCACGCTACCATCGACGACCGCCGGCAGCGCCCCACCACAGATGTGGGGGGCGTGTACACCTACCAGGCCATTCGCCCCCATACCCCGCTGCGGGCGGAATTGCGAATCCGGCAATCCCTGCTGGCGGATATCGCCCCCCTTAGCGCCAGCCTGTCCGGCCAATACCGCCTCGGCACCGCCAAAAAAGACGACTACGGGCTGGTTGCCCTGGCGGCCGAGCCCGCGTCGCCGGAGGGCTCGCCGCACAGTGGTTTCGCCCAACCGCCGCAGGGGGCGGACGACAATACCCTAACCCTGTGGCTGACCTCGCCGCTGCTGCTGCGCGACCCCGGGTTGCGTCCCACCCTGGACCCAGACGGCTTAAAAGAGGCGCTGGAGAATCAGCTGGGGATTCGGTTGGGAGAGGAGGATACCGCCGCCTTCCTGCGCGCCCACCGGGACGAAGGCTTCCAGCGGGCCTGGGGCTTGGCCCGGCCCTCTCGCATCGGGTTTGCCGCGGGCTCGGTATTGCGCTGGCGCATCCTGGGGGACACGCCTCCCGACACTGGCCGATTGCGGGCGCTGCAGGCGGAGGGGCTGGGAGAGCGGCGGGCGGAAGGCTACGGTGAACTGCTGGTTAACCCCGTCCTGTTGCAGCGCGATGCCTGCACCCTGAAAAGCCCGAGCGAGAAGCCCCGGGTGGAGGGTCGACCGCAACCGGTCAGCGAAGGCGAGCACGATCAACCGGCGGTTCCCGGGCAGGAGCAATGCGATACCACACGGGGTTTCGAATGGATCTTGTTGACCCGCGCCTGGCGCCTGCAGTTGCGCCGTGAATCCCACAGGGTATCGGTTATCGCGGACGAACGCCGGCGGCGCTTTGGCTGGTCGGCCACCAAGCCGGCCAACAGCCAGCTGGGCGCCCTCGCCAGCCAGTTGGACAGGGTGGACGACCAGGCGTGGCAGGGGTTCACCCGATGGATCGAGCAACTGCTCAGTAACAATAAACGCAGCGACAAATGGCCGCCAACGGCCAAGGCCTGTTTGGAAGCGTTGATAAAGTCCCCCGACCACATCTGGACATTCCTGGCCCAGGAGGCGCGGGACTACCCGGTCATCAGCTCGGTGACCCGGGACACCTTAAAACACGAACTGCGCTATGACGCCGTCCGCACCCTGTGGCTCACCGCCATTCAAGCGGAATTGAAACAGCGCACCCGAGGGTCAGCGATCGGGGAGGACACCCGTGGCTAGACACATTGCCCGCAGCCTGATCGCTACCGGCATCTTGGAAACCCAATCCCCACTGCACGTGGGATCGGCGGACACCAGCGACACCGTCGATATGCCCCTGGCGGTCAACGGCCGCCACCAATTCTACCTGCCCGGCACCTCTCTGGCGGGGGCCCTGCGCGCCTGGCAATTTCAGCGCTATCGCGGCCCCGATGCGCACCGGCTGCTCACGCGCCTGTGGGGGGCGGAAGACCCGGACGTAACCGATGCCGGCGCCAGTTTTATCAGCGTCGAAGACGCCGTCGTGGAGTGCGGGCCGGCCCCCGAGATCCTGCACGGCCTGGGTATCGACCGGCAGTGGGGCACCGCGCTGGCGGGGCTGAAGTTTGACCGTCAGGTGCTGCCCCGCGGCACCCGGCTGTCGCTGCGCCTGCGGGTGGATATCCCGGTGCGGGAAGACCCCGATGCCGTGCGCAGCCTGGTGGGCCACTTGCTCAAGGCGCTTATCCACGGCGATATTCGTCTGGGCGCGGGCGGCGGCGTCGGCCTTGGCCGCATCACACTGCTGGACGGGAAACTGCACTGCGGCGAACAGGCGTGGCAAACCAAAGCGGGCATTCTCGCCCTCCTGCGGTCCTCAAAGGACCAAGCCTTACACGACCAAGCGCCGGGCGAACCCACCCGCCTGGCGGCCTGGCTTGAGGCCCCCGCGCCCGAACTCCCGGCGCCGGCGCCGGCGGTGCGCGTGGTCATGCACTGGCAGGCGGTCGGCCCCGTGATGAGTAAAGCGCCCTTTGGCGGACTTCTGGTGGACAGCTTGCCGTTAATGTCGGCAATTGGCGATAACACACGGGCCCTGATGCTGCCGGGCAGTGCCATCAAGGGAGTGCTGCGCAGCCAGGCGGAGCGCATCGTTCGCACCTTGAGGGGTGGCAAAGACCGCGGCTTTGGCGACGAGCGCAATTCACATCTGGCGCAGTTGGATGTTCCCCTGGTGCGGGACCTGTTCGGTTACGCTGAGTCCAACACCGCCGAGGGGTCCCGGCGCGGCGCCCTGGCCATCGATGCCTGTTACGGGGAACTGACGCCACAGCAGTCGGCACAAGCGGACACCCTGTTCGACGGCGTGGCCTCCGATCACCGGGCCGGTGCGGATACGGATCCGCCGGTCCACTGGGACACTGCCTTTCACAATGCCGTGGACCGCTGGACCGGCGGCGCCGCGGACAGCTTCCTGTACAGCGCCATCGAGCCCTTCAACGTGCAGTGGCAACCCCTGACATTCACCCTCGATGTCCAGCAACTCGATTCCGATGACCACCTGCCGGCACTGGCCTTGGTGTGGTTATTGGCCCGGGATCTCTGGGAGCAACGGCTCTATTTCGGCTTCGGCAGCCAGCGCGGCTACGGCGACCTGGGCATCACCCAGGTGGCGCTCAGCGGCCTTGGCAGCCTTGGCGTGCCCGAGCTGCCCGATGCGATAAGCATCGATATCGACAAAAACCGGCCCCGGGAAGCATGGAGCGCGGATCAGCAGGCCATGATGGAACGTCTGCAAACCGCCTGGACACAGTGGCTGGACAGGGCACCCGAGGAGGCTTCGGTATGAATGTGCAGTTGCATGGCTGGCGGCCCACCGCTTCCATCACCCTGGAAGGGGCGCTGGCGGCACTCGATCGCCCGTTAACCGGCTTGTGTTACAGCCCCAATGCCTGCTTCTTTGTCCGCTGGCAGGGGCAGGCGATGTTCCCCACCGGCGCGGTCGCCAGGGAGTGGCCACGGGTGTACGAGGCGCGTTTCTTTGCCGAAGCCGGCGAGTTGCGTTGGCAACGGCCCGTCACCGGTGAACCTGAAGGGCAAGCGGTGTATATCAGCGAAGCGCCGTCCGAGCCGCCGGCGCACTGGGACCGGCAAACCATCGGCGCGCAGTTGTCCGCGCTGCCCGGTCGCTACCTGTTGCGCGGCGAGCGGCTGGACAAGCAGGGACTGGAATCGGGTTGGTACTGGCTGTCGAGCGCCGCGGTGGGCAAAATCGCCGTACCCCTGGACCTCGATCGGGCCCCGGATCAACACCGCTGGGTCGCCCTGGAAGCGCAGGAGTATATCGGATCGGCCCCGGGCCAAGCCGGCCGGGATGGCAATCGCACGATCGTGGAGGAACGCTGGCGATCGCTGACCACCGTGGAGGCACCCAAATGAGCGAACTGATCAAAGCCACCGTCCAGGTAAGACAGGTCAAAAAAGGCCCCCAAGCTTACATTACCTGGACGACAAAAAAAGGCCGTCAACAGGAGGGCAATTTAAGCCAGGACAACCCCAACCTGAGCCGCGAGCTGGTGGCAATACTGAAAGGCGAAGGCCCCGAGGCACTGCAAGGCAGGGAAGTGGAATTTATCCTCGACGGCGGACAGCCGAAGCAGATCCGGCCCGCCGGAGAGCACTATCAGGCACCGGCACAACCCCGCAAATCACCTGGCCGTGGTAACAACAGCGGCTCGCCACACAACGAGGCGGACACGTTCGATAATCCCTACAACTTTATTCCCGCGCTCAACCGCCAGGGGGTTATCGACCACCCGGACCTGGGCGACGGCCTTCCCCCCGGCCACCACCGCTACCACGCCGATCACTGGAGCGGCAAAATCACCGTGACCCTAACCAATAAAACGCCCTTGCTGATCCCCGGGCCCCCGCAAGACGACACGGCGGAACACAAACAATACGCCACCCGGCACGGAGCGGACGGCGCCCCCTACCTGCCGCCGACGTCCGTCAAGGGCATGCTGCGCACGGCCTTTGAAGCCGTTACCAACAGCCGCCTCGGGGTTTTCGCGGGCCATGACACACCGCTGGCGTACCGCATGAAACCGGACGATTCACTTCGCTTGGTGCCGGCAAGAATTATCTCCCACGACACGGACCTGCGGGCGCAGCTACTCACCGGCCACTCCGCAATGAGCCCGGATGGCAGTCCCCGCAAATGCAATCCTGATGATCGCCCCGGCAACGCGGGAAACGGCGTACTGTTGCACTACGCCGCCTGGCTGCCCCGCTACGAAAAACTGGCCAAAAACGCCAAAGATAAAGGCGAACGTCAGTCGGCGCTCAAATATCCGGATGGTTCACTGCCGGCACATCAGCATCGGGTCTTTGTCAGGCTCATTGGTCGGCATAAAAAAATGTGGGATCAAAAGAATCAACGGGAGAAGATAATCTATGAGTACTATAAAGTCGCGGATATAAAAAGAGCCGACGACAACAGTCAAACACCCCCGGGGTGGCACCAAGGCTGGGTCTGCATTACCGGCGCCAATATCAAAAACAAATACAACGAGCGGGTTTTTCTGCTGCCGGAAAAACCCGTAGACCTGCCCATCCCCGACCCGGTACGGAACGGGTGGCGCGAACTGGTCAGCGAGTATCAGGCACTGCATACTGACGGGATTAAAAAAAGACACGATAACCGTCAAGGCCCGGAAGATTATCTCGGCGATGAACCCGGCAAGACCGCCTACTCCCGCCATGTTTACACGCCGGATTGTGAACCGCTACGAGCAGGCGAGCTGTGCTACGCGCAGGTTGAGCAACAGGACGGCCAATTTCAGTTACAAGCGTTGTTTCCCGTCTCCATCTCCCGCCGGTTATTTGCCGCAAGCCCCGCGCAACTGCTTCCCGGTAGCCTGCACCCCGCCGACAGCATCGATCAGCTCTCACCGGCGGACCGGGTCTTCGGCTGGGTCAAAGGCGATGGCGCCGATACGGCCGGTCCCGATTCACCCACGGCCTGGAAGGGAAAACTGCGCATTGGTACGGCCGTCTGCGCCCAGGGCGAAGAGGCCATTGTCCCGGTGGGCGGTGAGCAAGGCCTGCCCCTGGCGAATCTGGCGCAACCCAAACCCCAGCAAGCGCGCTTTTATCTGGCGCGGGACAAACAAGGCTCGCCCCTGGACAAGGGCTGTGAAAAAAACCAACGCACAATGTATCTAGAAACACAGGGGCTGCGGGGGCGCAAAGTGTATCCCCACCAGCCGCAAACCGATCTGCCGGATTACTGGGCTACCGATCACGCCGAACCTGTCGCTCCTCTGAAGCAAGAACTCAACAACAAACCGGTCTACCGGGAGTACCGCCGCATGGACGGCGAACAGGACTCTCAAAACCGCACCATCACCGATTGGGTCAAGGAAAACTGTGAATTCACCTTTACGCTGGATGTCACCAATCTGACAGCCTTCGAACTGGGCGCCTTGCTGTGGCTGTTGACCCTGAATCAAACCCCCGGCGGTAAACCCCGGTACTTGCGCCTGGGGGGCGGCAAGCCCCTGGGTTTCGGCAGCGTGACCTTGGGTGTTACCGATGTGGATCTGCGCGATGGCGAAGCCCTGCGCGACGATTACCGCTATCTGTCGCAGCGCGGCACCGGCGGCCGGCGTATGGCAAGCGTCGAGGCGCTCGATCAACCCATAAAAAACGGGCAATCCGCGGTGGATTATTTTAACACCGTGGTTGGCAAACACTACGGCGCCAGCGGCGCCACAAGGTTCAACGCGGTAACCTTTATCGCGGCTTTTCTGCATGCCTGTGAAGGCGGCGACTTACCGGTTCACTACCCACGCACACAAACCGCCGCGAACCCGGCCGGTGAAAACTTTAAATGGTTTGTTGAGAATGAACAAAGAAATCACCGGTGGCCACTGCCGAGTCTTGCCGAATCTACCGCCGGTTTACCAATTTTAGAAACTCGCAATAAAAACAAGTCGTCCAGATAAATTTAACGAAGTGATACGGTGGAGGAGGGTAGCTATGTCACATGGAAAAATTCAGGGATTCATTAATATTGGCCTTGCCATCGGTTTTGCGATCAGTGCGGGATGGCTGGGCGATGCCCTGAAAGGAGAGACCTTGTTCAACGATTGGTTTCGCGCGGGTATTTCCTATTGGTACGGTATTGCGGCATCGCTTATTGTGCTGCTGCTATGTGCGTATTTCCTCTATCAACGTCGGCGTAGCTTTCTGCCGGTTCACCAACTGGCGCAACTGGAAGCGCCTTATCCTTCCAAGGCCATTATTATTTGTGTGTCTACCTTGTCAATTCCAGGATGCGAGGATGAAGAGGGCAGTGTGTTGCGCTGCGCAGGTGAAGAACTGAAGCAGCTAAAAGAAAGCGGCGATGTTTTTTTTAAAGTGCGGCCACAGCACGGCCAACCAGAGAAAACACTGAATTTAAGCGGAAATTTGCGCACTGACATACACCACCCGCTGATCGCGAAGAGTTGGAACTGGCATCAAATACTAAGGGCGATCGCGCCTCACAGGGACAGGTTAGAGTTAATTTATTTAATCGGATCAAAAAACAGTAAAACCCCCAAGGGACAGGTCAAACCCGGATCCCATGAAGAACTGCAGCTCTGCAAGCGCATCCTGGAAAAATACCGCGACGATATCGTCACCACCCCACATCGCAAACCGCTGCAAATCGAGACCTTCGAGTATCCCGTTGAATTTGACAGTGTCGAGGCGCTGCATGGGGCATTGGAAAACATTATCCAGCGTATGCAAAAAACGGGGACGAAAACCAAAGACATGATTATCGACAGCACCGGCGGGCTGAAAACCACCAGCATCGCCGCGGCCATGGCCACGCTGCGGCATCCCGATATGGCCTTTCAGTACGTCCACACCGACGGCGATAAAGTGCTGTCGTACAACGTGGTCAACGCCAGATCGGAAATTGGCTAAGCCGGGCAATGCACTGACTGGCGCAGCGGCAATGGAAAACCCGTCTCTCAACAATGCCGACCCTCTGCTGTCGCTGTTGCCCCTGCGCGTCGCCGTGATCACGCTGCGCTTTGACCAGCCCGCCGACCTGCCTTTTTTCCACCACTTCCCCCTCAATGCCTTTATTCGGCACCTGCTGCGCAGCCCGGAACAGTTCGGCCACTGCCTGATCACCGAACCCCTGGAAAACGGCCACACGCGCTACCGCGCGGGAGATGCTTACCGCTGGCGCCTGACCGCCCTGAACGGGGCCGAAGACTTGCTGGAGGGCCTGTTTACCGCCCTGGAAAATCTCCCCGCCAGCGCGGCGCACATCGATCCCGACGTTGCCCTGGGGCAGAACCTGCGCTTGGCAGAGTGCCGCGACGGGCCGACCGGCAAGCCGGTGTGCCGCTGGCAACAACTCACGGCGGTCGGGCCGCCATCGATATGGGACCAGGCCGGCGTTTGGGCCGACACCACCCGGTTCCGATGGCGAACCACCACGCCCATGCGTCTGCAACGGCAACACAAGCAGCCGCACAGCGCTCGTTTTATTCACAATCGCGCGGATCTCGATTGGCCGGTCTTGCAACAGCGGCTGTTCGATACCTTGATTAACGCGGTCAAACATCATACCCACGTCCGCCACGCCCGCCCGGACCTGCAACCAGGCCGCCTGGAAAAAACGCTCTGCACTTGGTTGCACTTCGGGTATACCGACGCCCGGGGACGGCACAAACCGGTGGGGGGTCTGCTGGGCGCCGCGGAAATTCACTTGGCACAAACACTGCCGGACTGGGTGTGGTTCGCCCTGGTGGTGGGCCAATATATCGGCATCGGGCAGCACCGCACCTTCGGCATGGGGCAATACCAGTTGCTGACCGCGGACGGCGAAGCCCCTTACCCCCGGCCCGCCGCGGCGTGGTCACTGCTGACTGCTGCCCTTGGCCGGGACAACCTCGAACGGGCCTGGCGGGCGATGCAAGACCGCCCGGTCGACCGGGAGGACGCCGAGGATGACGGGATTGACGCGGGTGCCTCTGACCCGCTGGAGTTCGATCGCCTGGGGGAGTTGGCGGAAAAACTGGAGCATGGCGCCTACCGGGTACCCGACCTGATCCCCGCCACCATCGACAGGCCCGAGGGCGGCCAGCGCCAGCTGTCCATCCCGCCCTGGCGGGACCGCGCCCTGCAAAAAGCCGTCGCGCAATGGCTGACGCCGGCGCTGGATCATCTTTACAGCGAGCACAGCTATGGCTACCGCCGCGGCCGTTCGCGTTTAAACGCCCGGGATGCCATCAACCGGGCCATTCAGCAGGGCTATGACTGGGTGCTGGAAAGTGATGTCGAGGGGGTCTTTGACAGCGTGCAGTGGTCGAATCTTGAGCAACGTCTGCAACTACTATTGCCCAATGAACCCCTGGTGTCGCGCCTGATGGCCTGGGTGCGGGCCGACCGGCTCGATGCCGACGGCGAACCGGAGCCGCGCCGGCAGGGTTTGCCCCAGGGCGCGCCGATCAGCCCGATGTTGGCCAACCTGCTGCTGGACGACCTGGACCAGGATATGCGCGCCCGTGGGTATCACATGATTCGTTATGCGGACGATTTCGTGCTGCTGTTTAAAAGCCAGGCCGCCGCCGAGGCGGCGCTGGAGCCGGTTCGCCAATCCCTCCAGGAACATGGCTTGAGCCTCAACCCCGACAAGACCCGCGTGGTGGCCAGCCGTCAGGGGTTTCGTTACCTGGGGTACTTGTTTATCGACGGTTACGCCATCGAGGCGTCTCGTGAAGACCCGCCGGTCAGCCACCGCGCGCTGGCGCCCGAACCGGATTCACCGGCAGCGGATACCGGCGATGTGATCGGCGAACGGTTGAACCTGGGCACCCTGCTGGTCGTCGCCGGCGAGCTGGCCCTGTTGTGCAGCGAACAGGGCCGCCTGGTGGTGGAACAGCACGAGCAGCGCTGCAGCTACCCGTGGCAAAGCCTCGAAGCGGTGCTGTTGATTGGCCCCCACCAAATCACCACGCCGGCATTGCGGGCGGCCATGGGCCACGGGGTGGCGATACATTTTGCGAGCCAGTTCGGGCGCTACCAGGGCGTCGCCTGCGGCGCCGACCCCAGCCCCCTGGGCACGGATTTCTGGCTGTTGCAGCGGCGCTTTCTCGACAACGCCGACAACTGTTTACGGGTGGCCGTCGCTTTGGTGGCTGCCCGCGCCTATCAGATCAAGGCACTGATTCGCCGGCGCGACCCCCACTGGTCGGCCTTGCCCAAGTTCGAGCGTATCCAGCGGCAAATTCGACAAGCGGCGAATGTGGAGACCCTGCGCGGCCACGAAGGCCGGGCGGCCAAATTGCTGTGGGAATTTTTCCGGGGGCACTTGCCGGAGGAATGGCAATTCAGCGGCCGCAACCGCCGCCCCCCCAAAGACCCCGTCAACGCCATGTTGTCACTGGGTTATACCTACATTTACAGCCTCACCGACAGTATGATTCGGGTGGTGGGTCTCCACCCCTGGCAGGCGGCCTATCATCAACAGCACGGCCAACACAAAACCCTGGTCTCGGATCTGATGGAACCCTTTCGCTACCTGGTGGAACGGGCCGTATTAACCCTGGTCAACCGGCGGCAAATCAAGCCGGAAGATTTTGCCGTGACCGAGCAGGGGTGCCAGATGAGCAGCGAAGCCCGTAAAACCTTGCTGGTCCACTTGCTGGCCAGTCTGACCCGGCAACAGGGTGACCAACCACCATTGGCCGAGGAAATACGCAAGCAAGCCTGGCGTTTTGCCCTTAGTTGCCGCACCGGCCAAGACTTTGCCGCCTGGCGGGGAAGGGAGTCGGAATAATGCGGGTCTACCTCGCCTGTTTTGATATTGAGGATAATGCCAATCGCCGTCGCGTTGGCAACCTGCTGCTGACGTACGGCAACCGCGTGCAATATTCCGTGTTTGAAATTACCGTGAAATCGCCAAGTGTGCTGGCCCAAATCCGCCGGCAATGCCTGCGGTATTTGGATGACCGCGACAGCCTCCGGTTTTATTTACTGACCCGCGAGGGCCGTCAAGGAAGTATCGACGCCCGGGGTGAGCCTATCGCACAATTTCCGGCGGCGGTTGTGCTGTGACGGGAAGTCATATCCATGGCGTCGCAAAACCACGATCTTTGCGATTGAATTTATGTGGGTTTCCCCTAGAATGGGAGCAGTGTTGGCGAACAGGTGGGAAATGGTAATGGAATCAATCAGTTGTAGCGATTTTTTGCCTGCCGTCGGCCATTTGCAACGGATTTGCTTGTGGATAACTTTAGGTGGGAAAAACCGGTGTGTAGATCCTTGATTGCTCAGGGGAAAAAGAAGGTACTGTTGCAGAGGTTATGGCCGTTTAGGCCGTTGAAACAATTGCAGGCGGAAGCAGAGGTATTTCGGCTATTGGTTGCAGAGGTTATGGCCGTTTAGGCCGTTGAAACTCTTGCGCGAGAGCCCATGACGGCACAAAAAAGGTTGCAGAGTTTATGGCCGTTTAGGCCGTTGAAACTAATAAATCGCCTTCTTTAGAATGAGCTATGTTGCAGAGGTTATGGCCGTTTAGGCCGTTGAAACAATAAAGCCAGATTCATCGAAGGTGAATGTGTGTTGTTGCAGAGGTTATGGCCGTTTAGGCCGTTGAAACCATCATATGGGCCCGCCTTGGCATCTCTTTCATAGGGAGTTGCACCGGGCCTCACTCGAACAAGATTCAGAGCAATAGTGGTGACCAAAAATTGCGCCAAACACCTTAAAGTTTTTCTGGCTTCGCACGTCCGGGCAGAAGGGCAGGCGCCGAGTTACCCATAGATTCTTCAGTTTTCGGTTGGTCCCAATGAAGTTGGTGCGTCAGTTCCGCCATGCCGCCGCGTCTGGCCTGGATACGTTTTGCATACTGCGTGAGCATGGCCATGGACTTCCAGCGGCCGGAGAGCATGATTTTCGCGGCATCGATATTGCGCTCGACCATTTCCTGGGCGGCGCCCACGCGGTTCGAGTGCCCGGAAAACACCGCCGGCTCCAGCCCCAATCGCTTAGCGGTCCGTTTAAAGCAGCGGGCCACAGCGCGCGCGGACAAGCGATCGCCCAATTTGCCGTTGGCGTAGATGCCCCGAAAGATCGCCCCGGATCGCCCGTGACTGCCCCGCTGCCAGCCGAGCAGTAGGTCAGTGGTGTTGCGCGAGAGGTAAAGATGACTGCCTTGGCCCTCCTGGTCCGTTTTGTGGCGGTCCAGCTCGAGTAAGCTGGAACCGTCGGCGTCCAGGCGCAGGTCTTCCCAGTCAAAAGCCACCAGCTCGGACTGACGGCAAAGGGTTTCAAAACCCACATAGAGCAGCGCGATGTCCTGGCAGTCGCGGGGCACCTGGGGGTTGAAGCGCGCCAACGCCTCGCGCAAATGCGACACTCGGAGGCCTTCGGCTTGGCGGCGTTTGTTTTTCACCTTCTTGCGAATGTCCGCCAGCCGGGTCTTCACCTTGAAGGACGCCCGCGGATCATCCAGCTCCAGCATGTCGGCCCAGGCGACCAGGCTGGCCACGTGGCGATCGATGGCGGAGCGCTTGCGGCCCTGGGCCATCATGTGTGACCGGTAGGCATCAACCGCGTATCCCAGTTGTCCAAAATGAGCTTCTGACGAATCGTGCGACTGGGAAGAATTACATAGCCTTTGTTTTTATAAGCCGAACGCGCAGAGAAGCTGTACAGCGTTTGTCGTTCTATACGCTTGATCCGTGGAGCAAACGCAGTCTCAATCATATGCGTGGCTGCGAAAATCGCCTCGGTGTAACCGTGGGTATCGCAGCTGTGAATGTCACTGCGTACCACTTCATTTTGTAGTAGGCCATCAATCACGTAGGCCGCTTCTCGATCAGAAGCACTGATGACGGTCGAGTGGAAAAGAGCATGCCGCTCATCAATAAACGTATAAAGCGCAACGCCCTTATCTTTGCCAAAGTATTTGAAAGAGTAGTTGGCCAGCAATGACACCTTTACAATAGTTCCGATAAATTTCAATATCGGATATATTGTAATGGGCCAATAAGATTGTTAGATTGTTAGATTGTGGACAATTTGACATTCCAATGCACTTCTATCGCCTATGAAAACCGAAATCATTCACTCTTTAACCGAAACCTTTGAAGCTCACGCACAAAAAACCGAGAATGGCATAGAGTTCTGGCTGGCTAGGGATATCCAGCACTTGCTAGGTTACACAGAATGGCGAAATTTCCAGAAAGTCATCACCAAGGCTAAAACAGCGTGTGAAGTCGCATCCTTTGCTGTGCCAGACCATTTTGTTGATGTCAACAAAATGGTCACCTTGGGTTCGGGGAGTCAACGCCAGATCCAGGATCTCATGCTTACGCGCTATGCGTGCTATCTTATCGCACAAAATGGCGACCCCAGTAAACCAGAGATTGCTTTTGCGCAAACCTATTTTGCGCTGCAAACGCGTCGAGCCGAACTCATAGAGCAGCGTATCAATGAAGTCGAGCGCGTTCAAGCGCGCAGAAAACTTTCTCAAACAGAAAAAGAACTGTCAGAGATTATATACGAGCAGGCAGGAGGGAATAATGATTTTGCAATGATTAGAAGCAAAGGCGATCAAGCATTATTTGGACGTTCAACGCAAAAAATGAAGGCGCAGTGGAATGTCCCCAGCTCTCGACCTTTGGCTGACTTTGCCCCGACCATTATTCTAAAAGCGAAGTACTTTGTGGCAGAAATTACGATTTTTAACGCAAAATCGCACGGAATGCAGACCGAAACTGAAATATCTTCTGAACACATTAGCAATAACCAAGCAGTACGATAAACCTTGTTAGAGCGCGGAATTCGTCCTGAAACATTACCACCAGAGGAAGACGTTAAAAAAGTCGAACGGCGATTGAAAACGGAAAGCAAACACGCCTTGAAAAACCCAGAATCTTTATGAGATCGCCATGTTGCTCAGCGTTTACCGTCGATGAATGCCAAACGTAAAGCTCCCTCGCCGATCTTGGATAACCTAGAATATCTCGGTAATCCATTTAAGCAAAAACATTTCGATACTAGCCAATATCTTGGTGAATATGTCGCCGGCGCAGATATCGATCTAGAGTACGCCATGAAATATCTGTACAGCTACAACGGCAGCTCGGCGACTTTCAATAGCTATCGAAGAGAGATTGAACGATTGCTGCAATGGTCCTGGCGTATTTCACGAAGCAACCTAATGCACTTGTTTGTTGCTCAGTTATTTTCTTTTTATACGACTCAATGTTGTTACCAGGACATTCGTTCGGATGAACTTGTAAGAGATTCCTCCATTGCGAGAACCGCATATCGTCAATAGCCACCTCTGGTTTTGGAAGAAAACCGACAAAACGATGCCCTATTCCGAACTCCCTTGCACTTTCTTCGGCATATTGAGCTCCACCGGAACTCCAGCAATACATCGCCGCACCCTGCTCATTTAATTCCTTTATATGATCGATCGTAGAAGGCATCGGAATACGCTTAGCCCCACAATTTCTTACGAAGGTTTCATCGACATCAACATATATGTAAAACGGCTTGCTCATAATTTTGTAAACTCAAAATTTGACTATACCGCTCGCGCGTTTTGCCATTTCAAGGCAATGCGTAGTTGGACATAGCATATTGAATTTCCTCCAAACTATTTTTTTGCCATTGAGCGGTACTTAATGATAAGACTAATTATCTCATGATCGCTTATCGCTGATTTTAAAGCGTCGTCCAAAGAGGCTCTCTGAGGAAGAAATATATTAAATTTCCTCTTTAATACCTCATTTACCTGACTATCAATTGTTGGATCGATATCCATGCCGGCGTAGATGGCTATTCGTTGTTTTAGAAATTCTTTAGACACTTATATTTAAAATCCTACTATTTTTGTATTTTACCGCGATGTTTGATTACCTCTAATTTTCTTTGCTTCCTCATAGGCTCCTTCGCCCCATTTTTTTGCACCCTCTTCGGTTTCCATTTCCTGAAGAAACTTGTCAAGCTGGGTTTCACTGGTGCTTGTTGATTTTGATTTTTGATCGTTCGTGCTCATAACTACTACCTAGGCAGCAGCAAAGAATACAGATGGCTCATGAAAAAATGACTGAACCAATGTTTTATCTCGCTTAATTTTCTCCAAGTCCACTATCGCTCGATTCTTTAGCGACTCACCTTGCTTTAAAGGCTTTTTTGACGTCCCCATATTCCTCATTTGATGCCAAACTA
>JAAUXX010021569.1_pt1 | contig 20666 bp, 25 predicted proteins | sample 7278111 | NCBI WGS metagenome assembly JAAUXX01 (sample SAMN14350116, study PRJNA611818) | marine sediment metagenome | isolation source: surface marine sediment (1.8m) | place: French Polynesia: Moorea | collected 2018-08
TCCCTTTGCCAGTGATGGGCGACCGGACTTTGATCGGCCCAAGGGTTTGTTGACGCCTTTGCGTCTTCCGGCAGACAAGCCGGATCTCAAGAGAGACGCTGTCCGTCTCCATATCGGTTAAGCTAAACTCCCATTGCCCTAAGTCGTTCTTTCCCTCTGGGGCAGCCAGCAGACGCGCCGAGCCGCCTTCTACGTTGCATTCCCTTCGCAGGGTGCCAGACAGCGCCACACGATAGGTCTGAGCCCCCAGAAACAACGGTTTGGCCTTAAGCTCTGTGACAATGGGGCGGGCTTTGTCGTAGACCGTCACGGCCGACGGGATAAACGCCGTTGCAATCAGCGCGCCAGCGACCGTTTTACTGGCCCACATTGTTAAACCCTCCGTTTAAAGCATAGATCACGACAAAACTTATGATCGGGCTTGCAATGGCGGCGGCCCACCATTTTTTCTCGATCTTTGCCTCGTGGACCGTATCCTCAAGATTCTTGAAATTTGCAGACAGGACGGCGACTTCTGTTCTTAAGTCCGCCAGGACCTTGCGCAGCTCTGCGATTTGATCGTCGCTCATTTGTGCACCCCGCGATCAAATACGGGGTGCTCCAAACGGCTACCTTGCGTTATGCTCATGTCAGCCCTTATCGCATGCTAGTGCGTGGGGGTTAGACCCTTCGGACGTATGCCAGTGCGTCCGGGGGGTTGCGGCAAGGCAGACCTAGATTATGCCTTTTAAGAACCTGCCGCAATGCTTTGATTTACGGGGAATCTGGGGTCTTGGGTTCCCAATTCTCTAAAAGATACATCAGGCGATCATGCGCCTGCTGCTGTGCTTGTTCTTCCAATCTGTCCTGACGCTTGTGCGCTTCGTGAAGCAAGTAATAAAGGCCGCCAATCATAGCCGCCAAAACAAGGATCGAGATAAACTCCGTTGGGCGGCGCGTGGCCACGTCCGAAACATTGTCGGCAATCTTTTCAGGAAGTTTGGAAGATGTCATTTCCGGCCTCGGATTGCGCCAGAAAGTGCCTGACCAACCGCGACTACGCCACCAGATCCAAACAGGGACGCAAAAATCTGACTGACATAGGGCTTTACGCTCTCAGGAAGGTCCGGAATGTTTCCAGAAAACAGGAACACGGTATCAAGACACACCACAAAAAGCCAAAAACAAGGCCCAACAGCAGCCAGCGTCCACACATACCAAAACCAGCGATAACGGCGCGCATCCGCTCGCTCTTCCGCCGCCGTTTCTGCATACCGCGTGATGGCGTCTGCGCGGATTTTCTGCCGGTCGGTTTCATTGTCAATGGCGTGATCCACGGATTTCAGGACTCGATCCAGAACACCGCCCGTCAGCCAGGATAAAACGGCGCCCAACATTAGCGCTCGTCCTGATATCGGGCCCAAAGACGATTGGCGATAAAGCCAACGGCCAGAGCCGCCAGAACAAACGCAACCGTCTGACCATCCAGCTTTTCAAGGAATGCCGTGATTGCCGCCACAAGACCCGTCGCGCCGCCGATCAGCTCTTTGGACTGCAATAGGTTCTTATGGATTTGCGGCTTGCCTTTTGGCTTCGGAATGGGTTTGGCGTCGGTCACGCCATACCCCAACTGCGTTAAGGCCGCATCGTAATCGCGGGCAATTTCGGCAATCTGAGACGCCTTGTCCGTGCCATTGATCACCCGGCGTGCATTGCGGAAGTCGGACTTTTGCAACGTGATGTAATCGCCGATTTTCTTGCCCGTAAACCAGCCTTCCATAGACCCAACAACTAGGATAATGGACGCGGCATCGGCTTCCAGCGCATTGGCCGGATCGTCATGAACGCAATACCCGGTTTTGTTCTGAGCCCGTTTGTAGTTGGCTTCCCATGTCAATTGGACATAGCCGCGCCCGTACCAAGGGTAATAACGCAGGTTCTTCCGACGCCAGTCTTCCGACAGCCAATAAGCTTCTTTGACCGGCTTCATGGTGCGCGCGGTTTCCCAATAAGCCGTTGCCAAGATATAAGCCGCCTGATTTCTTAAACAGCCATAATCCTTGCACGCCTGTAGAATCTGGCGTGTGTCTCCTAAGTCTAAGTTCAATGCTCTCTCCTGTGCCAGCAGGTAGGTAAAATTAGATAGTAACGCTTGTTATCCGGCCTGAATTGTTTGCCAGTTTGTGCCGTCACTCATAAGTTCAGCCCAATTTCCCGAACTTGTGAGAATTGCCGTTCCTGGAGCGCCGCCATTAATTGGAACAACGTTTGCCGTTGCTGAGACAACACCCGTAAACACGGAACGAAGTCGAATTTTACGCCCGGCATAAGTTGCTGCCGCCGGAAGCGTTACCGTAACCGTTGAGCCATTGTTAAATGTGATATCTTGTTGATTTGTAATCGTAAACGTCGTTACGCCGCTCGAATTCACCGAAGGTTTTTCATACCCACTGTTGGCCGTGAAATCGATGATTGTTCCGCTTGCGCTTTGAAGAACAGGGCCCCCAGCGTTGCCGTTAAAATTGTTGCCTTCAATCTGAACGTTCTCACAGGCGCCGCCAAGAAACAGGCCGTAAGCTGTGTTAGCGCCCTGCCTGCCGTAAGGTCCATAAACGCCTTTAGAAACGCTCAAGCCCGTCACAGACGTGAATGCCGCACCGGATTGCGTGTTTCCAGATGCGCCGCCGCCCGTAAATGACAGATTTTCAATATTCGGGCCTTGAGCCGTGATACCGCTGCCGCCATTGATGCTGCCAATAAAATTAGCTGCCGTGATACCGCCAATTCCACCAGTAGTAACCCCGGACGCATCCAAGCGCATGCCGTCCCCAGTATGGCCACCGCACCACACATTGACCAAGCTAACCATTTGCACGACGCCGGTGTTGATAGGAGACATCAAGATCCCACGCGTGGCTGTGTCAAAAAAGCTGTTTGCAATGTAGATGCCAGAAGCAACCTGATAAGTGTCATCCGGATTAATCAGAAGATCATTTGTGTGGCGAATGATGTTCACATTCGTGATTGTCGTATCGCCTGTTGAGCGAATGTTGATGCCAAATGACGGTTGCGTTCCGCCAAGCGTATAATCTGCAACAAGATCCGCAAGAGAAACATCAAAGGGGCCGCTTACCGAATTCAGGATTTGAATACACCCTGCGGCGCCCGACACACCGTCACGGAATTGACCGTCATTTACATCTGTCACGGTGCTTTCAATGATGATGCCAAGATAATAGTTTTTCATGTAAAATTGATGCAAACGAACGCTTGACGCCGTTGCAGTAAAATGAACTTCCGCGCCGGATGCCTTTGTTACTGAAGGCTCAAAGTGCAGCCTTTCAATCTCAACATAAGCGCTCGTTACACTGAATGTTGTAACATCGGCAGCGCAGGCAATGATGCTTTTAAACAAACCGTCGCCAAGGACATATACACCACCGTTCAATGTAATTGTTGCCGTTGTTTTATAGGTGCCAGAAGGAAAATAAAGCAGGCCCTTTGCTGCGATTGCGGCATTTACAGCATTTTGAATTGCGGTTGTGTCATCCGCTGCACCGTCGCCGACAGCGCCAAACATGAGCACACTGATAATCGGCTCAGAAATCTCCCACCAGCCACCGTTGGTTAAATCTTCCGTGCCGTCACTGATAAACCTGTCCTGAGAGCGGAACTTACCAGCGTGGCTTGGTTCACTGTCAACACGCCTGTAAAGCGCCCCGCCGCCGTCTCCGGGGCTAGAATAGCCGGTTAACTCGACAGTTTTCACGGCTGCTGAAATGGTAGTTGCCTCTGCCCCGGTCTTCGTATTGTAGAGCGCGACAACATCAGGTTCGGCTGTCCCCAAATCAAAAAGCAGAAACCCCCCGTTTCCAGAGTCCAAAGAGGCGTCATACTTGACTTCATAATGACGGTTTGTCTGGATGGTGCCCGATTTGACCTGCGTCAGATTCGGATTGTAGATTTTCTTCGGCCCTTGACTGTCAACATTCAATGTCGGATCGTCGCCGCATGAAATATGCGCTTTGAACGAAAACAAAAGCCCGTCACGATAAGAAATCACCGGGTTCTGTAGTCCAGTAGTCAAAGCGTATGACAAAGCGCCGCCCGTAGTTGTCAGCCCACCAAACGTTGCCAGATAGAACCTTGCATGACTGGCCATTTGATTGCGGGCTGAATCGTTGACCGTTGACGCCGCTTGATTTTCTGACCAATTTATATCGCCGTCGGAATTGGCGTTAGTCTGGTCAAGATTGGTACTCCAAGACCACGGATTTGACATCTATCTATCTCCAACCAAATGCTTCTGAAAATGCATCACCAATTGTTTTTTGACCGTCGCGCGACCGCTGGCGCTGCTCTTCGGCCAAGGCGCGGCTATAAGACCTGCCATCGTCTGCCCCTCCGGCCTGCGCATACGTTCGGGTGTAAGCAGCGTTATCAAACCCGCCGTTTCGGGTAGCTGCTTGGACCGCCCGCCCTTGCGGCGTCCTGTTGTAACTAGCCCGCCCCACCGAAATTGTGGGCATGCCATTGCCGACCAGCGCATTTATTCCGCCCCCGGCGAGTCGACCTACCGCGGCCCCCAGCGGACCGCCCATAAACCCGCCTGCAAGCGTTGCGGCCCTAGCGGGGATGGAAGACGGCATAATTGCTCTAGCAAGCTGCCCAGCACGCCGCAAAGCGTCTGGCGTGGCCTGTGGCGAAGGGCTCTTGGGACGCATGTTCGGCACTGGCGGCGACATGTCTGTCCGAAATGCTGCCACTGTCGGCGGCGGAGCGACCGTTTGCGGTGCGCTCAATGGTTCTAAAGGCGCATTATAGGCTGTCTCTGCCGCTCCCCCTGGCAAGTCATTAAACGTTTGGGTGACCCGCTGCGACGGCGTCATATTTGATCCGCGCATTGTGTCGAACGGGTTTCTATTGACTTGAGCAGATGGTGTAATTCGCCCCGGAATATTCCCTCGTTTAGAATATCGCGCGGCTTCAGGGACATTCGAAGCCGCAACGCTACTGCCTGCTTGTCCAATGTCATCCCATGCATTGACAACGCGTGAATTGGCTACTTCAGAGGGCTGGTTTTCGCGTGCTGGCAAAGACATCGCACCCCCTGCCCGATTGCCCGCGCCTATGCCCGGTCTTGCCGATGCCGTTACCGCTGGTGTTCTGGTCATCCCAAGCGCCCGTTCTGCCGGGCCTCCTGCCAAAAATGACCCTTCGGGCGCACCCGACAGCATTTGCTGCACCGTGCGCGGTGTTGGCCGCGTCTGCCGATTGGTTAGTGGCCCGACCGCATTATCGGCAAATTGTCGGTTGGCCGGATTTTCGCGGCGCACAGCAGGAGTGGGCGCTGCCGTGACGTTCATGGACCCAAGAGCCGCCAGATCCGTGTTGACAGGCATGGCGGCGACGCGATTGGGCTGCTCCATAAAGCTTTCCATTCCGGCGCTGAGGCCGGGACGCCCTGAAACACCGATAGGCCGTGCATTGGCGAGCCCTTGACGGCGGCTGACGCCTACTTTTGGTGCTCCGTACCATGCGCCCCAGCCCTCTTGCGCAGCTCGGTCAAGAGCATAATCAATGCCTGCATAGGTGTTCGCCGGATCGGATGGATTGAGACCTGTGACTCTTTGAAAATCGTTACCCATTCCACGCGGGAAGCCTGTCCCAGGGCCACCCATCAGCAATTGAAAAGGGCCATAGCTTGGCTCGCGATAGCCGCCGCGCCGATATCTGGATTGCCAGGTATTTTCCTGCAACCCCTCCGACCGCGCCACCCTGACGGCAACATCCGGATCAATGCCGCGCGCTTGAGCAGCCTGCCGGATATAGGTCTCCATTTCACTGACTGTTGGCTGAGTCATTGATTGCTTCTCTTGATAGGTTTTTTGAATGCGCTTACATTCACGCTGCGGCAGAAAGGTCGATATGTTTAAACTGGCACTTGCATTTTTTGCGCTTTTGGCGACATCGGCTGTTGCCGAGCCTCAATTTAGCTACGAATACACAGGCAACGGTTCATCCGAGTTTTGCGCCTCTGAGATGACTCAGGACGAGCGCGAAGCCTTATGGGTCCGCGTTCTGCAAGAACTCGAATTTGCCGGGTACAAAGCTCAAGAAGTCCCAAACCAAGACGCCAGAGAATTTACGAACGGGTTTTATTTCCTGCTGGCAATCCAGCAAGATGACGGCTTTTGTATCGTTTACCGGGATGCTTACCAGCCGCAGATTCCGGCCATTCGGCAAGGGCCATTAGAATGATAAACGTTCCGTTTTGGCAGATCTTTACCGCTGTCATGCTCGGCAACTTCTTAACCATCATGTGGCTTTGGGGCTTTTACAAGCTCAACAAAGCCGATGAACAAGACAGGCTTTCGTCCGTTCACTGGACCAATTACGCGCTTGTCATCGTGCCCATGCTGATGACGGCCGGCGGCCTTTACCTTGCCACTTCCTGAGCCGCAAAGTTTTCAGAAGCATCAACAACGACCGCATTTCTCAATGCGGTCATGATTGTCGGGTTGCTTAAGATGCGTTTAGCGGCTTTTTGCTCCTGCTTGGACGTTGCCGCCCCGCGAATGGCCAATTCAAGCGCTCGAATGTTGCGGAATGTGCTGCGATCAGCAAAGGCTTTTGAGATAATGCCAACACCCCCTGGAATGGCCATCAATGGATTGGCCGCCGCGGCGCCGATATTAAGCGCCGCCATCAAGCCGCTTCCTTCCGGAGACAATTTGCCAACCAGTCGCGCCCGGTTCTGCGTTGGCGTCCCCCTGACAACCTGCTCCATAAGCGCGCGCTCGTCCGCATCGAAATTGACTTTGCCCTGTTCGGCCTTTTCCAGAAGTCGACGCACGTTCTGGCGGGTAGCGTTGTCGACATTGCCGCCAGATCCCGTGCTGCTGGCCCTTAGATCCGCCGTCCGGACCGCCCTTTCCACCTGTTCAGCCTTTTTAAGCTGGGAATTGGCAGAGCGGGCTGTTTTGATCAGGTCGCCCCCGCCCTGATTGTCCAGAAACTTGTCAATGCGGCGGATCATGATCTTGCCAAGACGCGCCTCGGCTTGATCGGCAGCGTTTGCCACGTCCCGGCTCACCACCTGCCTGAGCTGATCAACCTGCGTCAATGTCATAGGCTGGTCTTTCATCCGCTGGATATCATCCACCATGGACGCTGCTTTTGGATGGCGGATCGGGTTAATGCCGCTGGATGTCATTTGATTTGCAATGTCATCCGCCATTGCAGAGATTTGTTTGCCTGAGTATTGGAATCCGCTGTTATCCACCGCCTTGTAAGCTGCGTTTTTGATGGTTTTCAATTGGCTGATTTCACGTGGAACCGGGGCGCGGCGCGTGACAGCTCGAACACCTGCCCCTGCAACAGGGAGTGCACCACCGATCAAAGCCCCCGTTCCAGCGCCTTGCAAAGCCCCCTCAAGACGATTTCCGGCACCACCTTCCGAATACCCAGCCCCGGCAACCGCGCCATACCCGGCCCCTTCAAGGGCTGAAAGACCTGCCTGCGAAGCAAGACGTGCACGTTTTGGCGCATTGATGATTTGATTTGCCAATGTAAGGCCGGAGCGCGCCAAGCCGCCGCCTGTGCCGACAGCTCCCAAAATCTCCCCGCCGATGGATGATACAGGATTGTCTTGAATAAACTGCTCTTGCTGCGCCCGTTCAGCTTCTAAAGCGCGGTCGTAGCGCGTGCTGAAGTCCTGGGAATAGTCGAACCAATTGCCCTCCGGCGTGCGACCTAAAAGACCCGCTTCCAGAGCCGTTAATTCATCACCAAAACCAAAAGCGCCGCCTTGCGTGATTGCATCCAGCATGCCAGCACCGTAGCCCTGGCCAGCGCCCGTTGCGGCGGCTTGTGCAATTGCTGGTTCGGCTTCGGCCTGCGTCCGCACCTTCAATCCAACCCGCTCATCAAACTCTGCGCGGGGCATGTCGGAATAGAACTTCTTATGCAGCGCGTTTGCGAGCTGGTCGTCCGACAAGTCTTCATACTGCGGGAACTGTTGGCGAATTTCGGTGATGTTCATCCGCGAATTCCCAATGGGTCTGCGTTGCCAATTGTTGCAGGCTGGTATGTCGGCCCCGCCGCCCGCGCAATGCCGTCAATAGCGACTTGGCGGTTACGGCGTTTTTGCGCGATCACTTGCGGCGAGTCTCCAGGCTGCGGAAAATACTGTTTATCGGCGTTGTCAAATTCCTGCTGACTGATCACGGCGCCCGATTCCCGCCTCAATACAGCGTTGACAAAATCTCGCTTGGCCTGCTCAAAGCTCTTAAATTCATCACTAGTCAGGTAGTTGCCAATAACGGGGATTCCTGCGGCCTGCCTGTCCATCATGCTTAAGCCGGCTTGTTCTGTCTGCTGCAAGATCTGCTCAGATTGCATCATGCGATCAGCAAAGCCTGCGGCCTTGGATTGATCTGTGTTCATGTTGACGTTGGTCTGGGACGCGCCCGCCTGTGCCATGGCCTTTTCGTAGTCAAAAATGGTGCCCTGGAAGCCTTGTGCGACCGCCGCGTCATAGTTCTTTTGCAGCGTCGTGCGCGTGTCTTTCGGTGTTGCCTGAACGCCCGGCAAAACACGCTCACCGGTGTCCGCGTAATATTGATATCCGTCTGCACCCTGCACCATCTTGCGCTCTTTTGGTCCGGCAAAACTCTGCTGCAACAGCGCATTCATGACCTGCGGCGAGCCTTGCGCGGCATTGAGCTGATTATCGCTGAATCGGCCCGTCGTCTTCAAATACTCCATCGTCGCATTGCGCTGTTCAGCCCGCTCCTGCTGCTGCTGTGCGCGATCCCGGCGCGCCATGTCGAACTGCATGCCGGTTGCCAGTCCAGACGCCGCATTCTGCCATTGCTGACCTGGATTTTGACCGCCAAGCAGCCCCAAACCCGCCAGCATCAAGGCAGAGGAATTGTTTTGGAAGGCGTTGGGCGCTACTGACTGACCCGGCGCATACGGGTTTGCAACACGGGGCCCGAAAACCTGATCAAAAAGCGCCATTTAGAACATACCTCCAAACAACCCAAGGCCGGTCAGGCCAAGACCTGCCGCCTGTGTCCACGGATTAGCCCTTTGGACAGGCGCTTGCACCGTCGCCGTTGACTGGCCACCCAAAGACCCTGCTCCACTGAATATCCCCATTGCATTGGCGAGGCGTGTCCAATCGTCGTTTTCTTCGCCTTCCCAGCGCCGAACTTCGTCTTGTTTCCGGCGAGCAGACAAATCGTCTTCCATGCCACCAACATCCATCATGCGGCTATAAGGGTCATACCGCGCGCTCTCAAGGCCGGGAATCATTTGAGAATAGGCAAGTTGCGAACCGAGCATTTGATTGGTAGCCCCTGCCCGATTGGCAATATTGGCCCCTTGCGTCCCGGAGAGACCGGAAATCGCCTGCATTTGACGATTACGCATATTGTTGTAATCAGACGCCAAAGCACCGGAATAATAATCACCAAGGCTATCAGCCATTCGGGCCGCCGCAGCGCCGGAACCACCTCGTCCCATAGACGCCGCCTCATTGCCGACCCGGTTTTGAATTTCATCCGCGCCAGCCTCAAGTGCTTGCATCAAATACGGGTTACCCTGTGCAATCTCGGACCCCGATGCGATAGGCTCATAATACTGGCCTGCGGTGATGGAATCGCGCCCGCTGGCAATGTCTCCCAAAGAGGATATCGCCCCACCTCCTCCAATCACGTCCCGCGCACCTTGCAAAGCCTGCTCTGTCCCCAAAGCACCGCTACGTGCGGCATCGATAATGCCCTGCATGCCCTGCCGGGTGGTCCCGGAATAATCAACAACGGTCGAGCCTTGATAAGGGTTAAAACCTTGGCCCCTTTCCAACATGTCCGATGCACGCGACATGCCTTCTTTCAGATAAGACTGTGATCCGCTCCACGGGTCATTGTTTTGAACCGTGGTTGTGGTTTCGGTTTTTTTGCCGCCGCCGACCATTAGATTGTCACCTCATAAATAAACGCTTTTGGCGTCCAATTCATGCACCGTTGCCAGCCCGCCCGGCCTTCTGTCCTGATCACGTCGCACATTTCTCGCCTAGCGTAGTCCTGAATTGTTCTAAAGGCATGCTGCCAGTCTTCCATGCGCTCAGCCGCCACGAAAATTAAACGACACACCCGCTTATCCCCAGGCCATTCTTCAAGCCGCGTTGCTGCTAGGGCTTTCGGAAACGGGTCTATGTCTGGGTCGGTTGCTACCCACAGCACCCACGTTTCATCTAGAATATGATCCAGCATTAAGTCCGGGTCATATTCTCCATTGGACCGCGCGCATGCCTTTTTGATTAAGGGTAAGATGACATGCCAGTAATCGCGAACAATAGAGGGATGAGCGGCGTCAATCCTCACCCTTGATCCCCTGAAACGTTTTCGAAGATAATTGCCGATATGGTCACGCCAGACGCAGCAGATGATTGCACCCTCAACTCGTCCCCCGACCGTAACGGCAGGCCCGGCACAGTGACCGCCTCCCCGTTATTGGCCGCCAATGCCAAAACGCCAATCGGAAACGTACTGCTTGTTGCGCTTTGGTAATACCGAAACGTCACGGTCACATTTCCCGCCGTTGTGTTTTCCGCCGCCACCCATATCAATTGAGTGCCATTTACATCCGCCGTATAGAATGACTGCTCTCCAGCAGACGTAATGTTAAGCCCGGCAAAAACATGATTAAGGCCCGGTGTAACTGCCGCAGTCATTCGCCTGCATCCTGAGGGTTTTCAAAGTCAATGCCGGTCAGATGCCCCCAAGTGGCACCTTCCGGTATGATCACGCGGCCTTTCATCCACCGCCCCTCGGCCTTGTTCCAACACACCCTGCGCCGGGGGCTGCGCGCAGCCGGATCACGCCACTTTGTCGGATCATTCAACCCCTCGCGCGTGCCGATTTGCCCCGTTGCATTGTCAGAGTCCGTGTAAACCCTTAGACCCTCCACGCCAGTGCGGCGTGTCGGGTTGAACTCAATATCCGCTGTTTCGAACAGCGCCTGCATGTTGTCGCCCTGGAAATACCCTAGGCGAAATTGCTGGTCAAAACCAACGATAAGTGGCCGCCCACCCTTCCAGACATCACTATCCAGCGAATAGGGCAGCGTGTCGAGATTGTATCCGGTAGAGTCGAGCCCATCCAACGTAACGCCAGGCGTCAACGCGCTATCCAGCCACGTCAGCATTTCCTTTGCCAAAAACCATCGATCATTGGCCCAATTGTAACCAAGAACCTTGTCTGTCTCGAACGAGTTTTGTTTTTCAATCACATCAATGGAGCGATAGGACCAATAGATTGATTTTGACGATGCGTCCGCCGTCCCTTGAATCAGCCTGCGGTCTTGCGCGTCTCGGCGTATAAACCGATCAACACGTTCATCTCCAATAGCTGTGATTTGACCGCCCGTATATCGAAAAAAACCGTTGTCATCGAGAAAAAACGCGCTGTTGTTAACCGTGACAATTGACCCAGGCGCAATGCAGCCACGTCCTGCTTGTTCGTCCCGATTGAGGTCCTGACGCACAAAATTAAACGTATAAGGACTTGTTGGCGTAAAGATCATTTGCCGAATGGCATCCGTCTGCAAGATAACGCCGCCATTTTGGCCGCCAACGCCGCCCGTGATTTGACCACCTTCAAAGAATTCTTGACCGCCTGAGGACAAAACACCATTGCGCCATTCGCGAATGTTGTATCGACCAGACCAAACCAAACCATCCTCTTGCCCGACCATTGCCAGAAGCACCAGAAACGGGCCGACCTTGAAATTGTAATTGGCAGCAGGCGGGCTGCCCCCCAGCCGCTCAAAATTAGAGCCGGTATTGATATCAATCACCTGACTGACATTTCCGCCCTGCGTTGCAATCAACTCACTGCCAAATTGCGCAAACGACCATGTGCGATTGTCGGGGACCGAATAAGGCGCATCCGGTCCACTGACATCATCCCACGCATTGCTTGCCGTGTTGAACCGATAAAGACCCGTCAATGTGCCCGCATACGTGACGAAACTTTCATCAAGCCGACGCGCCACAAAATACCCGCGCGGCTCGCTTGGGAGCGGCTCTGATGTCGTTACCAGCTTACGAATCGGCGCATAGGAATTGACCAGCGGAATTGCGTTTTCCATATAAGTCATAACGGTCGGGTCATACCCGGCTCGATCAGGGGCAAACTCACGAAACGGCGTCATGCTACTGGCACCCTCATGCGCACAGACGCATTGTGATAGATGGTCTTGTCGTGCGCCTCGATTTCCTGAACGATCTGATTGCAAAGCCCCTGATAGACAGATGCTTTTTCGCCCTGGTTCATGTAAGCCGCCATCTCATAAAGCGACCGGTAATAATAAAGATCCGGACGACGCGCGATAAGCCAATTCGTTTGCACGCTGACTGACAGTTTTGGAACCTTGGCATAGTAAAGCAGCGAAATAGCTGTCAGCCCCGTAGGAGCAATGCGCATATTCTGGCCGATGATGGCATAAGCCACCGGGTCCGAGCTGCCCTTGAGCGGTGACAACGTGACAATTTCATCGGGCGTCGTCGCCTGGAGAACACGCGGTGGATTTTGCGTCGATGAAACCTGCCGCGCTTCGTTGAAATCCGCAGGCAAAGGGGCGGTTGCCTCATTGCCGGTGACTGTAACCGGGATGGTTTCAGAGCTTTCCATATCCCTGCATCGCAGCGTGTCGTCAAACCAGCCCTCGGCAAAGCGAATGAAGGTCGTCAATTGCTGCACAGACGGGTTTTCGTCCGTTTGCGCACGGAGCAAGGCTTGCAATTCATCGTAGGTCACAGATTGCCCTCAAAGGTGCGGAAAGCCCGGTGATCCGGGTCATTCAGCCATTTGCGGATGTATTTGCGGTCTTTGTTGGCGTGCGCCTCGGCGAGCTGACCATGCCAGATCGGAAGCGGAATGCTTGCCGCAACCTTGCCATCCCCCCAGCGCTTGCCTTGGCTTTCGTTGAAAAGCGCCTTGTTCTGCCGGATAAGCTGTTCTGTGTGGTGCTGAATGCGTTTCACGTGAATACGCTCAACCGTGCCGTTGACATCGGTTTCAAACCAGACCCATTCGGCAACACCAGTGACCGGATCGTCATCCAGGCACCGCCAGTCGCCGAACATGTCGCCCGGTTTGGCGCGGGGAAAGTTAGGATGTATATCCATCATGTTCCGCCCAGCTATCAATTGCTTCGGTTTCCGGCGCATCAATATCCCGCGTTGCAATCCGGTTTTTGATGCAGTGCTTCACTTCCCACTCCGGAAGCTCAACAACATCGCCGATACGCAAAAGATACTTCGGCAAATACGGTTCCTGGCCCGCTGTCGAAGATGGGCGATACCCGTCCTTGATGATCTTGACCGTTTCCATTTTCTCAGGCTCTGCCGGCGCTTCAAGCTCATCAGAAACCGGGTTCCCGGCCTTGGCGTTGTCAATGCGGATCTGAAGCGTTTCGGAGTTCATACGGCCCCGAATTTGAATGCCGAGTTCAGCCGCTTCCGCGCGTTGTGCATCTGTAATGTCAGTCATGGTTTCCTCATGAAAAAGGCGGGACCGTTAAGCCCCGCCTTTGGTTGGTTACGATTCGGTCAAATCAGCAACGACGCCATGTGCCTTCTCGTTTTTCATTTCCAAAGTGCACTCTTCCAAAACCGCATATTTCAGAGAGTCACCTGTTTTTGCAGGACGGTCGACAAAGGTTGGACGCAGCGTTGAGAGAGCCGCATATTCCGGGTCGAGAATTAAGCCGTCACGCTCTCGGCTAAACCGGTTTGCGATAACGGACAGATCACCGTAATCGGAAATATACGTATCAACACCAGCCACCAACTGACCCTGAGAATTCCCCGTCAAGTTGGTGCGTAGCTGCGCCACGTTGCTGTCGGACATCAACTGCGAAAACTTCCGCTTGTTGAACGGTCCAAAGCACATGATCGAGGCATCGCCGCCATTGGTGAAGACCGATTGCAGCACGCCGTCGATCAGATCCTTGGTCAATGCGCGCTTTGTGCCGTCGGTTGCTGCGTCCACAACACCCGTGCCAGAATTGTAGCCGCCGTTTGCGCCGGTTGCCCCGACAGACGTGTTGGTGGTTAGCCATGCCCGGATACCGCCCATCTTGCGGGTCGCTCCGCCAACAGACGCATTGTTGGAACAAACGGAACTCTCACGATCTCGCTTGATTTCCTTGTTCTTCTTCATGGCCTGATAGCCAACTTCAGAATCACGACCTGCCTTGCGGACAGCTTCCACGGTTCCGGAGATCTGGAAGTCCTTCAAGAGGATCTGCGTGAAGTTGGACGGGCGCACGGTTGGCGCAACTGCCGGATAGGTATAATCCGCACCTTCTGCCGCCGCATTGTCTTTCGACGCAGTGGCCAGAACGTCCGTTTGCCACTCATGACGAATTGCTGTCGCGTTCGTCTTGCCGATGGCGTTTGAAACGGGCGTTTCCGTTGGTGAAATGTCGAAGATGCGATCAATCAAGTCTTCGCGCTGACCGATCGCGGTTGTGGTCGTATAAACAGCCATGATTTACCTCAGAGAGTGAGGCAAGGCACGCCTGTCTTGTCAGTCCTTGAGGATTGCCTGTCCTAGAGCCTGAGCAAGTACAGCGTCATCGGCCTTGCCGGTTTTCTGCACTCGCTGAATCCGTTGGTTCATGCCCTTTTGCTGAGCGGCTGACTGCGTGCCAGCGCTTTCGCGGTGGCCTGCCTTCATCACTCGGGGCTTGCCCTTGCCTTTTCGAACGGCCTTCATCCGCTTTTGATCCATGCGATTCAATCGCACAAGATCCTTTGCCATCAGCCAGAATTGATGTTGCGGAATTTTTTGCAGCTCTTCCCCTGGAATGCCGTAGCGGGTTGTCAACAACTCGCCAGCTTCCTTGAAAAAGGCATTGAGGTTTTTATCGCTCTTGAGGGCCGGAACCTTCTCAAAGAGCTTTTGAGCCTCGGAATTGCGGAATTGGTCGAACTGTTCTTGGCTTTCCTTTTGCTGCTGCTCCTGCCGCTGTGCAAGTTGCTCACTCACGTGACCAAGCTGGGCCGTCCAGTATTCGTGCTCGGCACGCTGCTGGTTATAGGCGACCATGTCAAAGTCAGGTGAATTCGGGTTTGCAAGCGCCGGGTTCGGCATCTCCGGAATAAAGCTGGAAATCAGCTCGTGAACCGTCTGCAAGTCCTGGGTTGCTTTGGATTCAGCGTCCTTGACACGCTGCGTCAGGGCTTCTGTTGCCTTGCGTTCTTCGGCAAGCTCCTGCGTCTTACGCGTGTGATCGGCTTTCAGCATGATCCCGTCACGAAGCTGTGCTCCAGTCATCTCTTGACCGTCAACGACAAGTGTCATGTCGTCGGCGATTTCAAAAGGTCCGTCGCTGTCGCTGTCGTCTTCCGGGTCGTCACTCTCGGAAAGCGCGTCGTCCGCTTCGGATTCGTCCTCGTCAAGAAACGAAAACTCATCCTCTTCGGACTGCTCATCGGCCAATTCCGCTTCCTGGGGCTCGGTCCGGTCGTCCGTTTCCGGGTCCTTCCGATCGCCAAGAACATTCTGGCCAATCAAAGCCGCCATGTCTGCTTCCGACATGTCAGCCGCGTCATCTGCAATCCCTTGCGGGTCGTTGCTGTCTGACATTTAAGTGTGTCTCCTGTTTGGTTTAAGTGTTTTCACCCATCGGGGATGGTTGCTTAGTTTCCCTGGCCCGATTGGCATTCGCAAACGCCTGGACCTTGTTCACAAGTCGCGTGTAGAACTTGCGCACTGCCTTCACGTCAGCCTGTGCCATGGCAACTTCTGCCGCATTGAACGCATCAACCGTGCCGAGCTGCTTAAGAGATTCCATCTCAAGCTCGGAAAGAATTTCCTTCACCATCGGATTGGCAAGAGCTTCTCCTGCGTGAAACGCGTCCCGCTCAAGCTGCTCGTCGGTTTTTTTAGACACCGTTCATCATCTCCTGACTGAAAGACGCCCGCAAAGCGTCAATATCCGTCATCAGCTCTTTCATGGCCTCATCATAGGCCGGGTTGGCCGCCTCTTCTGCCGTCGTGTTGGTGATCACGCTGGCCTTCTGGCTGATTGCTTCAACAGCCGCCTTGAAGCGGTTCATCCGCAAGTCATCCTGGCGCGCATTTTCATTCAAGGTCAGCTTGGCAACTTCCAGCTTCTCACGCTCGGCAATCTCAAGCTGCTTGATTTGGGCCTGCGAAGCGTTCTGAGCGCGTTTTGTGGCCTCCTGCGCCTCAACCTTCGCAACATCGGCCTGCCTGTCCTTATCCTTGTTCTGAGCGTCGATTTGCAGCTTTTGCATCTCGGTCTGCATCAGCACCTGTTCAGGACTTGGCTGATTGCGCGCGGCCTCAGCGTGCTGCGCAATCATCGCCATATCTTCTTCGGTCAGCTCCGGCACATATTGCTGCGCATCCGACAGGCCGGAGGCTTCGACAATCTTCTTCGCTGTCTGGTTCATCGCTTCAATCAGGCGCAATGAATAGGGATGATCCATCCCAAACATTTCAAGCGCCTGGCGCTGGATGGCCCAGACATTGTAAAGCGCGGCAATGTCGCGTTCCTTCGACCCCGTGCCAAGGCCCACATTGACATCAGCGTCCATGTTGGCATTCCAGGAGCGCGGGTCCACTTCCACCCAGTCATTGCGCAAGCGTACCGTGCGCGGTCTGTCCTGGTTCTTGACGGTCAGACGCAGCGCCTTTTCAAAGAGCCGCTTCAGACCGCCGCGAGCAAAGTTGCGGGCAATCAGACCAACACGCTTCTGACTGGTGTCCTGGACATGGCGCACGGCGTCCACATTCTGGTTTTGCAGCGCGTCCGGATCAAGACTGGTCGTGGATTCCGTCACACCCGTGCGCTTTTGCAAGATGCGGTCGAGCATATCCATCATTGGATAGGATTTGTCCGCCACAAATGGGATTATGTCCGCTGCAACCGTATCCAGTCCGTAAGGCGATGTTCCCTTGATATCAATCACGCCGCCAAATGACGGTGAAAACAGCTCTTCCGGATTGTTGACATATTCCAAAGCACCTTTTCGAGACGGATTGTTGGCCCAATACAAATTGTCAAGCATTTGGCGCCAGAGAACCGTGCGTACCTGCTGAATGTCGCGGGTATCATCCGAAATGCCCCGACCATACCAGCGGTGCGGCATGGGCAAGGGGCAAAGGTCCACGAAAGGGTGTTCGTCTTCCCATATGTCCCAGCCAAGCAGCACGCCAGAGGCAGAGCCCGCCGTGAACACCTGCAAGCGCTCTGCTATGCCGTCATCATCGACATCGGCATAGATATAGCTTTCGTAAAGCTCAATTTCTTCCGCCGCCATGTCCGGGTTGTTTGACCCGTATTGATCAACTTCCTCATAACGTGACAAACGGGTGGCATCCGTCTCAAGCGCGTTGGCAGTGGGCAGGGAATAGACCGTTTTGCGGTCAAAACCCATTTCCACCAGCTCCGAACGCATTTTCAGCGAGCGATGACCAACAAACCGGGCCTTATCGACACTGAGCGCCCGGCGACTGATCAGGAATTCTTCCGGTGGCAGCGCCTCGAATTTCAGTTGCCCAGACGAAACCCGCTTGATTTTGCAGTCGTACACCAAGCCCACGAACGCCATGCCGTCCGGCGTGATAAACTCGCCTTCGTATTCACTGACTTGCAAAACCTCAATGTCATCATCGGCGACAAGCTCGGCATATTGCATTTCGCTGAGGCCGCGATGAATGGTGACATCTTCTTCATCGGATGTATCCCAATAACATTTGATTGGGCCGTTGGCCGTAACCAGCGCATTCCAGAATGCATCCCAGAGCAGCGAATAGCCGTCGCATTCATTGACGAATACGTAGTTGATGTAATCGGTCGCCTGATCGCTAGAATCCTCATCTTCACGGCTGCGGGGCTTGTATTCCACCATGCGCGTGGAGCCCATGAAAATTTCCATGAGATCCGGCAGCATCCAGTTGACGGTATCAGCAACGTCGTGAGAAACGACCTTGGAGCGGCCTTCCTGCTCTGGCAGGTCACGCATATAGCCCTGGTAATACTCAATAGACTTCTGCCGGCGCTGTGCGATCAGCGAATTGTCGTAGTTGACGCTGTCGGCAATCTCAGCCTCGACAAGCGCCTGGATCTCATCATCGGTCTTATAGATCGGCTCTTCCGCGTCAATGCTGAGTTCTGATTCAACAAGCGCCATTTAGACTACCCATTTCCTTGATACCTGCGGCATAGCGCGCGGCTTGGCTTTGTGTGCCGTCAGATCGGGGAACAGCTCAGTTAAACCCCAGACCAAAGCGTCAACACGATCCGGCGAGCCGTTGCCCTCGTACCCTGCGGCTGTCATCTGGCACATTTGCGTTTCAAGCTTTTCGAACATGCCGACATGAGAGACACGGCCCAATGCGTATAGCGATGCAATCGGCTCTGCCCTGACGTGCTTTCCACGTGTTGCGTGAACTTCCACGACCGGCAAATGTGGGCGGACCGTGCGAAGCGTGTGCTTGACCATGTCACCGCCCTGGTTCCGCTCGGCAACAACAGCATCCGCCGCCCATTTGTCAAACAAAACACATGCACGGTTTGCCCAATCAGTGGGTCCGCCTTTTGTCGTTCCGTCTTCCAAGACATAGCCGCGTCCGTCTTCCCCAAGTCCTGCAACGATAATTCCGTGCTCGTTTGATCCGTCTTCTGCGCTCACCGCCGGGTCTATTGCGACCACGATGCGTTTCAGCGTCGGGCAATCCTTGTATCGGTCGTTGAACATCTGCCGACGCCAGATCGCGCCAACGGCCATCGGCTCATAATGCCCCAGCCAGATATGCGCATAGCGCTCCGGGTTGGCTGCCTCGTCATGCTTGCGTTCAGACTCCAGCTCATCCGGGAAAAACGGGTTGTCCGAATAATTGGCCTGAACAACCACAGCATCAGGCGGCAACACACTAGAGCGAAAGAAATTATCCACCGGGTCTTCAACGCTGCGCGGGTTCCATGAAAACCACAGCTCAGAGCCGGGCTTACGAATGGTCGGACGCAGCAGCTCCAAAGATCTTGAGGTTAGCGTGTGCGCCTCTTCCACCCAGGCCCAATCGAAGCCCTCAAGCGACTTGATGCTGTCGGCGTTGTAGTCCTGCATGCCCTTGAAAACGATCAGGCCACCGCCCGGTGTTTCGATGCGATCATGCAGACACCGAAAATGCTCACTGACCCCCATGGACTGGATCTTGTCTTCGATCAGCAGCTTAGCCGACTGACTCAAATCCTTCTGGACCTCACGAATACACACCCCACGCGAACCGGGGTTCATCAGAGCATGCTCTACAGCCGCTTCTGCAAAGAAGTGCGACTTGCCAGAGCCCCTGCCTCCATGCGCCGCCTTGTAGCGGGATGGATAGAGCAGCGGCTTGAAGACGCGCGGCGTGGGAAGGTCAATCGCTATCTTGTTCATTGACGATCCGGCGCGTGATGTCGATGCCTATCGGGTTGTTCGGGTCGCCAGCGACCTGCAAGGGCAGCAGCTTCGGATAAATAGTAGACCAAAAGGAATGTTCGTTCTTCGGGTCTTCCTTGGCCCACGCAACAAGACGATCAGCACCGCCGAGTTCGTCAGCAGCGGCGGCAATGGCGTCCTTGGCGATCTTGGTGCTCTTGTTGAGTGAGCCCTTCGGCCTGCCCTTTCCTGCGTTTCCCGTATTTTTGCCTATTTTAGGCATGAACTACCTACTTGCGCGTGCGCTCATCGCTCGGCGTTGGTCTAACACCGAGGATTTTGCTTATCAGTGATTGAATATATTATTTGGGAAGCCTGCTTGAACAACCTGCCCACCACAGAGCCGCGCTCCGCTTCCCTTCTCCTTGCTTCAGAAAGCTCTTCACCCATCTCTTTGAAGGCGCTTAGAAGTTCGTCACGCGTTAACTCTTCAATTGGGATGCCATTCCAATAATAAGCCATAGGCCATTTTCTAGAAGTAGTGTCAGTCATATCGCGCACGATCTTATCGCCCTTAGTACATAATTCTGACTTCGGGCTTCACTGCGGCTGCTGTTCCAGTGTCCAGAATGCGATTAGTGCGCATTGGATGCCAAACGCCAGCCTGCAAATCTTTGAGAATTACTGACGTGCCTGCGTGGTTGTGAATAGCCAAATCGCCAGCTACGCCAACGTAGATCGCCTTGCACTTGAACGGCAGGTCATTATCGTCATTTGGGACGACCGCAAGAATTCTATCGGTTGGGTCAATCAGGTTGTTTGTCTGGTTTGCGAGATCTTGAGCCATGATTAATCTCTGCCCTCAACGTTGATATGTGTCATCTGGCGGCAATCCCTTACGCTGTCTGTTGATCTTGCGGGCCGAGATAATGGCCTCTTCTTCCGTGCCAAAGCCGTTGTCCGGATTGTGCTCTGAGCGGGTTTGATCCGGCTCATAGAGGTGATAGCGGCCACCCATGGCCCAGACCTCAACAAGCTTCCATGTTTTGCTCATAGGCGATACAAGAACGGCACCGCGTTCCCATCCTGAGCCGTGAAATACGTAGTCAACCCTGCAAATGTCGCCTGATACCGTGTATTCGCGCCGTTCCAATTGATCGCATAAAGGGTTGGGACATACCCTGGAAAGATAATTCCGATGCTTGAAACGCCTGAA